>Ga0208196_1001786_pt1 | contig 21727 bp, 11 predicted proteins | sample AD_JPNNA7_MetaG_FD_184443 | JGI IMG/M metagenome (GOLD analysis project Ga0208196, IMG submission 184443) | Active sludge microbial communities of municipal wastewater-treating anaerobic digesters from Japan - AD_JPNNA7_MetaG (SPAdes) (version 2) | ecosystem: Engineered > Bioreactor > Anaerobic...
AAGCTGAGAACCTGATCTGACCCAAACGTATCTTCCGCCGAGTTCATCAAGTTGTGAACCTGATCTAACCCAAACGTATCTTCCGCCGAGTTCATCAAGCTGAGAACCTGATCTAACCCAAACGTATCTTCCGCCGAGTTCATCAAGCTGTGAACCTGATCTAACCCAAACGTATCTTCCGCCGAGTTCATCAAGCTGAGAACCTGATCTAACCCAAACGTATCTTCCGCCGAGTTCATCAAGCTGTGAACCTGATCTGACCCAAACGTATCTTCCGCCGAGTTCATCAAGCTGAGAACCTGATCTGACCCAGACATATCTTCCGCCGAGTTCATCTAATTGAGAATTTGATCTGTTCTGGATGATCATCTGATCAATAGTTTCACTTGGCTGGGATACATTTATCTGTTGTTCGATTAAAGCTTCATCAACAGGAGCTCTATATCTGACAGCTTCTTCTACTTGTGCAAAAGATACAAAAGTAAAAGTGAACAACATCAAAAGAATAAGGGTTTTCTGCATAGCACCCACCTTATGGTTAATTAAGAATTTGAAAAAAATATTTTTTTCTTAAAAGAAACTTCAATTAAAGTTTGCCCTCTTTTAAGTATTTATAAATTGCAATCAAAATGCCAATAAACAGGTTTGGAAATTGAGAAAATAAAGCAAAAAACGAGAAATAACGGTAAAATTTACTATTTTTTAAATGAAATTAGGTTTTTTTTGTAAATAAATTTTACAGAAAAAAATGATGAAATTCTGATGTTTTTATTTCTTTTTACTAATTAGGGAATCGAGTTTGGGTCTGGAAATGCCTAATAATTTTGCAGTTTGTGATTTATTTCCGCCGGTTTTTTCTAAAACCTGATGAGCATAAAACTTAGTTAGCTTCTTTAAATTAGTTGTTCCAAAATTCAAATCCATCCTGATTACGTTTTCAGGAAGTTCTTTATCAAGAGCTAAATTAATAGCTGCTGCAGGAACAGTATTACTTAAATTTGAAAAGTCACTTAGCCTTAGATCTCCATCGTCCGATAACAGAACAGCTCTTTCAATAACATTTTTTAGTTCTCTTACATTACCGGGCCAAGGATAACCAAGAAAAAAGTATTTTAATTCTTTACTTATCTTTTTTACAGATTTATTAAAACTTCTATTGAACTCAGAGATAAAGAAATCAGCCAAAGTAATAATATCTTCATTCCTTTCTCTTAATGGAGGCAGCTCAATAGTAACTACATTTAACCTATGGAATAAATCTCTTCTGAATAAACCCTCCGAGACCATTTGAGAAATCTTTTTATTTGTAGCTGAAATTATTCGTGAGTTTATTGGTATATCATTAAGACCACCAAGTCTTTTAATAACCTTTTTTTCAATTGCTCTTAGAAGTTTTGCCTGAAGAGCCAGGCTCATATCACCAATTTCATCAAGGAATAGAGTTCCATCACCGGCAATTTCAAACAGCCCAAGTTTGCGTGTTCGTGCATTTGTAAAAGCGCCGGCTTCATAACCAAATAATTCTGATTCCAATAAGCTTTCAGGAATAGCTGTACAAACAATATCAACAAAAGGCTGTTTCCGGTTTTTTCCATGATTATGAATAGCCCTTGCAAACAATCCCTTACCTGTACCGGTTTCTCCAAGAATTAAAATATTAGAAGTACTTTGCTCAGAAACTTTTTTTGCCAGTTCAATTGTCCTTGCAAATTTTTCGGAGCTACCTACAATGTTTGTAAGGTTAAATTTATCCCAATTTGAATTTTCAGTTTCTTCATCAGTTGTTTTATACAAGCCGTCGGAAACAATTTCCTTAATGTAACTGGTAAATTTTAATATCTCATACGGAAATATGAAAATATCCCTGAGACCCATTTTAGCAATAGTACTTACCAAAAGAGCGTTATTATTTCTGATAACAACAATTATCTTATTTTTTACATCTCTTTTTATCGGAAAGACTTCATTGAGTAAACCGGAAGCGAGCGAATCTATCTGAAGAATTATTATGGTGTCATCTTCAGCTGCAAATGCTTTCGGATTAGTAAAAGCAATAGGAACACTTTCAAGTTCAACCTGACGTAAAGCAGAATTAATAGCGCTTATATCCTCATTATCGGAATATATTTTAATGTTCACTTTGCTGGTATTCATTAACTTGAGTTTTATTGCCGATTAATAAAAGTTTTTCTAAAGTTTTTTTTCTTTCAAAGTGATTAAAATATGTTAATCTTAAATTATTATTTGAAATATTTTCGCCTATCATATTTAATAATTCATAAGAATACAAACGAGGTTTTTTTAATTTAAAGAAATTTCCTCTTTCATAATATATTAATGTTATCTCGTATAAAACTTTCCAGGTCAATTCAGATATACTTTGATCTAACAGGATATTATAAGCATCTTCAAAATAATTTATCGGAGATTTTTCCTGATCAATAGTTTTAACTAAACTGATTTTTCCTAAGAAATAGTATTTATACGCCATTAAGATAATATTTTCTTTACTAAGTTCATTAAAGGTTTTCGATTCAAATAAATTTAAGAGTTTATCAAGTTGTTCTGTTTTTAACAGGTAATCACAATAAATAGTTAGCATTTCCAATGTGTAATCTGTCTCTTTTCCATTAATTGATTGTTCAAAGAAAAATTCAAAGTCATTATTTCTTCTGATTTTATTTGCCGGATTTAATTCGAGTAAGAACTTTAAATAATTAAAGTAAAAATAATCTTGGTCAGAGTTAATAGAAATCGATTTACTTAATTGTTCAATCTTATCATGAGTTTTATATAATTGCTCAAAATCTCCAAGGATATACCATAGTCTTCCTATAGATATAAGTATGCGAATTTTGTCTTCATTACTTCCGATTTTATTAAATAAATCCTCAGCTTTTATTAAGAACTCATAACTTTTCTGATAATCGCAAATTTGGAGATAAGCAATTCCTATATTGTAATAGGCAGAAACTAGCTGGATTTTTATTCCTATTAAATTCAAAATATTTATAGCTTTGAGAAAATTACTGATAGATAATTCATGATTCCCAAGATTGCTGTAATATACTCCGTAATTAATATAAATTGCACTTTCTTGTTCAAGGTTCCCGATATTGGAATTAATTTTTAATGCTTCATCCCAATTTTCCTGAGCTTTAGTTTGATTACCCAGAATATCGTAATAATTTCCGATGTTTACTAACATACCAGCCATACGGCTTTTAAGCTGAGATGATTCATATTTCCTTAAAGCAAGATTAGCAAACTCAAGAGCTTTTTCTGGATTATTTTTACTTTGAATTTCTATAATTGATAATAGATTAAATATTCTACCACTTGCTTCGTTATTTGCAGTTGTATCTTTAATTACGAGATCACAGTAATGTTCAGATTCGGAAATATTGTTTTGGTCGAATTCAGCAAATGCAAGATTAACATATATATATTGTAATAATCTATTATCAGACACTTTATCTTTCAACTGCAGAAGAATTTTTTCTCCTTCTAATGTTTCTCCGAGTTCTATTAAACTACTTCCTTTAATAAATAAAATTTCGTTCAGGTCAGAGCCGGTTAATTTATCAATCTGAAGATTGTAAATTACCTGTATAGCAGATCTATAGTCACTTAGTTTATATGTAGTTTTTGCTAATTCTATATATAACCTCTCCCGTGTCTTTTCCGAAATTGGCAACTTAAGAGAATTTTCCAGAAGAGTTCGTTTATAGCCATAAGTATTTTCAACTTCAGCTTTAACAATTTCTTTATTAATTATTTCCACAGCTTTTTCATATTCGCCGGCTAACTCAAATTGTCTTGCCAGCTCAACACTATTAAAATCTGGGAATAATCTTTTAATTGAGTTTGCAATTACCAGATGAAATCTTGTTTTATTATTTATAGTGGAATAAACATACTTTTTAAAACTAAAGGAATTTATCTCCGGTGCATAACTATGATTTAATGTACTGATGATATTTTTTTTCTCAAGTTCCTGGAGCAGATTTTTTAATTTATCACTTCCCACATCAACAAGTGCTGATAAAACAGTCTGTTCTACAGAGATATTAAAAGATGAAATAATTTGTGCAAGTTTCAGTTCCATACTGTCTAAATTGCTCAATCTTATCCGATAGATCTCTTCGTGTGAGCTTTGAAGTGCTAAAATAGTTTCTTCGGTACAATCAAATGAACTTTTACTATTACTGTATTGCAAAACATTCATCAGGATTAAGTCCTTAATAAACTGTTTTATATTTCCAGGTAAGAGATCTGAATAGAGGGTAATATACTTTTGTAACTCATCTCTGGGAAATGAGGGGATGTAACTCAGATTTAAAAATTCATTAAGATGATGTTCTGTAAATGGATTGAGCTGGATTTCATAGATATTAGTAATATTTAGAGAGCTTTGATCGTAGTCTGATGATTCTGTTAATAAAACTTTAATTCCTTTGACCTGGAAAATCCTGATCAGGCTTGTTAGAATTTCAATCGTATAGCTATCATATAAATTATAATTATCAAATAGAATTATCAGTTTGAATTCGTCTGATAGAGTGTTAAAAACAGTTTTTGCTGATTGTATGAACTCTGAGGAATTTTTGTTTATTGCATCCAAAACATATTGTATATGATCAGCTTTATCTTTGTAAAGAATTTCATTAAATAATATTTTCTTTAAAATAAATTTGATACTTTCTAACCCAGTTTTTGTCCCTGGATTTTCGATAAATATTGAATCCTGATATTTCTCATAAATGTAATTCAATAATGCACTTTTACCTGCACCATCAAAGCCGGTAATTGTAAATACTTCATTGCTGTTATTATCATTTATATATGTGTTGATAATATTGATAACATCTTTTCTTCCGCTAAATACTTTAGCAGGAATAAAATCCTTTGCAATCTCAAAATCAATTTTTATATCCAGATCAGCGAGAACTTCTAAAGCATTTGAATATCTTTCCAACGGACTTTTCTTTAACAGCTTTTCAATTACTTTTATTATTCTTTTCGAGTAAATGCAGTCGCCAAACTCAACTTCATCTTCCAGGTGAGCTTTATAGATCTCCAGTTCATCTGAAGATTCATGTGGAAACTTATTATAAACTATTTTATATAGTAAAACACCGAGTGCATATAAATCCACACGATGATCATGTGATTCATTCTTTATAATTTCCGGAGCTAAATAATTAGGTGTACCTCTGATTGCAAAATTTTCATTTTCAAAAACTTTAGCTGCAAATCCAAAATCAATCAATTTAATAACCGGAACGTTTTCTTTTTCTAATATCAGTATGTTCTCAGCCTTAAGGTCATAATAAATATAATTTGACTGATGAAGATAAAACAAAACCGAGCAGATTTGTTTAATTATAGAATAGAGCTGCTTTTCGTCGTTAAGCTTGTTATAATTAAGTAATTCAACTGAGTTAAAATATTCAAGAATAATAAAAGGTGAGCCGATTTCAATTTCATCATCTTCTTCATCTTTTATCAGTACTGAACCTAACTCAAACGGTTTGATAATATTCGGATGGTCGAGAGATTGTAAAGTAAAATATTCGTCTCTGAAAAATTGTTTTTCTTCAAATGAAGAATTATATGGTAAAAACTTTGCTGCTACTTCACGTTCAGGAAATTCAGTATCAATAATACTGAACACCTTGCTTCTGCCTTCTCCGATTTTCTTCTGAATTATGTATCTGCCATTTATCATTATCAAAACTTATTACTTTTATTTTACAGCTTTCTGCCAGCTTCGTTTATTGCCAGTAATGTAATTATTAAAACTAAACCCGGAATTATCACAAGCCACCACGCTTCGCTTAAATACCGCTGTCCGGACTGAATCATTCTTCCCCAGGAAGAATATTCATTTCCGGTACCTAATCCTAAAAAACTTAATGCTGACTCAGCTAATATAACATTACTGAACTGGAAAATCAGGTTTACAATTACCGGAACGATTATAACCGGTAATATTTCTTTTATTAATAATTCTCTTTTATTTAATCCGATTAACTTAGCTGTAAGAAAAAATTCTTTTTGTTTTACAGATATCATTTCACTTTTTGCGATTTTAAATAAACTCATCCAGCCGGTAAAACCTAATACGAGAATAACTGAGATTAAATTATTTCCGAAAAAAGCCAGAAACAGTAATACAAAGAAAATTGCCGGAACAGTTAAAAACAAATCTGTTAATCTTGATATTACAATGTTAAGTAGTCTTCCGCTTTGTGTTGCTATATAAGCAAGAATAATTCCTAATAAAAATGAAATCAGTACAGCAAAGAATCCAACTAAAAGCGAAATACGCGAACCAAATATAATTCTGGTAAATACATCTCTTCCGAATTCATCTGTTCCTAACGGAAAAAATTTATTGTAAATCTTTATCTCTTTACCATCAGTTACCAACAATGATTTATCAATCACTATCTCTTCACCAGCCTGGAAACATTTAAACTCGGTATCAGTTTGTGAACTATCAAAGAAAATTATGTTTTCATCGTATGGTTTATAAATAACAGAATTATATAAAGATATCAATTTATCTTTTTCAGTTATCGGATTGTTTTCATTCTTAAATCTTACATATTCAACAGATGAAAAAGGATGTAAGAGTTTTGTAACAGAAATATTTTTTTGAAAGTCTGGATGCTGAACAGTAATAATGGGTGCAAATAAAAAGCACATTAGTAACAATGTAATTACAATGTTAATAAAATTAATTTTCTGCTGAAGCTTTTTATTAATTGATTTTGAGAAAACAACAACAAATAACGATATAAATAATAACAGAACTGATGAAACATTATCTATAAATGGTAGGTCAATAATTTGAAGGATATTACTATTTTGTGTAAACGATGTTTTTATAAAAACATAACACAAATACAGCAGACTTATTATATAATTACCTCTCAGGAGAATTAAAGACAGCAAAAGAATCAAAATCAATGTTAACAGTGTAAATTTTTTCATTATTATTCAATCAGTTCTTTTGTGAGTCTCTTATCAAATTTAATTTTTATTAAATCAGCAATCATATTAGCAACAATCATTATTAAACCTGCAATAAAAGTGCAGCCTATTACTAGCGGATAATCGTGATTAATTATTGCGGATACAGTCAATCTGCCCATACCGGGCAATGAAAAGATAACTTCGGTTATTAAAGCGCCGCCCATTAAAATTCCGAACTCGATTCCGGCTACAGAAATTAACGGCTGTATAGCATTTGGCAGAATATGTTTGTTAAAAATTTCTTTCTCTGAAAATCCGCTTGCTCTCAGACTAGTTATAAAATTCATATTTGAGACTTGTGAGAATCCATCGCGTAAATATCTATAAAACAATGCAGAGCCCGCAGCAGTTAGAGTTATTAACGGTAAAATTAAATGATAAAGATGATCCGCTATTTTTTGCAGTACTGAAACCGAATCATTGTGAATAGATTCAATCCCTGAAGTTGGAAATAAATTAAGGCTAACGGAAAATACGATTACTAAAAATAGTCCTAATACAAATGAAGGAATGGTATATATCACAACAGCAGCACGATTTGTTATTCTATCAACAAGCTTATCTTTATTTTTGAATGTAAATCTTGCGATTAAAAATGCAATCAGAAATTGCAGAAGAAAACTTATCGTTGAAAATATAAGTGTAAATAAAAAATAATTTTTAATGACAGTTAAAACCGATGTTCTGTATGAGTAAGAAACACCAAAATCGCCGCTGAATATTTTTGCAAGAAAAGAAAAATATTGAATATGAATTGGTTTATCTAAATTAAATGATTTCTCAACCTGTGTTGCAAGTTCAGGACTTAATTTTGGTGAAATGAATTTTTGTAACGGATCACCGGGAGCTAATCTGATCAGAATAAAAACAAGTGTTATCAATAAAAACAAAACCAGTATTGAAGTAAGAATTCTGTTGATAAAAAGTTTCAATAGTTCTGATTTCATTTGCTAACGAACTTATCTTAAAATAAGAGCTTTTTATACTATTAGGTTTTATTTGAGTAAATACTAATTATTACTGTGTTAATTTATTAATTTGGATAACAAAACCAAAAAATTGTTTATGCTTAAAACTGATATTAAAAATATTATTCTTACCAAAGCTGATGAAAAATTTTCTTTGTTATCAAATATTAATTTTGGAATATCAGAAGGTAAAGTTTATACGATACTTGGAAAAAACGGAAGCGGAAAAACTACACTAATTAAATCATTAACAAAATTACTTGATACGAAAATATTTAATATAAATGCTGATGTGTATTGGTATGATAAAAATATTTATAAAATGAATGATGATGAATTGCTGGGTTTAAGAAAGAATCAGATTAGATATGTATTTCAGGACTTAACAAACAATTTTGATCCACTAAAAAAACTGAGTTATTTTTTTTCAAAAACAAAGTTAGAAGTAACCGCCATTGATAAACTTCTTTCAGATTTCTTATTACCTGAATATAAAATTATCTCTGAGCTTCATCCTTATGAATTAAGCGGGGGAATGGCACAAAGATTAAGTTTAATTTTAGCAATTATTCCTTCTCCAAAGTTGTTAATACTAGATGAGCCAACTTCAGCTTTGGATTATATAAATACAAATCTTTTGAGATTTTTATTTAAAGACCATTGTAATAAATCAAATTCGGTTATTATTGTTACACACGATATGGACTTTGCAAAAGCTGTATCTGATGAAATAGCTGTTTTAAAAAACGGAACTATCTCTGATTTTGTTAATGCAGATAAATTTTATGAAACCGCATCTGTTTTATGAAAGATATAATTTTACAATTAGATAACGTTACCTTTTCTGCTAAAGATGAAACCCTGTTTCAATCTAAATTAAAAACTATTTTAAAAGATATTTCATTCAGCTTTGAACGAGGCAAAATATATGGATTAACCGGTGAATCAGGCAGCGGCAAAACTACTCTGGCAAAATTAATTACAGGAATTGTTAAAGATTATTCCGGCAAATTAACTTTTAATTATAAACATAATTGGAATGGTGTTTTATCTAGCCCTGTTCAGATACTTTTTCAAAATGATGGATATTTAATTAATCCTAAAAGAAAAATCGGCGATATATTTAATGAAACTTATAGAGTAAAAAATAATCAACAAAATAATTTTAAGAATGAAATAAAAAATCTATTAGAATCTTATGGATTAAATAATAAGTTGCTTGACAGCAGAGGCTCTCAATTAAGCGGCGGCGAACAACAAAGAATAGCTCTTGCAAGAATATCAATTATTGAACCTGAACTATTAATCCTTGATGAACCGTTTTCATCTCAGGATGTTGAAGCAAAATCAATACTTATTAATTTGATCAAAAGAATAAATAAAGAAATTAATACGACTATTATTTGTATATCTCATGATATTTTTTCTTTAAAAGAATTTGCAGATGAAATTATAATTCTTGCTGATGCTCAGATAATTGAAAACGGAACAACACAACAGATATTTGCTAATCCCGCAAACGACCACACAAAATTTTTACTAAGGGCACAGTCTTTAACTTTATCAAAAGAGGAAATTCAATCTTATTTAAACAATGAGCAAAACAAACGCAATAAGAATAGTTGAATCACTGAACATCAATCATCAAGTGGTTTCTTATGATGTTGATGAAAATGATCTTAGCGGCGAAACTGTTGCATTAAAAATCGGAGCTGATCCTGAAAGCGTTTTTAAAACTCTTGTTTGTAAAGGTGATAAAACAGGGCATATAGTTTTTTGTATTCCTGTTACTTTAGAACTTGATTTGAAGAAGGCTGCACATTCAAGCGGAAATAAAAAAGTTGAGATGATAAAGTTAAAAGATTTATTTCCTTTGACAGGTTATGTTAGAGGAGGATGTTCTCCAATCGGAATGAAAAAATATTTTCCAACATTGATTGATGAAACTGCTCAGTTATTTGAACAGATTTATGTTAGTGCCGGTGCAAGAGGCACGCAACTTTTAATTTCACCAGATGATCTTTTAAAAATTACCAATGGCAGTTATGCTGATCTGATTGAGTTTAATTAAAATTGAACTGAAGAACTATCCTAATCCATTTAATCCCACAACAAAAATAAAGTTTAGTATTCCATCTGTCACTCTTCGATCCCGCAGAACGGGACAAGCACGCTCAGAGTGACAAGCGGATTTTACGGTGTTTTATTTCACAGTCATACTGACGAATGTCAGAATCTCTTAAGTAAACACTTTGCTGAAATAAACCTGGCGGTCACTCTTCGATCCCGCAAAACGGGACAAGCACGCTCAGAGTGACAAGCGGATTTTACGGTGCTTTATTTCACAGTCATTCTGACGAATGTCAGAATCTCTTAAGTAAACACTTTGCTGAAATAAACCTAGTGGTCACTCTTCGACTCCGCTCAGAGTGACAATTTGGTGAGATTAAAAGTTTATGATATACTCGGCAATGAAGGCGCAACTTTAGTTAATGAATACAAACCAGCAGGTAACTATGAAATTGAATTCAACAGTCATTCTAACGAAGGTTAGAATCTTTCTGGCGGAATATATTTTTATATTTTAAGAACAGGTTCATTCATATATATAAAAAATGCTGCTGTTGAAATAAGAAGCCGTTAGTTAAGATGAAGTATAAAATTTTCTTAAGGTGGGTAAAAAAATGATTTTGAAACAAAGAAAATCATTTTTCCCAAGTAAATTTTATTAAAAATCAATTTGGTTGTATAAAAATTTTTACTAACTTGAAGAAACAACTGACTTTAATTTTTAATTAAAACTTCATTTCTTAACTAACAAGAGGTCTAAAATATATGAAAGCATTTTTACAGTATCTGTTTGTGCTGTTTACAGTAGTATTTTTCTTTCTTCCATTGAATGTTTTTGGACAGCCTGCGCCACTTGAGTACTATATCCAGGGCTATAAGCTTGATTCGGGTAATCTTAATGGCAATGAAAATTACGGCACTAATCCTGAACTCGCATTTTCATCAGTAGTTGAAGTTCGCGACATTCCATGGATACAATTACATTTTGATAAAGTTAATCTTGGAAAAGAAAGCTATATAATTATTACTTCTTTGTTCGATCATCACTGGCAAAAGCTGGATGCTACATCAATGGAGCAATGGAATAATTATAGCGCATTCTTTAACGGAAACACTGTTAAACTTGAACTTTTCGTTGCACCTTTTGATAAAGGAATATTTATCAGTATTGATGAAGTAGTTGCCGGCAAATGGTCAAATGGCGGACTGATTGAATCGCAATGCGGTCCAACTGACGACAGGATATTATCAAATCAGCCAGCAACCGGAAGATTATTAAGTGTTGGTTGTACTGCATGGATTATTCCTAATGGTAAATTTGCTACAGCCGGACATTGCCTTAGCGGAAGCGGCGCAAATGTAGTTGAATTCAATGTCCCATTATCATTACCAAACGGAACACTTCAGCATCCCGGACCGGAAGACCAGTATTCTGTTAACGCTTCAACAAAAGCTTATGTTGATGGCGGAATAGGCAATGATTGGGGAGTGTTTGAAGTTTATCCTAATTCAATTACCGGATTAATGCCTAAACAGGCTCAGGGAGCTTTCTGGCCATTAGTTCAAGATCTTACACCTGATTCAATAAGAATAACAGGTTATGGTGTTGATTATGATAATCAAAATTATAATCAAGTCCAGCAAACACACGTCGGACCTAATGCTGGTTCAAGTGGAACTACAATGAGATATGTAACAGATACAGAAGGCGGAAATTCCGGCAGCCCTGTAATTGATGCCTTGAATAATGTTGCTGTTGGTATTCATACTCACGGAGGATGTACAACATCCGGCGGAAATAATAATGGAACAAGTACATTTAATACGGCTTTCTGGACTGCTGCTGATGAAGGAGCTGGCGGATGCCCTGTTGAGCTTCCTTCAAATCCTAATCCATCGAATAATCAAACTAATGTACCTCTTACTCTTAGCGAATTAACCTGGTCAAACGGAGCAGGTGCCAATACAAATGAACTTTATTTCGGAACTAATCCTAATGCTCTCACACTAGTTCAAAGTGGAACTCTGGCAAACAGCTGGACGATTACCGGTGTTACTTTTGCTTATGGAACTACTTATTATTGGAGAGTAATAGAGATTGGCGATTCCTGTAATACAAACGGAGCATTGTGGAGCTTTACCACAGTTCAGGATCCTAATTTAGTTGAGTATTGTGAATCGTTTAATAACCTTAGCAATTGGACAATAGTAGGTCCAATGGGAATGACTAACTGGACAGCAAACAATTCCGCAAATGCTGGCGGAACACCTCCTGAGTTGAGATTATATTGGTCACCATCGTTTACAGGAAAATCTTTGATCAGATCTAATGTACTTGCTTTAATAAATAACTCACTTACAACATTTTCTTTCAGATTTTTCTTAGACTATTATGCAGCTCCAAGCGGAACAGTAACAGTAGGTATTACTTATGATAATGGTGTAACTGAAGAAGTGTTATATCAAGTTGTTAATCCAACAACGAATGTTGGTCCCAGCTTAGTGACTGGAACTTTCACTACTCCTGCATTGGGTTCAGAAAATGCAAAACTGCAGATTTCTTACGATGGATATATATATAATATAGATTATATCTACTGGGATGACTTATGTTTAGGTCAGATAATACCTGTTGAGTTAACTTCATTTATTGCAAAAGGACTTGGAGATGAAGTTGTTTTGAATTGGATTACTGCAACTGAAACTAATAATCAGGGCTTTGAAGTTGAAAGAGCTGTAAATACAAATTCGGATAATAAAGATTGGAAAAAAATTGGGTTTGTTTCCGGATATGGAACTACTACAGAAATGAAATTATATACATATACTGATACAAAACTTAACTCAGGAAAATATGTGTATAGATTAAAACAAATAGATTTTGATGGAACAGTTAAATATTCACAGGAAGTAAATGCAGAAGTTTCGGTTCCATTACAGTATGCACTCGAACAAAATTATCCGAATCCATTCAACCCTAATACAACAATTAAGTATTCAGTTGCAAACGAAGGATTTGTCAATATTGCAGTATTCAATTTACTTGGTGAAAAAGTATCAACATTAGTCAGCGAAAATCAAAAAGCAGGAAATTATGAAGTGAACTTTAATGCATCAATGCTTCCAAGTGGAGTATATTTCTATTCAATGGAAGCAGGTGATTTTAAGTCAGTAAGAAAAATGTTGTTGATGAAGTAATCTTTCATAAGCCTCTGAAAAGAGAGCTTTATTTATTATAAGGCTCTCTTTTATAATTTTTAGTAACTATATAAACAAATTATTAACAGTTGGATTTTAAATACGACTAATAAATAATTAAGATTTGAACTTTCTATAGAGTATTCGGTGCGACTGTTCAATCCTTAATTTAAGCTCTTCTATAAGAGGTTTCTATTCAAAAGTCAAACAAAAAGTTCTTGTCATCCTCTTTAATTCATTTCTTCAATAAACTGTAATACAAATCTTTCCCTCGCATATCATCTAAATGTATGGTTGACCATTAAAGCCTGCAAGTGTCTTTCCACTGAAAAAAATAATGAAGTGGCTATTGTATATAAAATAAAATATTATTAATATTGTGCACCCTATATAGGGATACAACCTCTTAGTAGGGGATACATTATAGAAAGGAAGAATATGGAAGACCTAAAATATAAATTACAACAGTTAGGATTATCAGGCAGAGAGGCAGAAGTATATTTAGCACTACTTCAAACAACAAACCTCTCAGCGCCTGAAGTTGCAAAGTTAACAACAATAACACGGACTAAGTCATATGAAATATTACAAAATCTTGTTAAGAAAGGTTTGTGTAATGAGAAGTTCAGAGATGGCATAAAGACATTCAGTAGTGTTGAACCGGAAATCGCTCTTAAGAATTTGCTTTTAGTTTGTGAAAGTGAACTTGACAGAGTAAGAGTTCTTGCAGGACAGATTAAAACGGAATTAATAAAACTCCATAGTGAAAGTAAGAAAATAAACGATCCACTAGATTACATTGAAGTTTTAAGTGACCTAAGCCAGATTAGAGAAAGGTGGCTAAATATCCAAGCAAATACAAAATCGGAAATATTAGTTTTCACTAAACAACCCTACATACTACCATTAGAAGAAAATCTAAAAGAAGAAGCAAAAAAACTCGGTCATTATGTTATAAAAGCTAGAGGTATTTATGAATACGGGGGTCTAACTACAGCAGCGGAAAAAGAAAACCTGATAAAAGTTATTGAAAGATTTCAACAGATAGGTGAAGAAGTGAGAATTGTAAAAGAACTGCCAATGAAAATGGTTATAAGTGATAATAATATTTCGATGCTGGCATTGAAAGACAGGGTAAGTTTGAAACCGGAAAGCACTACAACTATGATAATAACACATCCAAGCTTAGCTACTGCATTGAAAACTGTTTTTGAAAGTTATTGGCGAGAAAGTTTAACTATAGATCAATTTAAGGAAGAGAATTTAATTATGTAATAAATCTTTAAATATTAATACATTTTAGAGTTAAATGATAGAGTGTAATCTGAAACTATAAAACCTGATTTTATTTACTACATTTAAATAAAATCGCTCAGAATGAGCAAAACAGTTAACGTTATTATTTTAATAAAAATCTTGAGGTTTACTATGAAAAAATCATTTTATATTTTTTTTACTTTAATAATTGCTGTAGCATCGATCAGTATTTCTGCTCAAGGACTCTTGCAATCGAATGGTCGAGCACCTTTAAATGGATTCAATAAGAACCATACGATTGTCAATCCGCTTAACAAACTCGAATCCATTGCTTATGGTCACGAAGTTTTTGAGGGGACGCTGATTTCAATGCCAATTCCAGAAGGAACTCCATTTACCATAATAGACTACTGGGAGGCACCATGGTTTGCCTCTTCGATGGTCAAAGGTGGTGACGGTAAATATTATTTGACTGATATTACCCCACAATTATTTGAATTCGATCCTGATTCAGGTATAGTTAATTTAATTGGTGATATAGAAGGAATACCCGAAGGGGAACTGAATGGTATCAGCTTTAACCCAGTAGACAATCAGTATTATCTTATTTCTTCCACTGATTTCTACGCGTTTGATATTAATACTTTGACGGCGACTCTTATTGGTAATATGGGTGTTCCAGGAAGTTTGTTCATTGATCTTTGCTTCAGTAATTCCGGTGTTTGTTATGCGTATGACCTTGTAACAGATAAAGCTTATACGATTGATATAAGTACTGGCTCAGCATACTTGTTAGGAAAATTAGGTTTTGATGCGAACTGGGGTCAGGGTATGAGCTTTGATTTTCAGACAAATACAATTTATTTAAGTGCATTTAATAATACTACATTCTCTGGCCAGTTAAGAACAATGAATCCAATAACCGGAGCCACTACATTAATTACTGACTGGGGCGAACAGCAAATAGCTCCCTTTGCTATTAATACTGACCCTTGCTCGGTAGGTTTACCATCTAATCCTTTTCCAGCAAATAATACTACAGGGCTTCCATTAATAGGTAATGTATTATCATGGTTGAATGGTGCCGGTACCCTCAATGTTGAACTATGGTTTGGTCCTCAAGATAGCATTACAAAAGTATATGATGGTCCTGCAATAACTTCATATTCATTACCAGATTTGAATTACTTTACTAAATATTATTGGTATGTTGTTTGTAAAAATAACAATTGCGGAAGTTTTGGTTCTATATGGTCATTTAAAACAATGTGGGACCCAAATCTAGGGCTATGGTTTGATGAATTTGAAAACTTAAGTAAGTGGACTGTGGTCGGTCCATTGGGAATGGAAAACTGGTCGATAAGTAATACAGATAATGCTGGCGGACTTTCTCCGGAATTAATGTTAAACTGGGAACCAGAGTTCTCTGGGGTATCTAAAATTAGATCAACCCCATTAGGATTATTAGACAATACTTTGACTTTATTGCGATTTAATTATTTTTTCCACAGGTACGATGATCCAAGCGGTATAGTTACTGTTGGTATTACTTACGATGGTGGTACAACATCAGAGATATTATATCAACAAATTCACTCTCAAGGAGATGTTGGACCAATACAGATAGAGAGAGCCTTTATTACACCAACCAGTGGTTCTATGAATGCCCAACTTGAGATTAAATATGATGGATCATCGTATAACTTTTGGGAAATTTATCTGGATGATATTTGGTTCGTATGGATCATTCCGGTTGAATTAACATCATTTACAGCAACTACGGATTACAGAACTGTTACATTACATTGGACAACTGCAACAGAGCTGAACAATCAGGGATTTGAGATTGAAAAACAGTGTGGCAGTTGGGAAAAAATTGGATTTGTTCCTGGTTATGGAACAACTACAGAACCTAAAAGTTACTCATTTATAGATAAGGTTAATTCGACGGGAACCTATTGTTATCGTTTGAAGCAGGTTGATTATGATGGAACATTTAAGTATTCAGACGAATTAAATGTTGAAGTTACAATACCAATTGAATATTCACTTGATCAAAATTATCCAAATCCATTTAATCCAACTACAACAATCAGTTACTCACTAGCAGAAGATGGATTTGTTAATCTGGTAATCTACAATCTGCTTGGTGAAGAAGTAACAACACTTGTAAATAGTAAACAAAAAGTTGGTAGATATGAAGTTGTGTTTGACGCCTCAAAGATATCAAGCGGAATTTATTTGTATCGGTTAGTATCTAATAACTTCTTATCAATAAAGAAAATGATATTAATAAAATAAATGGTTAGATCAATTATCGTTAAATATAGTGATTCAATACAGCCAATAGACAACTGATATTTGCTCTTAAATTTGGTTACTTATATCAAGAGTCTATAACAAATAATTAAAGTTTTTTTAACGAATTAATTAAAAGTCAATGAACAAAATATAATTCAATTAAAAAGAGGATTTATTATGAAAAAGCTATTTATTATCATTTTATTGTTTACAGCAAATCTATCAGCACAATGGCATTGGCAGCATCCGTTACCACAAGGAAATTGGCTTAATTCAGTTTACATGAAGGATTCAGAAACAGTGTTGGCAGCTGGATCTGGAGGGACAGTGATTTTAACAACTGACGGAGGTACAAATTGGCTTGAACAAACAACAGGTGTAGGAAATATATTGCTTTCAATCAACTTTGTAAATGAAAATACTGGATGGGCTGTAGGATCTGAAGGGACAATAATTAAAACAACAGATGGGGGAGTAAACTGGTTCACACAAACGAGCGGTGTTAATACATTTTTGTATTCGGTTGATTTTATCGATTCAGATAACGCTTGGGCGGTAGGTAGTAGTGGGGTAATTATCAAAACAACAAATGGCGGTACAAACTGGACTCTTCAAACCAGTGGAACTACATATTTACTTTCTTCAGTTCACTTCGTGGATTCAAATACCGGTTGGGCTGTTGGAGGGGATCAAATACAAAATGGTATTATTTTAAAAACAACAGACGGGGGAGTAAACTGGATCGCACAAACGCAAGGTTTACCACGACATTTGAATTCTGTTTATTTTACAGATTCTAATAATGGTTATGCTGTAGGGCAGTATGGTATGATCTTAAAGACAACAAACGGTGGAGGTGACTGGATTGAAAAAACAAGCGGTACAGACAATATTTTGAATTCTGTCTATTTTACAGATTCTAACACTGGTTGGACGGTAGGAGCTTTTGGAGCTATTCACAAAACAACAAATGCCGGGTTAGATTGGATTGATCAATCATTTCCATTTCAAAATGCAATTCATCTAAAATCTGTTCGTTTTATAAATCCTAATATAGGTTATGCGGTAGGAAATGGTGGAGAAATTTTAAAAACAACAAACGGTGGAGCTGACTGGATTGAGATATCAACCTTAATAACATACACTCCTTTATATTCATGTCATTTCACGAATTCAGACACCGGCTGGGTAGCAGGTGGAATAGGATTTGGTTTCGGGACAATATTAAAGACAACAAATGGTGGATTGACTTGGAAATCGCAAATGAGCGGAGTAGGCTGGGAACTTCGTTCAATATATTGCATTAATTCAAATATCGCCTGGGCGGTGGGCCTTAGTGGGAATATAATTAGAACAACTAACGGAGGTAAAAACTGGACGCAACAGACAAGCGGAATAACTAATGCACTTTATTCAGTCAATTTTATAGATTCAGATATTGGTTGGGCTGTAGGAGCTAATGGGAAAATCCTCAGAACGAGAAATGGCGGTACAGAATGGGGCCTTCAAACAAGCGGAACAACAAATAATCTTTTATCAGTCAATTTTATAGACTCAGATATTGGTTGGGCTGTAGGAAGTAATGGAACAATACTTAAAACTACTAATAGTGGAGTTAACTGGATTGCACAAACAAGCGGAACAACAAAGGCTCTTACATCAATAAATTTTATAGATTCAAACACGGGTTGGGCTGTAGGAGCTAGTGGAACAATACTTAAAACAACAAATGGTGGTGAGGTTTGGTTCACACAATCAAGTGGAATTAGCAGAGAAATCAAATCTGTCTGTTTCATAGATTCAAATACCGGCTGGGTCGCTTACGCAGGTAATATCCTGAAGACAACAGACGGTGGTGCGAACTGGATTGAACAAATAAAAAGAGTATCCCATACTATACAGTCAGTTTATTTCATAGATTCAAATACTGGCTGGGCTGTGGGCGATAATGGGACAATACTTTCGACAAAAGCTGGTATTCCGCCTTTAGCACCCACAAACCTTGTAGCTGTAGCAGATCTATCTGGCGTAATATTAAGCTGGCAGGATAATTCAAATAATGAAGAAGGATTCATTATAGAACGAAAAAATGACTCATTACATATACCTGGAACCTGGGATATAATTGGTTCAGTAAATGCTAATATACCAATGTATATTAACACAGGTTTAAGCCCAAATACAACTTATTCATATCGTGTCTCGGCACATAATAAATTTGGAATATCCATTGGTGATTCAGCAGATGTGACAACTATAATTCCTGTTGAACTCACATCTTTCAGTGCCATAGTAAGTGAAAATGAAGTAACTTTGAATTGGACAACTGCAACAGAATTAAACAATCAGGGATTTGAAATAGAAAGGAAATTTGATAGTTGGGAAAAGATAGGATATGTTCCAGGCTTCGGAACAACAACAGAATCAAAGTCATATTCATTTACTGATTCTAAATTAAATGAAGGAAATTATAAATACAGATTAAAACAGATAGATTATGACGGTGCTTATAAATATTCCAAAGAACTAAATGTTGAAGTTTCTATGCCGCTTGAATTCTCGCTTGAACAGAACTATCCAAATCCATTTAATCCGAGTACAACAATTAAGTATTCAATTGCTGAAGATGGATATATAAAACTTTCTGTTTACAACTTGCTTGGTGAAGAGGTAACAAATCTCGTAAACGGTCAGCAAAAGGCAGGTAGGTATGAGATTGATTTTAATGCAGGAACTCTTGCAAGCGGTGTCTATATTTACAGATTGGAAACATCAAACTTCATTTCATCAAAGAAACTTATGTTGATGAAATAGTATCATAAGACTGCTGAAAGAGTTAAGTAATTATAAATAAATCAGTTATAAAAGAAATAAGGCTATAAGGGAAACGATAATAAATCGTTTCCCTTAAAGTATATAATTGCAATAAGGTTCAATCAGAATTTTCATCGTTCTTTGACAAATTGTTTTCAATTTAACCAGCAGAAGTTCGATATACTGCTACATGAAATGTTTAGATAATCCGGATAGGTTTGAAATTTTATCTGATTTTTAATATAGCGCTCTTAATAAATTTTAAATTCGTGATAGTCTTTAAGCTTATAAACAAAAGATCCCTTATAGTGATTTAATCTTAAGTGCAATATAGGATTAAAGTACACCAGAAGATAAAGCGTTATGCGTTCTTTCTCCTTTATGAGAAATAGCCCTAGAAAGATCGTGAATGGCTGTCAAAGGTAGTCAATAGATAACTTTGTTTTAGAATTTTCCTAAACAAGTACAACCATCCAAATGGTTTAAGGCAACAAGCGACTTGCGGGCAAAGTGTATGTGTTTGCCTACCGGTTCAGATAAACTATCAGCTTTATAGAAAACTTTAACAAAAGACAGAGTGATATTGGAATGTAAATGAAAATTAAATAGATACTTGTTTATAAAAAATCGCAGCAATAATAAGTGTCAGATTAAATTCCGGAGCGAGTTTTCGTATGTTGACATTATGGGCGTTTTTAACCTCAAGACACAAGAATCAATAAGTGTCATTATTTTGAATTTTATCCATTGGAGATCGCTGAATTTATTAACTAAATTGAACATTCTATGCTCATATAACAAAACTTTTAAATAGGCTTTTATATTGAGCCATTAGCGATTATTGCTCTGGATTAATAATCGTTTTATACTAAACTAATTTTTTATCTTAAATAAAATGCATTTATTCTCAACAGATAAATAGAAAATATTTATAATAAACCGTCATATTAATTTTAAATCAAACGATTCTAAAATCTCAAAAAAATTTGTTCTAGAAAATTTGCGTTTTTATTAAGATTTAAAAACTTTATTAAAAAAATACTAGAGAAAAAAATGAAAAGTAAATATATTCACATCAGATTATTACTCCTCTTTTCAATTGTAGGTGTAATATGCGGATTCAAATCCAACAACGAAGGTTTTATTGATTTCTATTATTATCAGGATCAGCCTTTTAAACTCACACAACAAACAGATGCTTTGTTTATTGTGTTAAATGAGAATGTAACAGCTTCATCATTTATAAAGCTGGTTTCTGCTTTCCCTGAAATAAAGTCTTCATCAGATTTTAATATAAATGATAAAAAAGATTTCGTTCCTCTTAAAAGAGAAATGACAAATCTTGAATTCAGTACACTTCTGGAAAGACTTAACCAAAGACCAGAGATTAAGTATGCATCAATTGCATTTTCACCTGATAAGGGTAAAACACTAATTGGTGTACAGAATGAAATTCTTGTACAGTTTAAGCCCCACATATCAGAGAGTGAGATATCTGATTATCTTAAGGTAAATAATCTTAAAATACTTGAGCAGTTGAAACTTGAAGGCGGAAGAAGCTTTAAACTTCAGACAGCCTTATCAGATTATCCCATAGCAAAAGCCAACACAGTTTATGAAAGTGGAATGGTAAACTGGTCGGAGCCTAATTTATTTTTTACAAATCTTACTGCTTATATGCCCAATGATCCGTTTGTGAATATGCAATGGTCAGTCAGGAATACAGGCAATAACATCCCAACAGGAGTAACAGGTGTTTCCGGTTGTGATATGAATGTTGACAGTGCCTGGAATATAAGTCTCGGGAATCCAAATGTAATAATCTCAGTAAGTGATACAGGCTGCGATACATTGCACGAAGATCTGTCAGCCAATTTCATTCCCGGGACAGGAAGAAATTTCTACAATAACACTATAGGTGGTTTTGATGATATGGGTCACGGTACCGGTTGTGCAGGCATAATAGCAGCAGTAGGGAACAATGGGATAGGAATTTCAGGAGTTGCACCACTTTGTAAGATGTTACCTGTAAAGTGGATGAACTCACAGGGAAGTGGAGATTATTCAGGGGCAAC
>Ga0208196_1001788_pt1 | contig 21718 bp, 24 predicted proteins | sample AD_JPNNA7_MetaG_FD_184443 | JGI IMG/M metagenome (GOLD analysis project Ga0208196, IMG submission 184443) | Active sludge microbial communities of municipal wastewater-treating anaerobic digesters from Japan - AD_JPNNA7_MetaG (SPAdes) (version 2) | ecosystem: Engineered > Bioreactor > Anaerobic...
AGGGATGGTACACTTTATATTGGTGTTCATAATGTTTCACTGGTTACAAATCAGAAAAAGACGCTGATAGCTATAAAGGATACAAGTACTGTATCTGTAGATGAAATCAAAACTATTAGTAATGATTATTCCTTATCCCAAAACTATCCCAATCCTTTTAATCCAAGTACAACAATTATGTTTACACTTCCTGTTTCCTCTCAGGTAACCCTAAAAGTGTATGATGTTTTGGGTAGAGAAGTTGCATCTCTTATAGATTCTTATAAAGAAGCAGGCTCTCATAGTATAAAGTTTGATGCATCAAATCTTACAAGCGGGATATATTTTTATCAGTTAAAAGCCGGTGAATATATTGGAACGAAGAAATTGATATTGCAGAAGTAAAAATCAATCTGTACAAACCCAATTCATCAAAAGGAATTGGGTTTGTTGCTAGAAAGTAAAAACTTTATCTGCTTCAACAGACCATTGGGCAAGTTCACTCATATTGCTTCTTATGCAGCCTTCAATAAATTCTAAAGAAGCAAGTCCGCGTGCATCGATACAGCCGCCGCATAGTTTAACTTTTCCGCCTTTGCTGATAATTGATTTTAACATTCGCTCAATATTGTAATATCCTTGCGGAGTATTCTGATTTGTTAATGCACCGGTAACCGAATCAGCCATTAAGAAAATATTTATATCAACTTCGGCATGTTCCTTCTGAATTGTAATAGCAAGTCTGCAGGCATTATAAAATTTTTCTGTTCCGTAGGGAGCATCATTTATTAAAAAAAGTATTTTCATTTCAATCCTTTAGCAATTGATTAAAATTATTTTTAATAAAACCAGTAATAGGGAATTGCGAATAAATATTTTTTTACTTCTTCCAGAAATAAGAAGTAAAGATAATCAGCACAGTAAACAGCTCTAATCTGCCAAGCAGCATAAGAAAACTCAGAAGCCATTTCCCGGGCTCCGGCAGATGTCCGAAATTTGAAACAGGACCAACTGTACCCAAACCGGGACCAGTATTTCCAAGGCAAGTAGCAACTCCGCCAATTGAAGATATAAAATCCACACCCATTAATGACAGAATAACTGCACCGAGAACAAATATCAACATATAGAGAATAAAAAATGCCTGAACATTTGAAATGATATCAGGAGTTACAGCTTTACCGTTTAATCTGGTTGGAATTACAGCCCTTGGATGTAATAATCTTTTCAGTTCAAGAAAACCATTTTTTAGTAAAAGTAAATGTCTTACCACTTTAATACCGCCGCCTGTAGATCCGGCAGATCCGCCAATGAATAAAAGAATCAGGAAAATCATTCTGGAAAAAATTGCCCAGTTTTCGTAATCACTTGAAACAAATCCAGTTGTGGTTACTAGTGATACAACATGGAAAAGAGATTGTCTGAAAGCTTCTTCAGGTTTAAAATTTACATAGGGCAGATGAATAAGAGTTATAAATACAGAAACTCCGATTATAAAATATAAATATGCTTTGAACTCATCATTTTTTTTTAAGAATGAAAAATTTCTGTGTATTGCCTGATAGTGTAATGTGAAATTCATTCCTGCCAAAAACATAAACACGATTAATATGTATTGAATATACGGAGATGTAAAATAGGCGGTGCTGTTATTCTTTGTTGAAAAGCCGCCGGTTGCCAAAGTTGCAAATGAATGATTGATCGCATCAAAAAAGCTCATACCTGCTATCATTAACAAAATAGTTTCCAGAAATGTTAAAGCCATATAGATGACCCACAATCTCTTTGCAGTTTCTTTAACCCGCGGATGGAATTTATCCTTTGTGATACCGGGAACCTCAGCAGCATATAATTGCATTCCGCCGATACCGAGTAAAGGCAGAATCGCAAGAGATAAAACAATTATTCCCATTCCACCAATCCAATGAGTAACCGAACGCCAGAATAAAAGTCCGTGAGGCAGAGCTTCTACATCAGATAAGATTGTTGCACCGGTTGTAGTAAAGCCCGACATAGTTTCAAAAAAGGCATCGCTGTAATTTGGAATTGAGCCGTGAATAACAAACGGTAAAGCGCCGAATAATGACATCAATACCCAGCCTAATGAAACAATTAAATAACCTTCTCTTTTACCAAGATCGGATTTATCTGCTTTTCTTGTCCTGAACCAGAAAACAAATCCAATAATACTGATTCCAATTCCCGTAAAAAGTAAAACAGGAACATCATTATCACCATAGTAAATTGAAAAAGGAATTCCGAACAACATGAAAATGCCGGTAATAAAAACGAGGAAACCAAGAATATTTGTTATGAGCTTGAGATTCAAAACTGAAGTTATCCTACGAAAAACTTTTCTAATTTTTCTATAGCATCCGGCAAAGAAAATACAACTACTTTATCGCCGGCATTTATTTTTGATTCACCAACACCAATATGTCCTTCATCATTTCTGATAAAGCCACCTATGATTGTTCCTTTAGGCAGATCAAGCTTTGCAAGTTTTGATTGTGTTATATGTGAACCGGGCTGAGCAATATATTCCAATATAACAGCGTCTATACCTTCCAATGTTGAGTAAGATACCAATCCGCCTTTTTTGATAAAGCGAACGATATTGTTTGCAGAAATTAATTTTTTATTTATAAGTGAATCTAATCCTATTGTTTGTGTAAGCGGTATATAATCAACTTTATCAACAAGTGCGATAGCTTTTTTTACCCCAAGATGTTTAGCCATTAAGCAGGAAATTATATTTGTTTCAGCATCTTCAGTTACAGCGACAAAAGCATCAACATCAATAATTCCTTCCTGTGCTAATAAATCAATATCTCTTCCATCTCCTTTAATAACCAATGTATTAGGTAGTTGATCAGCTAATTCATAAGCTTTGTCAGGATCGCTATCAATAAGTTTAACAGTCATTTTATCGCTTAGCATACTTGCAACACGCCTGCCGATTTTACCGCCGCCCAATATCATTATATTATCAAACTGAATATTTTCCTTTCCCGCAAGTCGTAAAATTGTATCATGTCCTTCAGGTTTTGAAATCACAAACACCTGGTCATTCGGTAAAAATTTGTCATTGCCGGTTGGAACAATTGTTCTGAAGTTTCTATGTATTGCCACAACACGGAAATCAATATTTTTAAATTCCTGAGTAACTTCAAAGATTTTTTTCTGAATAATTGCTGCACTTTTATCAAGTCTCAATCCCATAACTGATAATTTACCATCTTCAAATTCCAGAACATCAGTTGCAGCAGTACGATTGATAAGATTTACTGTTTCAGTTGCTGCCAGCCCTTCGGGATATATCATAAAATCAACACCGAGTTCTTTAAAATTCAGTTCTCCGCTTGATTCAAGATATTCGTCATTTGAAATTCTTGCGATTGTTCTTTTTGCACCGAGTTTTTTAGCCAATATAGCAGAAGTTAAATTAACCTCTTCAGATGATGTTACAGCAACTAAAAGGTCTGCTTTATCGATATCAGCTTTCTTAAGAGTGGAAATAGATGTAGAAGAACCATTGATTGTAAGTATATCAGCCATTTGATCAGTATAAGATAATCTATCCTGATCTAAATCAATAGCAATTATGTCATGTGATTCAATTGAGAGCTGTTTGGCAAGCTGATAACCAACATCTCCCATTCCGGCAATAATTATTCGCATAAAAATTTAAGTATTAATTCAAACCAAAATTAATGATAAATAAACAAATTATTTTGATGAATAACAAAACTATTAAGAATTGGCTTATAGGATGAATTTTTCTTAGTGTAAATTAACACAAAACACACTTCACACAAAGCCCGCGAAGAAAAAGATAAAACAAAGTTCGCAAAGAGGAATCTGTGCAAATCCGCTTAATCCGTGTCATCTGCGTTTTATCAGTGTAGCGATTTAAGTTCTTTGTATTCATATGAAGATGGTGTTGTTGTAATAGGATAAAAATCTTAGCGATCTTTGTGAAAAATCTTTGCGGACTTCATGTGAACCTTTTCTCTAAACACATTTCACGCAAAGCCCGCGAAGAAAAAGATAAAACAAAACTTGCAAAGAAAATCTGTGTAAATCCGCTTAATCTGTGTCATCTGTGTTCTATCAGGGTTTGCGCTTTAAGTTTTTTGACTTATAAAAAGATGATGTAAAGTTATTTGCTTTGAGCTTGAGAGAGTTAAAATAAAAAACGCCTCGTTTGAGGCGTTCTTTTAATTAAGCTTCAGCTTTTTCCTTTTGATAAATTTTTTGAAATTCTCTCGCTTTTCTGTTTTTCCAGTTGCCTTTATGATAAGCATAACCGGCAATCAATGGCATTGCAAGTGTAGCTTCTGCATAAACCATTTGTTCAAAGCTTGTTGATACTTTTCCCCAGGAACTTGCTTCTTTCAAAGTTGAACCTGATAAAGCTCCATCGCGTTCATCAGCAACTGTAATTTGAATTGCATACTTGTGCATATCAGCATCTTCCTGAAGAATATCCGCTGCAACAACTATATCTTGTGTAAAGTTTTTCGGAACTCCGCCGCCTATCATAAAGATTCCGGTTTCTTTGCTGTGTAATTTTATTTTTGTCAGTTCGTAAAAATCTTTACCTGAATCGCAGCTAACATAATTATCAGGATTTTTATGCTGATGCATAACAAATCCGAATCCTGCTGAGCAATCAGAGAAAGCAGGAACAAAAATCGGAACATTCTTTTTATATGCAGCCCATATAACTGAATCATCAACCTTAGGTCCGCCGTTTTCCTCAAGATATTTTCCAAACTCCCAGATAAATTCTCTTGATGAATAAGCTCCGGGCTTCATTGAATCAAAAATTGCAGCGGTTGTATCATCACACACTCTTAATTCATCTTCATCGATAAAAGTATCGTAAATTCTGTCAATGTGCAGCTCTCTCATCTCGTTATCATCAACCCATTTTGTTCCTTTATAGTGTTTGAAACCTAAAGCTTCAAAGAAATCCTGATCTACTATTACGGCACCGGTGGAAACGATTGCGTCAACCATATTGTTCATAATCATATCATAAACAACTTTTTTTAATCCTGCACTAAAAAGACTTCCGGCAAGAGTTAATATTATTCCGCAATTTTCATCCTTTATCATCATATCATAAATATTTGCAGCGCGGTTAAGGTCTCTTGCTGTAAAAGCCATATCTTTCATTGCATCAACTAGTGATATGACATTATGCTGCTTAATATCTATATGTTTAACAATATCTTTTAGATAATCTTTTTTCTCTGACATTTTATCTCCTGATTATTTAAATAATATTAAAAATACTTATAAAACTTTTTAATTAGATTTCGATTAATAAAAATACTATTTTTAACCATTAAAAGGAGTATTTATGACCAGAATAATTTTAGAATCTGATAACAGTAAAGATGTTTTATTAATAACTGAATTAGCACAAAGACTTAAAATCAAATATAAAATCGAGAAATTGAGCTCAGATTTGAAACCTTATAAAACTGATAATCAGACAAATTATTTACTTAAAGAAGGTGTTGATGTTTCAAATTATGGTGATCCATCTCAATGGCAGAAAAAAGTAAGAAAAGATAGACATTAAAATCTACTCTGTATAGATGAAACTTATTGATAGTAACATAATAATTTATTCTGCACTACAGCAGCATGCTTATTTAAGAAATATTTTTAAAGAGGATGACACATTTGTTTCAGAAATAAGTTTACTTGAAGTATTAGGGTTTGGCAGTATTACAGATAAACAGGAAAAATACTTCAACGCTGTATTCCAAATGTTAAACAAAATACCTGTTTCATCTGAGATTATTTTAAACGGAATTTTGCTAAGAAAAAAATATAAATTATCTGTTGGGGATTCAATCATAGCATCAAGTGCATTAACTCTGGATTTGGAATTATTAACCAATAATGTTTCTGATTTTAAGAAAATTGATTTAATTAAAATTAGCAATCCTTTAAAGCTCTGACATTAATGTTCAATTAGAAAAAGATTTTTGCAAATCTTAAAACTCCTTGTTTCCAGGGAACTCTATGTGAAACACCATCTTTATTAATAAATTCTTCTCTATGCTCCAGATACCATTTATAATTTCTTATCAAAGCATCTTTGTTGGAAAACTTTGGTTTGTAACCTAAAACTTTTTCTGCTTTTTCTATTGATACAAAAGAATCTTTAGATGCAGTTTCATAGACCCATTTATATAAAGGTGAAAGTTTAAGCGCTTCCAAGAATTTAAGTGTATAAATAATTGGTTTTTCAGGAAGACCAACAATTTTTTTACCGAATCCCGCAACATCTAAAACTGCCTGATAATCTTCACGCATTGTAGTAAACACTTTTGCGCCGATATTAAAAGTATCATTTACTATTTTTTCGTCCAGAGTTGCAGTTAAATAAATTGCATCGCAAAGATCTTCGACATCAAGAAGCTGATAACGGTTATTTCCTTTTCCTATCATCGGAAAACCTTTGCCATCATACGCCCAATCATAAAGAAGATCGAACACACCGAGCCTTTCAGGTCCGATAAAAGATTTTGGACGAATAACCGGAACACACATTCCTTTTTCTCTGAACTTAAGACATTCCTCTTCTGCAAGGATTTTTGCTTTACCATAAGGTCCGACTCCATCAAGCTTATCATTTTCAAGCAATGGATGATGATCCGGAATACCGTAAACCGCAGTTGATGAAATATGAATAAATCTTTTGACTTTTTGTGCGTATGATTCCTCAATAAGGTTTCTTGTTCCATCAATATCCGTAGAATAAATATCTTCCGGTTTGTAAAGCGGAAGTGCTGCAGCAGTATGAACAACAATATCCTGCCCTGCAATTGCTTCTTTTACTTTTTGCTTATCTCTGATATCACCTGTAATGATTTTTATTTTGTCATTCATATCTGGATAATCAAATTGAACTATATCGAGAGAGGTAACTTCATGCCCTCGTGAGTGCAAATATCTAACGAGATTAATTCCTAAAAATCCGGCTCCGCCAGTGATTAAATACTTCATTTTACCTGATAATTTATTAATAATGTGGTTGCAAAATTAGTAATTTTGATTCAGGCTTCAAATAAAACTTATGAATAAAGATTCTGGTAACATAGATCAAAATAAAGAAAAGAAAATCTGGTTTAGGAATTATCTATTTTCAATTCTGATTCATTTATTGTTGTTTGTCGGTTTGATTTATTTTTTAGATTTATCTTCAAACAAATCCAGAATTAATTCTGTAGTTTTTTCACTTGATTCAAAAGAATATCAGTCAGAAAAATCTTTTAAAGAAAAAGAAAATAATATTAACGATGATGAAGTTGAGTCCGAGCCACCGGTTGAGAGCTCCAATGAAATAAGAACAGTTAGTTTTTCAGATATAAAAGCTGATACTACAAATCTTGAGCAAATTTATTCTGAGCCGACATTAAATGTAAAAATAAAATATCCTCGCGGATGGACATTTATAGATCAAAATAAAAATAAAAAACTTGAAGGTGTTACTTTCTGGCTAAATGATGGCTCAATTAATCCGCCGCCATATCTTCATCTTGAAGTAGTTGATAAAGATATGTTTATTGAAAAAAGATATAAATACAAAACTGATTTTGAAAAATATACAGCTTACTATAACGATCCGGAAGAATTGCAGGATTATTTTACTCAAATCATTTATTTAAGAACTGAAGATGATGAAGATTTCAGGCTTAAACTTATGATAAAAGGGAAGAATGAGTTCGATTCATTTCAACCGCGCTTCTGGGCAATCCTAGAATCTTTTGATTTTGGTAAGAATATCTTTAAAACGATAGGTATAAACTAATTAACTGGAATTTGCTTAATTAGCTATTAAATCACCGGCAAGGCTTTCAAGTAATACTTTTTTTGAGAGATCATACTTTTTTGCTTTCTCAGTAACAATGTTAAAAAGATCATAAAGTGAGGAATCAGTCTTTAATTCCGCAAGAAAATCCTTCCCTTCATTTTTCCCAAGATATGATTCGATTTTTTTATTTACACTTTCAACAAATTCTGAGGCAGGTTTGTTTGTTAGGTTTGATATCGAATTTGCAATCTTATGTTGGTTGGCAAGTATCAAATTAATCTGTTTCTGAAGAAACAACTGTAATTCATTTTTACAATGTCCATAATGAATCTTTTCTCCGCCATTGTTTATTTTTATTATAGCTCCATTTGAGCAGATGTATCTTAATACAAAATGAGAAACACTTAGCGTTCTGAATCCTGTTTCTGAATTTATTATGTTAATGCCTATGCCGCAATCATCTCCGGGTTTAGGCTGAAATTTATATTTTTCCTCTGTTGTAATTCTAAGCATAAAATCGTTTCTCGAAACCGTGCGAACCCCCAATATCGCACAGTTTCTAATAACATCAAGATCAGTTATCTCATTATATCCGGGACTAGTGATTGTTAGTGCTTCATCATTTTCAATGATAATATTTACAAACTCTCTGTCTATATTCATCAGATAATCATTGCAAACTGAAGTGATTGTATCCATTGAAAGTCTGTGTAACTGATTCAATGGAAATGAATACCACTTAAATAGTTTATACAAAAACGATTTCCTGATTAAATAATCCTTTATTCCTCCATTCATTATTGAAAGAAATAAATATCTGCCGTTATTATTAATTTTCAGATTACAAGGCAGTACTTGAATTTTTTTTCTGTCAACATTTTCAAGATATTCAACAACTTGTTGAACTTTTGCATCAATAAATTCTATTCCTTCTGTTACCATAGTCATTTGTATCGGCATCCTTTTCTATATTCAATGCAGTTAAATGAACAAGATGATCTTTAAACTTGAGTTCAAATCCGGTCATATCTTTTGAATCAAATCTTTCTTCTTCACCGGCAGCAACTCCTTTATGTTTAGTTTTCGGCATTGTGTCAATTGTATCGAACATTGACTGCATTTTATAAATTGCCTCAACTTCCGTAAGATCATTTTCTTTTTTATCGAGATGGAAAATTTCCATTGCAGCACTTTTTATAATTTTAGGGAAATACTCAGCGTAAATATCAGTTCGGTTGAATACTTCAACATTCAACACTTTTTTATCAACAAAAAGAATAATGCCATTTGCGTCATTATTCAGGTTAAAATTTTTAGTAAACTGATCGAAGTTTTTTTCCTCTTTTGCATAAACATCAGATAGATTCATTGTAGGAGAAGCTACTTTAAAAAACATCTGATAATCCTCTACATTTTTCCAGACTTCGCTCTGTCCTGCATCAAATTGCGATCGTGTCCGTAAATTATTGCTTACATTTCGTGATTTATCGGCTCTTAATTTTTGCGGAGTTATGTAATCAGAATTCTTAAACATAGTTGATGTATGTCTCCATCTGCCTTGTTCGACACAACTAACCGGTAAAGTTGTTTTTGAATTTGGAACTAATAATACGGATGTATTCAATACTCTGTTCTGTTTTGCTCCAACCAAAATATCGCCATCCATAAAGAATACGTATTTATCGGAAAGATTGTAAACAAAAAGATTATTTACACTTCCGGATTCACTGACTTCCTTTACCTGAATCAAATCACTTTTGATTGCTGAAGGACCGGAGATGTAATCAAGTGTATTTTGCTGAGCCGTTAGTAACTGGATAATTGATAATCTTCCGTGCTTCTGAAACTCTAATGTTCTTACCTGCATTGTAAACCTCCTTTTAATTTCTGGTACAAATCTAAACTTTCAATTTCCCGGAAGCGTATCAAGGAATGATACTAAATGCTAAAATTGATTTACAAATGAACATTATTTAACTTGCAGCAGCAATTTCTAAAAGGGAGATTTATGTTTGCCTTCCAATCCAAGTTCAAACGACAAATAGAAATTCTGGGGTTGTGTCTTTCAGAACAAACTAATAGACCGCTTTTAACATTTGATCTTGCAGAATATTTTCAGGTTGAAGAACTAACTATTAAAAGAGATTTACAGGATCTTAGATCTTATGGGATTGATATACATTCTCATAAGAAAACCGGAATTTGTTTAGATAGCGAAATACCAAAGGAAAGATTAATTGATATTATTCTTCAGTATGTAGGATTTAATCATAGCGATTATAGCCTTGATAAATCAACTTCGTTACTTGTAGAAAAAAAAGGTAAAGGAGCATTAAGCATTTTGGTATCACTTCAGCTTTGTATTGATAACTCAGAAATTGCAAAAATTGATTATAATAAAATCGGCAGTAAGGTAGAGAAAGAAAAAGTTATAGAACCGTTGCTGATCTTTCAGAACGAAGGAAGCTGGAGGTTACTAGCAGGCTCTGACGGAATAATGAAACAATATATTATTGACAAGATTGTTAAAATTAAATCAACCGGACGTAGATTTGATAAAGGAGGATATAAATTTTCTGATTTATTTAAACATTCCTGGAAAAGTTGGCTTGGGGATGAAAAACATAAAATAAAATTATGGCTTTCTCCTTTTTGGGCGGACAGGGTTAATCCCAGAATGTTAGTTGCTGATCAGAAAATAACAAAAAACGAAGATGGATCAATAATATTTGAATGTACAGTAAACGCATTAACTGAAATTGCTGCTTGGATTGTTGCTAGAGGTGAAGGTGTAAAAGTTTTGCAGCCTGAAGAATTAAAACTGCAAGTAATAGAATTGGCAAAAGGAACATTAAAGAACTATTGATTTAGTAATATAATTTGAAAAGAATTTCTGGGTGATGTAACTATTTTGCTATGCTGAAAGTAAAATTTTCTTAATTTGCTCATTAAAGTATTTCTTATCAGAGTAATTACATCTTTAAGAAATATTTAGATTCAAAGATTTTAGTAACTCTTCTTTTTGATGAAATATCTTTTATCTAATCCCAAGCTGTCTTAAAAACTGCTTTTTGTTCAATAAAACGAACATTTATTATTCAAAGGGATTAATACAATCCATAATTCTTGACTTTTCAGGTACTTAGCTATATTTTTCAACTCTTTATTTGAAACGATTTTAGGTTTTCGGAGGAAAATTACGTGAAACAGGAAAAATTAACGAAATTCGTTAAAACTGAAGATGCCGAACATAAATGGTATCTTGTAGATGCAGAAGGTCAGACTCTTGGCAGAATGGCATCAAAAATTGCTAAGATTATTCGTGGTAAAAATAAACCAATATTTACACCGAATACCGATACAGGCGACTTTGTTGTTGTTATAAATGCTGAGAAGGTTAAGGTAACCGGTAAGAGAGAAAATTTAAAAGAATATATAAGACACTCCGGTTATCCAAGCGGTCAGACAATTACATCTTTTAAAGAAATGCTTGCTAAAAAACCAGAATTTGTAGTTGAAAATGCTGTAAGAGGAATGCTTCCGAAAACTAAATTAGGAAACAAACTGATAAAGAAATTAAAAGTATATGCTGGTTCTGAGCATCCGCATGCTGCACAAAAACCTGAAACAATTAGCTTAATGGAGAAATAATGGCTGAGAAAATTTTTGTTGGAAGAAGAAAGACATCTGTTGCTCGTGTTATATTAAAAAGTGGTAACGGTAAAATTACTGTAAACAATAAAGAGTTTGAAGAATTCTTTCCGCAGCTTTTAAGCAGGGAAGATATCTTATTACCATTTAAACTTACTGAGACAGAAGGGAAATATGATGTTCAGGTTAATGTTAAAGGCGGCGGTACAACTGGTCAGGCACAATCAGTAAGATTAGGAATTGCAAGAGCATTGATTGATATAAATCCGGAATTCAGGTTAAAGCTTAAAGCTGATGGACTTTTAACAAGAGATCCGAGAATGGTTGAAAGAAAAAAATACGGTCAGCCAAAAGCTCGTAAAAGATTTCAATTTTCAAAAAGATAATTATATTATTCAATCCGCCTTTGGCGGTCAGGTTCAGTTTTTACTGAGCTTGATTTTAAATTACTAAATAATCAATCATACTTTCTGATTTGCCTCCTGTGTCCCACCTGAAAAGGGATGGAAAGGCAAAGTAGAAGAAAGTAGAAGAAAAACAGGAGATATATGAGAAAAGTTGATTTAACTCAGCTGATTGAAGCTGGTGCACATTTCGGTCACTTGACCCGCCGATGGAATCCTAAAATGAAACCATATATTTTTATGGAAAAGAACGGGATTCATATCATCGATTTAAAGAAAACACAAAAGTATTTAATTGAAGCAGCTGAAGAATTATCAAAGTATGCTGCCGAAGGTAAAAAAGTACTTTTTGTCGGAACAAAAAAACAAGCAAAAAATGTAATTGAAACAGAGGCAAAAAGAAGCAGTCAGAATTGGGTTAGCGAAAGATGGCTCGGCGGTATGTTAACCAATTTTGCTACTATCAGAAAAAGCGTTAAAAGATTAAGCAATATTGAAAAACAGGAAACTGACGGTACTTTTGATAAGATAACCAAAAAAGAAAGACTCTTTTTAACAAGAGAAAAAGATAAATTGAAAAAAGTACTTGAAGGTGTTGAATCGATGAGCAAATTACCCGGAGCATTGTTTATTGTTGATATTAAAAAAGAAGCAATTGCTGTTCAGGAAGCACACAGATTAAACATTCCGGTTTTTGCAATCGTTGATACTAATTGTGATCCTGATGAAGTGGATTATTTAATTCCTGCTAATGACGATGCAGTTAAAACAGTTGAAATAATTACCCAGTTTATGGCTGATGCAGTTATTGAAGGAGAAACAAAGTTCAAAGAAAAGAAAGCTGAAGAAGTTGCTGAAAAAGAACGGATTAGGAAAGAAAAAGAATTAGAGAAAAAAGAAGAAGCTAAGAAAAGAGCTGAATCAAAAGCTAAAAAAGAAAGCAAAGAACAAACAGAAACAGAAGTGAAACCTGAAGAATAAAATTCTGATAAATTAAATTTTGAAAGGAAGTGAATAAATAATGGCTATTACAGCTGCACAAGTAAATGAACTTAGACAAAAAACCGGTGCCGGTATGATGGATTGTAAGAAAGCTCTTACAGAGGCAAACGGTGATTTTGAGAAAGCAATTGAAATATTAAGAAAGAAAGGTGCATCGGTTGCCAGCAAACGTGCTGAGAAATCAGCTAACGAAGGAATTGTTGTTACAAAAGTTTCTGATGATAACAGAAAAGCCTCAATGATTGAAGTAAATTGTGAAACTGATTTTGTTGCTAAAAGTGAAGACTTTGTAAAACTAGCTAAGGCTGTTGTTGAGTCTGCTTACAAAGCTGAATCAAGTGATTCTAAACAATTACTGGAATCTGATAAAGCCTTGAATAATATGTTAGTCGATGTAATGGGTAAAGTCGGTGAAAAAGTTGAAGTATCACGAGTCTTAACCTTAAATGCTGAAAATGGATTAATTATAGATTATATTCATATGGGATCAAAGCTTGGTGTGCTCGTTAAGTTTGATAATGTACCTGCAAAAAATGATGAGCTGGTTGAATTAGGGAAAAATCTTGCAATGCAGGTTGCTGCAATGAATCCGTTATGTGTCTATAGAGAAGAAGTTCCATCTGCTACAATCGAAAAAGAAATAGATATCTATAAAGAACTTGCAAGAAAAGAAGGTAAACCTGAAAACATTCTTGAAAAAATTGCTACAGGTAAACTGAATAAATTTTATGCTGAGAATTGTTTGTTTGAACAGACTTATATTAAGGATAGTACCAGTTCAAAAACCATATCAAATCTTATGGATGAATACAACAAAAAGAATGATACTCAGACTAAAATCGGTATGTTCAAGCGTTTTCATCTTGGCGATGAGAATAAATAAATTTGTTCTAAGGGTCTTAAGTTTCTTAAGACCTTTTTTTATATTTAAACCGCATTTTTTAGGAGAATAATGAATAAAGTAAAATATAAAAGAGTGCTGCTAAAATTGAGCGGAGAATCGTTAGAAGGTAATCAGGGATTTGGTATATCTTCTGAGGTTCTGGATTTTTTTGCCGACGAAATTAAAAAGGTTCACGATGCCGGAGTTCAACTTGGAATTGTTATTGGCGGCGGGAATATTTATCGGGGTTTAAGTGCAAGTAAACAAGGAATTGACCGGGCAACAGGTGATCAGATGGGAATGCTTGCAACGATGATAAATTCACTTGCACTTCAGAATGCTATTGAAAAGAAAGGTATCCATACAAGATTGATGAGTGCAATTAAAATGGAAGAGATAGCTGAGCCATATATAAGAAGACGGGCAATAAGACATCTTGAAAAAGGAAGAGTTGTAATTTTAGGTGCCGGAACGGGTCATCCCTATTTCAGTACTGATACTGCAGCTTCATTAAGAGCTGTGGAAATTGGTGCAGACATTATTGTAAAAGGGACAAGAGTTGATGGTGTGTACGATTCTGACCCTGAAAAAAATACAGAAGCTGTAAAATTTGAAAAGATATCTTATTTAGATATTCTTACAAAAGATTTACGTGTTATGGATTTAACGGCTGTAAGCTTATGCCAGGAAAACAACCTGCCTATGATGGTTTTTAATATGGATATTCCAGGTAATTTGTTAAAACTTGTTATGGGTGAGACTGTTGGAACTTCAATCAGTAATTAAGAATTTTTATTTAATAATAAGTGAGTTGTTATGCATCAGATAATTAAAGACGCAAATAGCAGAATGGATAAAACCATTGAAGCTTTAAGAGCAGAGCTTGCTAAAGTCAGAACAGGAAAAGCAACCACAGCTCTGCTTGACAGTGTAAAAGTGGATTACTACGGAGCTATGACTCCCATTAATCAGGTTGGTAATATTACCGTATTGGACCCGCATACATTATCAATAACTCCGTGGGATAAATCTATGGTTCAGGTTATTGATAGAGCAATACTTGAAGCTAATCTCGGGTTCAATCCGATCAGTGACGGAACAAATCTGAAAATTCCGATTCCTGCTCTTACTGAAGAAAGGCGAAAAGATTTTGTTAAACTTGCTAAAAAATTTGGTGAGGAATCCAAAGTTGCAATAAGAAATATCAGACGTGATGCAAATGAGCATTTAAAACGTGAAGAGAAAAACAAAAAAATATCTGAGGATGAATTAAAACACTCAGAAGATGAGGTTCAGAAATTTACTGACCAGCATATTAAGCAGATAGATGAGATTCTGAAACACAAAGAAAAAGAGATTATGGAAGTGTAGGCAATCATTTTTCGATTTAAACCCAGCTCTTTATGAGTTGGGTTTTTTTTTATCATTATATATATGCCTCTTTAATTTATTATTTTACAAAGGCATATTTTAATTATTTTTGATGGACTCAAACAAAGAAAATAATAATAAAACTTTACTTGGCATTTTTAAGAGTGCTCTTGTAAGGAATATTCTGTTAACTATTGGTGCAATTGCTCTGTTTTTTTCAGGCGTGCTTGTTTACGGAGTTATTTTAAAGATACGGGAAGTGCCTTTAAGTGAAGCTATGCTGAATAAAGGATTCAGAAAACTTGAAGATGTAAACCTTGTTGTTGATAGAAAAGACTATACGTTAAGTGTTTATGAAGATACGATATTGATAAAATCATATCGTGCAAGTTTTGGCAGGAATTTATCGGATAAGAAAAAAAGATTTAATGATGGTGCTACACCTGTAGGTACGTATAAAATTTGCAGCATATCAGATGATAAGAACTATTATAAGTTTATTAAAATAAATTATCCTAATCTTGAGGATGCATCTGATGCTTTAAGAAAATCATTTATTACACAAAAAGAATTTAATCAGATAAAATTTGAATATTATTATGAAGAATGTGTTAGTTATAATCAGGTGCTTGGCGGAAATATCGGTATTCAGGGGATCGGAAGATTGAACTATGTTTTTAAAAATCTGCCTTTTGTTTATAATTGGACTGATGGCTCAATTGCGTTAAGTAATGAAGATCTTGACGAAATAATTAAAGTAATTAAACCAGGAACTCAAATTGTTATTAAATAAAAATTTTAACCCCGTGTTTCTTTTCTTAATGTTGTTTGTTGCAATATCTTGCTCGGATAAGCAGGAAAAAATTCCAGTGATAAATTATGAAAACAAAAAAGAAGTTCTTGATATTGTTAAGAAATATTGTAACAGCAAGGCAGCAATTGCTATAGGCGGTATGTTTGATGAAAGAGGAAAACAATATATTGCTTATGGAATTGAATATGAAAATTCTGATGAATGGGGTATAAGATTTTCATTTGTAGAAAAATCAGGAGAAGAATTTAATCTGATTTATGAAACTGATTTGCTTGAAGGATCATTTAAAGAAAGTCTTGTTGATAAAATAAAATTAGTTTCTGATGATTATGATCTTCTTTATTATAATTCACAGGGATATTTTATGGGAAGCGGCGGCGGCGAGGTTTTTTCTTATCTGGTAGATATGGAAAGAAAGCAGGTTTACTATGCTCATCTTGTAGTTGAATCAAATTCAGCTATTTATCTTTATATCTCTGATAATACCGAAAGTAAAGATCTGATTAATTTCTTTACATTAAGCTTTAAAAAAGATTATCCTGGTTTACAAATAGTTACTGATGATATTGTAATTGATTAATTTTTCAATGCTTATCTTACTTTTTCTTATATTCTTATAATAAGCTGATATGAATTACCGAATAAATATTTCCCTGATAATTATATTTTTATTAAGCTGCAAAATTGCAATTGCACAGTCTTATGATGACTATGAATTAAAGAAAATAAATTTTTCCGGTAATTCTTTTTTTTCTGAATCTGATCTTAAACAAAATATTGAAAGTAAAGAATCTCCGATGTGGTTCTGGATTTTTCTTAATTCGTTTACACCCTTCGGAGATGAGCCTGTCTATTTTGATTCTTCAAAGATTTCGGTTGATATTATGGCAATTAAAGAGCTTTATTATTCCAATGGATTTTTCCTGACGGAAGTTAATGCATCTTTTACAGCGGATACATCCGATAAAACAATAACCTTAAATTACACCATAAATGAAAACAGAGCGTTTTATTATGGCAATGTTAAGTATGTTGGTTTGAATAAACTCCCTGATTTTGAAATAGAACTTTTAAATAAAGAACTTGTTGAACTGGATTCCACTAAACAATTTTCCGAAGCAGAAATAGAATCAAATATAAATTCGGTTAGAAAATTCCTTGCTAATCACGGTTATATTTTTGGAAGTTATGATAGTACTGTTGTATCAATTGATACTGTTATGAGTAAAACTAACATAAAAATGTTTTTTGATCCTCGTGACAGATATACAATTAAAGAAACTATTATTAACAAAACCGGCAGATCAATCGAACAGATAAGTAATAAACTTATTGAAGAAATTGCTGATCTTAAACCGGGTAAAAATTACGATCAGGCACAGATTGACAGAAGTGAATTAAGATTATTAAAAACAGAATTATTTTCTTCGCTTGATATAAATCCATTAATCTCTGATACGGTTAACAAAACAATTCCGATTGAAATTAATGCCGTTATAACTTCACTAAATCAATTAGCGCCTGAAATTAAAGCTGATAACGAGTTTAATACTTTTAATGCCGGTTTTGGAATAAGCTATACACGTAAAAACTTTCTGGGTGATGCAAGAAAACTGAATATCTCTACATCCTTCAGACTGTTAGATGTTACGAATTATGATTTTAAAAAGATTTTTGATTCAAATCATGGTATAGTTGATCTTAATCTGAAAATGGAACAGCCTTCTTATTTGGTAAACCAATATTAACATCAACTGAACTGTACTTAAGATCGCAAACAATTCCGCAGGATGAAAATGCTTATGGAGGCGCACAAAGATTTGATTTTGAAATGCCATATTATACTTTCGTTACTTTATTAAGACCTTTTATCGGATTTGACATCGCTGAAAGAAAAGCAAGGTTTTTTCCTTTAACATCGCCAAATGAAATTTCTATTAAAGTCGGTAGTTTTACTCCCGGTATTGGTATAGAATTAGGTTCTTCTAAAACAGATGATATTTTATTTCCTACAAAAGGAAATTTCTTTTTTATTACCCCTGAATTATTTTATTCACGCACAGAATATCGCATAACCGAATATCTGAATAAATCCGATGTTGAATTGAATGATACAGCATCAATTGGTAACACTTATTTTTACAGAATTCAAACAGGCGTATCATCTTATCTTTCAGTTACAAATGATAAAATGACTGTGTTTGCTGGTAAAATAAGAATTGGTTATGCACAACCGTTTACTTCTTCACATAATAAAGATTTTTCTTCAGAAGAATTAATTCCTCCGAATAAAACTTTCTATGCAGGCGGAAGCAACTCAATCAGAGGTTGGAAAGCCCGGGAATTGATTCCAACTAATAAAATAAATTATGCCGGATTTACGACAAATACTCAGGATTTTCGCGGAGGTACTACCTGGTTTGAAGGTTCGTTTGAACTGAGAAAAAAATTGAATGATTTTTTTGGCTATGCTGTTTTTGCTGATTATGGAAATACCTGGAACGGCTGGAAAGAAATTCAGATTAACGATATTGCAGTAGCTATCGGACTTGGAATAAGAGTATATACTCCCATAGCTCCATTTAGATTGGATTTTGGGACCAAGTTTTATGATCCATCGGATAAGAGGATGATATTTAAGAAAAATTTGTGGGATAATTTATCTATTCAGTTTGGTATTGGTGAAGCTTTTTAAGCTTTTCTTTATTTTTTTTAAGAAAATCAATTCTTTTATAGAATTCTTTAAATCGCTATCTTTGAACCCTTTTTATTAAAGATTATTATGATTTTAAGTATGACCGGCTACGGTAAAAGCACTGCTTCAAATGGCAAGTGGGATGTAGATACCGAAGTTAAAAGTATAAACAGCAGATACCTCGAAGTATTTATTAAATATCCACCTGTTCTGGCAACTAAAGAATATGAAATCAGAGAAGTGGTAAAATCTAAAATTAAAAGAGGCAAGCTTAATCTTAATATTCAGATCAGGAAAAGCGGAGTTGAAGATGATGACTTTTCTTTAAACGAAGAAAAATTAAAAGATTATTTGGCACTTATTAAAAAAATAAAAAAGACTGCTAAATTATCTGATAAAATTAAACTTGATCACATACTGATGAGCAAGGATATTTTTACTGTTCCGCTTGAGGAAATATCTGAAAAAGATTTTGAAATCATAAAGAGTTCGATAAATGAGTCGCTTGATTCACTTATTAAAATGAAAAAAGCTGAAGGCAGTGAACTTGAAAAGGATTTGAAGAAAAGGATAAAATCAATAAGTAAATATCTTACTTCAATTGAAGAACAAGCTAAATCAGAAGTAAGTGAACATTTTGAAAAGTATAAGGAAAAGATTAAGAATCTTCTTGAAGAAAGTGAGAAGATAAATAATGAAAGACTTGAAACCGAACTGGCACTGATTGCTGAACGGGCGGATATTACTGAAGAATGTGTACGGCTGAGAAGTCATATTAAATTTTTTCTTGATAGTATAAATAAAGATGATGATCCCGGAAGGAAATTAAATTTTTTATGTCAGGAGATGAACCGCGAGGCAAATACAATTTCAGCCAAAACGCTTTCAACATCAATCTCTCATAATTCGGTTTATATCAAAGAAGAGATTGAGCGTATCAGAGAACAAATACAAAATATTGAATAAAGTTGAAAACGACTGGAAAGATAATTGTAATTTCATCAGCAAGCGGAGGGGGAAAAACTTCTGTTGTTAAACAGGTATTAAAGGATTTTCCTGAAATTGTGTTTTCTATTTCTGTTACTACTCGTCCTAAAAGAAAATATGAAGTTGATGGAGTTGATTATTTTTTTGTTGATGATAAAGAGTTCGAACGAAGAATAAAGAATAACGAGTTTATCGAGTGGGAAAGATTTTATGATTACTATTACGGTACTTTGAAAAGTTTTATTGATGATAATATTGCTTCAGGCAAATCTGTACTTTTTGAAGTTGATGTAAAAGGTGCGCTGGCACTAAAAAGGCTCTATCCTGATAACAGTTATTTGATTTATATTGATCCGCCTTCTTTTGAAGAATTGGTTAAACGGCTTAAAAATCGTAAAACTGAAAGTGAAGAGGATCTGCAAAAAAGAATTGATAGAGCAAAAATGGAATTGAGTTACAAGGCTCAATTTGATTATATTTTTGTTAATGATGATTTAAATAAAGTTTGTAATAAAGTTGAAAGTTTAATTAAAGAAATATTAAATAAGGAGTAATAAGAATGAACCTATCACCGATTGATTTAAGAGAAATTGATGAGCGTGCTGAAAATGTTTACGAGGCGATTATTGTTGCTGCACGAAGAGCAAGACAAATAAACTCAGAAAATAAAATTGAGTTTAATGCTCTGTTAAATACAATTCCTGCTACTGGCAGCGACGATGAAGCTGAAGACGTTACTAATCCTGCTCAGTTAAAAATGGCTCTTGATTTTGAAAAGAGACCGAAACCTCATCTTCAGGCACTTGATGAATTACTTGAAGGTCAGATTAAATTTAAGTATAAAAAATAAAACTTAGTTTTTTTATGTGATCTGATGTCATCCTGCAGCAACGGGATGACATTTCCTTTTTATTTAAAACGAATAATCAATTTTCTCATTTTTTTATTTTTCAGTTTCAAATGGATTTATCAAAGAAAAAAATAATTGAAGCTCTGAAAGACCAGCAGGATATTTTTGGTGATGATCTGTTTGAAGAGAAAATAATTGAGAATAAATCCGTAAAACTTCCGCAGCAGCAAAAAGAATATATCAAACCCGAAAAGAAAATTACAGCAGTTAAAGAACCGTTTCAAAAATCTGTACAATTGTTTAATGATTCAAAATCAGATTGGGAAGATGCAGAATCACTCGAACAATTAAATAAAATGATCAGTAATTGTACTAAATGTGCACTGCATAAAGGCAGAACTAATTTTGTTTTCGGTTCAGGTAATCCGGATGCTGATGTAATGGTTGTTGGCGAAGGACCTGGTGCTGAAGAGGACAAACAAGGTTTACCTTTTGTCGGAAGAGCCGGTCAGCTTTTAACCGATATTCTTAAAGCGATAAAATTCAGCAGGGAAGAAGTTTACATTGCAAATATTGTAAAATGCCGCCCGCCAAATAATCGAGTTCCTTTTCCTGATGAAATGGATGCCTGCCTGCCATATTTGAACAAACAGATTGAATTAATTAAACCAAAGCTTATACTTTGCTTGGGCTTAACTGCAGCAAAAGGCTTATTAAAAAGGAAAGAAAGTCTAACTGCTTTGCGCGGACAGATTTTTGATTATGATGAAATAAAGGTAATGGTTACTTTTCATCCTGCGGCTTTATTACGAAATCCCAACTGGAAAAAAGATTGCTGGATTGATGTTCAGAAATTCAGAAAGCTTTATGATGAGATTATCATTTAAAATAGCTTTCTTATTTCTCTTTCTAACTGAAATCTTACTGCCACAATCTGACTCAATAAAATACAACGAAACTAAATTAATGTTTAATCCTCGATTTACAGGAGTGCAGGTTGAGGCAACATCATTATTAGTAGTAAATGAATTGGGCGGACTTGTTGATTTTGATTTATATTCATCTGCAAATAAATATTATAATATTGGTGTGAGATTTAGTATAGAATATCATAAGTTACTTAATTTAGATGTGGGTGGTGCAGGACAAGATGAAACAGTTTTTAACTATAATCTATACGCAAGGCACACAATAAAAGGATCAGTTTTTTGGTTTAGTTTTCTTGCAGGTGTTTCTTTACAA
>Ga0208196_1001789_pt1 | contig 21706 bp, 15 predicted proteins | sample AD_JPNNA7_MetaG_FD_184443 | JGI IMG/M metagenome (GOLD analysis project Ga0208196, IMG submission 184443) | Active sludge microbial communities of municipal wastewater-treating anaerobic digesters from Japan - AD_JPNNA7_MetaG (SPAdes) (version 2) | ecosystem: Engineered > Bioreactor > Anaerobic...
TGGCGGTTAGGCGGATGGTGCGGATGACCCTGGTTTTGCTTTTACAGATGGGGCAGTGCATGGGTTAGGCTCCTGGAGGGGCTGGATTCCGGGTCGAGCCCGGAATGACGTGGGAGAGTTGCAATTTGAGTGGATTCCGGGTCAAGCCCGGAATGACGTGGGTCTTGGGTGGGGACGGCGCTTCGGCGAGCGCCGATACAGGGCCCGGAATGACGTTGTGAAAGTGGTGAGGTGTTGGGGAGGTGGGGTTCCTGTAGTCCATGCTCGCTTTGCTCGCTGGACTCCAGGGAGGGGCGGGCAACAGCTCCTGTAGTCCATGCTCGCTTTGCTCGCTGGACTCCAGGAAATCGTTGGACTCCAGGGGGTAAGAAGGGAAAAGGGGCTCTCGCCCCTTTTCCTTAGGATATGAGTTTCTCATGGAGTTGTTTTTCGCTTTCATTTCTGGCCCAGACCTCGGAGGGGACCTTGCCTTTGAAGTGAAGGGTGAGACGTTTGTCGAGTTTTTCGAGGCCGATCCTGGAAGCGTCGATATACTCGCGGGTGATGCGGATCTCCTCGAAGGCCCGCGAGAGGCTTTTTCCGCAGCTCTCATGGACGGCATCCAATTCTGATATCAGAGTCAGGTTGTTGGCCTTGAGATTGGCGTTGCTTTGTTTCTGCGCGGCGATTTCACGGCGCAGCGCGGCAACATCGGCCCTGGCCAACTGGAGGCGGCGGTAGAGATTGCGCCGGGATTCTCCTTCCTTGACGATGTTTTCCTTTTGGGCGGCGATGAGCGAGGAGAGTTGAGGGATGAGATTTGCAATTTGAGTGGATTCCGGGTCAAGCCCGGAATGACGTGTTGGGGTGTGGGTTGGTGGGGGTTCCTGCCGTCCATGCTCACTGCGTTCGCTGGACGCCAGGGAGGAGCTGGATTCCGGGTCAAGCCCGGAATGACGTGGAGAGGAGGAGAGAGTTACGAGTTGAGAGTTGAGGGTTACGAGTTGAGAGTGGAGAGAGGAGAGTTGGGTTTCGAGGTGGTCGAATCTGTGGTTGTGTTCGAGGGCGATGCGTTCGTTCTGGCGTTCGTTTTTATCAGCGAAATCCTGGAGGGTGGTATTGTGCATCATGATATCGCCTTTGATGAGGCAGGTTCCGGCTTCCTGTTCCTCGGAGAGGTCGCTGAGGCCGCTTTGGATGAGCAGGTAGATGAGGATTCCGAAGACGAGGGTGATTCCGGAGAAGATGAGGATATACTGCATCATGACGGCAACTCCGGATTGGTGATCTCCTCGATCTTGGGTTCGATGGAGATGTTGTCCACGGTTTTCTTTTCGCAGGACAGCTTGGCGAGTTCGACATCTGAGAGGGAGGCGAGCATATCCTTGTTCGGGGTTTCCTTGACGTTGATGAAGTCGTGCATTCCCATCGCTTTAAGGACTTTTAGGCAGATGGCGCGGGAGATGATCTTGACAGAAGTGGAGACCCTCATGCTGATGGAGCCGTGCGAGAGTTCCTTGGTGCGAGATTTGACAAACTCGTCCTTGTGCTCGAGCACGAAGGCGGAGATGGTCTCCTCGACGGTTTTCATCTCCGCGAGCACCGGGGCTGCCTCGGCATCGAACCTGGCGGTTATCTCGCTGAGCAGCTCCGTTTTTTCGTTTTCGAGGGTGCGTTTGCGGACGGTGAGTTCACCGAGTCGCTTGAGGAGGTCGTTGATTTGTTCCCAGGATTGGGGGTTTGAGAGATGGGGGTTTGAGAGTTGTTTTTTTGCCATGATTATCCTCCTATGGCTTTGTTTAGTTGAAGATGAGTGGATTCCGGGGCGAGCCCGGAATGACGTGGGTCTTGGGTGGGGCCGGCGCTTCGGCGAGCGCCGATACAGGTCCCGGAATGACGTGGTGTGGTGTGGGTTGGTGGGGGTTCCTGCCGTCCATGCTCACTACGTTCGCTGGACGCCAGGGAGGGGCTGGATTCCGGGTCGAGCCCGGAATGACGTGGGAGAGTTAAGAGTTGATAGTTGAGAGTTGAGAATTTCATGGGAGAGCCTTTTTGACGAGGGAGTAGATCTGCAGAGTCTGGTTGTGGGAGCAGGCGCGCAGGGAATCGCCGAAGCCCCAGGAGATCATGTTTTGGTGGAGCCAATCGATATCCTGCCCGTGGCGTGAGACGTGGCTCATGATGGATGCGCGGAGCTTCTTTTTTGCTTCGTGGGCGGCTTTTGAGGCATAGGGCTTGAGGGTGGCGATGGCCTGGCGGAGTTGGTTGGGGGTGAGCACGTTGGCATGGGGCGACCTGGTGGGCAGCAGCCTGCCCGGAACGGTGACCGAGCCGACAATGAGCATGGCCGGCAACCGGCTGCACATCAACGCCAAGGACGCAGCCGGATTCGGGCTGAGCTACGTGGCGGAAATCCTTTTCGACAACACAGCGAACACCAGCCTGGCCGGCAGTGAGGCGGGGCTGATCCACCTCTACAGCAAGACGCCCAGCTTTTGCTATGACATACCCATCACCGCGGCCAGCATGAGCTACGCCCACGCGAGAATCCACACGATCGACACGCAAGGACAGAAAGCCGTGACCACAACACTGCACAGCGCGGTGGTCTTTGACAGCAACGTGATCAGCGACAATTTTGTGAACTACCTGGCCGGCAGGATCGCCAACCTGCTTGAGACGGCCGGCAGTGAGGCAATCGTTTACAAGGGGAACTAAGATGAAGATACATACCGACGTAACCACCCTCTCCAAACTCTATCCCATCTTCCAGGAAGCGGGCATCGAGGGTATGCTCACCGGAGACCTGGAGAAGATCAGGGACTACGGCTATCCGGAGCTCTTTGCCGCCCTCCTGCAAACCGGCGGCATCCCGGAAGTCTGCGCCCTCATCACCCGCAGCGAAACCTGCGTGCAGCCCGCTTCCAAGGAAAAAAAGCCCTGGGACCAGTGCTCCCGTGAGGAAACGATGGCCGTCATCCTGGCTTTTTTTTTCAGTTTAATCGGATTGCAGGCAGAATCCCAACATCTGATGAATGCGCTCCAGACAGCCCTAAGACAAATATCTTCATGAAACTAAGATACATCCTCTACCGCATCGGAGCGGAGCCCCGGCGGGTGGAACTGGATGAAGCCCTCCAGCTTGCGGAGATTTATGCGGAGGAAGCCTCCGCCCGCTTTTGCCCCTTCAGCGGCGAAACAGCCTAAAGCTTGGTGGGGTCAGTCTCGCCAGGCTTGCCCTTGAAAAAGAGCACAAGCAGAAAGCCCAGCACCGCCAGAAGCGGCAGCAGAAGGATGAGCGCGGCTATTATAAGCATTGGGTTTACCTCTAAAACCAGCATAAGCGAAAACGGAGAAAAAGCAAATGAGTAATTCCAAACTGGTGATCAGCATCGAGCTTTCCGGAAAGGAAAAGCTGGAAGACATTATCGAAAAGCTCTCCAAAAAATACAAGCTCCACGCCGATGCCGACTTCGCGGACATCGGAACCAGCCTCAAAACACAGATCAGCGCCCTCGACGATTTCAAACGCAGAGCCAAGGAACTGGGGCTGGTCATGAACGGCATCTCCTCCGCCATCGGCGCGGTCGTTGGAGCCTACAACGCCACCGTGCGCAAGTTCGTGGAATCCGCAGCGGAATTCGAGCAGCTCCAGCTCCGCCTCGAATCCCTTTACCAGGATGCCGACAAGGCCGCAGCGGCGTTTGAGAAATTCCGCCAGGTGGCCGCCCAGACCCCCGCCACGCTCAAAGGGGTGGTCGAGGCCGGAGCCACCCTCAAAGCCTTTGGACTCGATGCCGAAAACGTCCTCGATTCAGTCGCCGATCTCGCCGCCTACATGGGCATGGATATCGTCGAGGCCGCCCAGGCGGTGGGCAGGGCCTTCGCCGGGGGCGTCGGAGCCGCAGACGTCCTCCGCGAACGCGGCGTCCTCGAACTCATCAAAAGCTTCAAGGGCGTTGAAGACCTCACCAAGCTCACGCTGCCCCAGTTCCGCGAAGCCATGCTGGAGACCTTCTCGGATGCCGCTGCCGGAATCGCTGGCTCCTCCGACCGCATGGCCGAAAGCTACACCGGAGCCGTCGCCAACATGCAGGACGCCATGGAGAGCCTCTATGCAGCCATCGGAAACAAGATAACCCCCATCATCGGAGCAGCCGCAAACGCACTTGCCAAGCTCGCAGACAAGCTTTCGGGGACCAAAAGCGGCCTCGATGCGGTAAAAGAAGGGCTCGTGAACCAGCGGGTGGAATTCGAAAAGCTTGTCCTGGTATATAAAGAACTGCACTTCAGGCAGAACCGCAGCAAAGAAGAAAACGAAAAGTATCGGAAAACCATAAATGACCTGATGACCAAGTATCCGAACTACCTCGGGAACATCGATCTCGAAAAAGGGGCGTGGGAAGACATCGCGGCAGCCCTGAACTCCGCAAGAAGCAAGCTTCAGGAATGGACCAACGCCAAGATCAAACAGGCCATCATCGACGACAAGACGGACGATTACGTAAAGCTCTACAAAAAGCTCAATGAGAAAGAAAATCAGCTAAAAACCCTGCAGGCGGAGTTCGAGGCAGGAACAAAAAAGCGCGAGGCTTATAGACAGGCAGCTCCAGACCCGCTTTCGAGCAGTCCAAATATGCCACGTTTAATTTTAGTTTCGTCGAAATGGGCGAAACAGGAAGAAAAATTAGAGAAAGACATCAAGAAGCTTAAGGCTGAGATCAAAAAGACGGACAAGGAAATCGATCAACTGGTTTCCAGGCTGGGTGAAGACACATCTTTGGCACCATCAAACGAAGAAAGCAACAAGAACAAGGGGAAAGGCAAAGGCTCAGGGAAAACCGCCGCTTCCAAGAAAACCGAACTCGACCAAGTGATCTCCGAGATAACAGAATACCGCATCCTCCGGGAAAACAAATTCAATGAGGAACAGACAGAGATAGAGCTTCTGAAGCGGGAATACACCGAGAAGCTCAAACTGGTCGCAAAAGACAAGGCGGCTACAGCAGACCTGTCGGAAAAGCGAGACCGTGAGGTGGGCGAAATTCAAAAGAAGTATCAGGAAGAGCGAGAGGAAGAAGAGGCCGCACACTATGAAAAGCTCAAGTTCTTTGCCGTGGGATATTATGACTGGAAGCTGGAACAGATCAATAAAGAGGCAGAGGATCCGAATGTTCCCGCAGCCTGGAAAGATGAGCAAATCGAGCAACTGAATCGAGAACGAGAAGAGTGGGATCAACGGGCCATTGCGGCCTTTGAAGAAAAGTACGATTCAGAAATGAGCCACCTGGCCGAACTGCGTGACCTGGGGCTGGCAACTTACGGCGAAATCGCCGCGGCAAGCTGGGATTACTATGGGAAACTAAAGGAAATCGTTGAGGGAGATGGAGAACTGACAGAGGCCGAGAAGGAGCTTTTGAACATTTACCTGAGACGGGCTCAGGCAGCACAACTGGCGGTTAACAGGGAATCCGACACGGCGCGATATTATGAGGAAGTGAAATTCCTCGACGCGAACTATTACGAGTGGAAAAAAGCGCGGATCATCGAGGACGTGAACGAGCTGAAACTGAGCCTGGACCAGAAAGAAATGCTGCTGGCAGAACGGCTGGGCGAGCTATACCAGGAGCTGGCGGAATTCGAATCCAAAGGCCTGTCCAATAAGATCATGGACTGGCTGCAGATTCCCTCCGGGATGCAAAACACCCTCCTGCAACAATACCAGGCACTCGCCAGCAAGATCTCCAGCGTTTGGAACCAACTTTACGACAGCCTGGACAACCGGAAGGAACAAGCCCTCGAAGCCCTGGAAAAACGAGCAAAAACCGAATACCGCTCCGAAGCCTGGCTGGCCGCTGAAAAGGCCAAAATCGAAGAAGAATTCGCCGAAAAACAAAAAACCCTCAAAAAGACCGAACAGAAAATGCAAATCGCCTCCGCAACCGCAAATACCGCGGAAGGCGTGACCAACGCGCTGACCGTCAAACCAGCTATCCTCGGAACCGCTTTGGCCGCGCTGCACCTGGGACTGGGACTGGCTCAGGTGGCAATCATCGCCGACCAGAAATTCTCACATGGAGGACACTTCAGGGGAAAAGGAACCACCACCAGCGATTCCAACCTGATAGCGGTATCCGACCAGGAATACATCATCTCCGCTGAACGTGTTGCTCGCTTCGGAGTTCCCTTCTTCAACGCCCTAAACTTTGGGAGCGGCGAGCAGATACGGAAAGCATTGGCGAGCATAAAAATACCAAACACAATGACAGTCTATCCACAAAAAGCACGAGGCTTTGCCTCTGGCGGGGTCGTGAGTCCCCAAGCATCCGCCCAAAACGTGTCTATGAACGTTGTCCTGAAATGTGACGGGAAAGCCCTCGCAAAAGCGGTGATAAAAGGCAAGAAAAAGATCATCTCCACCTAACGGACAATTTCCAAACCGTTTGTCATTTCGTCTATAAATATAGCCCTTTCTTTTCCAAACCGCTTGTCATTTTCCGAGATTTTCAAAGGGATTGTCGAAAGTGACCAAAGGGTTTGTCGGGGGATATTTGCGCCCTCCAACCATAATTATGATGACCTTGAAATAATGTCTTGACTGTTACCGCTCCGCTGAATATTTGGGCAGTCAGATGCATGTTTACAGGATGAAACGGCTTCATATAATTACAGCAAAACAAACGGGCGTGAATGGTAAGGGATGCACTAATTTTTATTTGGGAGATCTTTAATGGAGAACATCCGAATTGGCATTGTCGGAAACATCGGAGTGGGCAAATCCACTTTCATTGAAGCGGCCAGTTCCGCGCCCCTCAACAAGGTGCTCACTTCCGTTTATCCAAAGCCCAACGGCACGGAGGGGGTTTTCGCCTTTCCGGAGAAATTCAATCCCCTCGTGCTGGATGCTTTTTACAAAGACCCCGTCGCCAACGCCTTCATGGCCCAAATTGAGTTCTTCAACGGCCGGCTGGACCGCCAGAAGCTGATCCATGCCTGCAGGGGAATCGTGCTGGAAGACAGGACCCTGGCGGAAGATTATCACATTTTCGGGAAGGCCCAGCGCATCCTCAAAAACATGTCCGAACCTGAATTCATGGCCTACCAGCGCACCTACCGGCTGATGACAGAACAGATCAAGGAGCCTGACCTGCTGGTGTATTTCAGGGCGGAAGTTCCGGTCCTTTTGGAAAGGATCAGGGAGCGGGGCCGGGAAAGCGAACTGGCCATTTCCGCCGACTACCTCCAGCTTTTGAACAACCTGTATGAGGATTTCGTAGCCAACCATGTCAAGTGCCCCGTGTTGGTGATCAACGCGGACAAGTCAGTGGAAAAGATGGAGTGGCAGCGCCGCACCGCAAACCTTATCGCGGAACAAGTGAAAAGCCTGAAGCTTCGCGTTTCGAGCCCCGGAATAAGCGAATGGGTGAAACTGCCCCAAACAGAAGCCACCCTCAGGGCAATAGACGTCGAGCGCCAACTGGAAGAATATCTGGCCGAGCATCCCAAGCTGATAACCATCGCCGGCAACGTCGGTCTGGGCAAAACCACCCTCGCGGCCATCATGGAACGCAGCCTGAAAATCAACACGCTTTACGAAAAGCCGGAGGAAAATCCGCTGCTGGAAAAGTTTCTTGGTGACAAGAAAGCCCATTGCTATGCTCTTCAGAAGCATTTTCTGGAAATGAGGGCGAGGCAGCGCCAGATGGGCAAAAGCGGTTCTGGAAGCTACGTAAAGGACCGCTCCCTGCCAGAGGACCTGCTGGTCTTTTGTAACCAATTCCACGCCGACGGCCTGCTCACCGACGACGAACTTGACAACCTCGTAACCCAATTCCAAACAGTGAACAGGGAACTCCCCTCATCAGACCTGATAATCCTGCTACACGGAAGCCCTTCCCTGGCCTGGGAAAGAATCCAGCAACGCGGACGGGAAATGGAAGTGGAGGGGGGCTGGCAATTCTCTGAGATAAACAATCTCAATCACTGGTACAAGTCCTACGGGCAGAATGTGGTTAAGTTCGGTTTTCACGACGGCCCCATTCTGGACATCGACGTGGAAAAGCTGGATTTAACCAACCGCATCCACGTGGGCTACATATTCGAACGGGTGCTGGAAAGCCTGAAAGGGCGGGATTAGAGACGCCTTCCCCTTCATCACAGAGATTCCCTCAAGCGAACGACCCAACCCTGGTGTTTCATTGTCTGTTCGACCTTTGCCCCTTCCCACTCGCCTCCTTTTCGCCTCCCGTGGACTTCCCGTTTGAAAGGCGGGAACTCAGCGGGAAGTGAATGGGATGTGGATGAGAAGGGGCAAAGGAGGAATCAGAGGCGAAACTTCCACAGGGAATGGGGGAGGGCTCAGTCCCCGAAATAATCAGCTATTGTCTTCATCCAGTCAGGTATGGGGATGTGTTGGGGGCATTTGCTGAGGCATTCACCGCAGCCCACGCATTTGCTTGCGCGCGTTTCGGTTGGAGTCCAGTTCCGGTATTCCTTTTGGTGTCTCTCTTTCTCGCCGAACATCATGGATTCGTTGTAATATCCAAACACCGAGGGGATGGACACCCCGTGGGGGCAGGGCAGGCAATAGCGGCATTCGGAGCAGGGGATGGCGATCCGGTGAAGGTATTCCAAACGGGCTTTATTAAAGAGCTTCATCTCTTTCTCGTCTATCTGCCCGGTTTTGAAGGCATTGGCGAGGCTGATGTTCTCCTTAAGCTGGTCCATGTTGCTCATTCCGGACAGGAGCACCGAAAGGGATTCCAGATTCCAAACCCAATTCAGGGCGCGCTGGACGGGGCTCCAGTCGTTTTTGCTCTTTGCCCAGACAGCCTGCACGGAATCCGGCACATGGTCCACAAGTTTCCCTCCGCGCAGAGGCTCCATGGCTATGATGCCCAAGCCCTTGGCTGAGGCGAGCTTGTAGCCTTTCATCCCGGCCTGGTATTGGGTGTCCAGAAAGTTGAGCATGAACTGGCAGAAATCCCAGTCGTAGCGTTCCACTATTTGCTTGAAGACGGAATACTCATCATGGAAGGAAAAGCCGATGTGGCGAATCCTGCCGTCGGCGCGGGAGTTGTCAAGCCAGTCCAGCACGCCGAGGTGCAGCATCTCTTTCCAGGAACGCGCGTTTAGGGCGTGGAGCAAGTAATAGTCTATATGATCCGTCTTCAGCCGTTCAAGTTGTTGATTCAGGTAGGAATCCATGTCAGCGCGGGTTTTCACCAGCCAGCAGGGGAGTTTGGTGGCGATGAACAATTTGGAGCGGTCGGTTTGGGTCACAAATTCACCCAATAGGGGTTCGCTGGCGCCGCCGTGATAACCCCAGGCAGTGTCAAAATAATTCACTCCGTTATCCAGCGCGAAATGCAGCATGGCGAGGGCTTTATCTTCATCTATCTTGCCGGATTTGGTCTGGGGCAGGCGCATCAGGCCGAAACCGAGGGCCGAAAGCCTGTCTTTGGATTTGGGCATGGTTCTGTATTGCATAATCAATTCCTTTAATTGCCATACTGGGGGCAGGGAAAATCCTGTCAATGGAATTTCATGCTGCCACATAATTGCCGGCTGGTTTCTCGCGAGCCTCTGAACTCAGATCCGGGCTTGCCGGGAAAAGAATGCCTTGACACAAAGATGAGTTATAGGATTTGGCTTGTGACAAAGAAAAAAATACCTTAATGGAGGAAAAAATGTCCGAGAAACTCAAATACGGAACTATCAGCTCTAAAGAATCTATGGAGCTTGAAGAGAAGTACGGAGCGCATAACTACCATCCGCTGCCAGTGGTGCTGGCCAAGGGCGAGGGAGTCTTTCTCTGGGACCCGGAGGGAAACAAATACTACGATTTCCTGTCGGCATATTCAGCCGTGAACCAGGGACACTGCCATCCCAAGATCATCCAAGCCCTCATTGACCAGGCCAAGGAACTGACCCTCACCTCCCGGGCTTTTTTCAACAACAAGCTGGGTGACTACGAAAAGTTTATCACAGAGTATTTTGGCTACGATATGGTGCTGCCAATGAACACCGGTGCGGAAGGAGTGGAAACTGCCCTCAAGCTGGCCCGCAAATGGGCTTATGAGGTGAAGGGCGTGGAAAAAGACGGCGCGATCATCATCTTTGCCGCCAATAACTTCCACGGACGCACCATCGCAATAGTTTCCGCTTCCACCGATCCCGACTGCTACGAAGGATTCGGCCCCTTCCTGCCCGGCATCGTCACGATTCCCTACAACTCAGTGGATGCCCTCAAAGAGTATCTGGAAAAGCACGGCAAGAACGTAGCCGCCTTCATCGTTGAACCGATACAGGGTGAAGCTGGCGTCTTCGTTCCGGACGAAGGCTACCTGAAATCCTGCTTTGACCTCTGCAAAGAGCACAACGTGCTGTTCATCGCCGACGAGATCCAGACAGGCATCGCCCGCACCGGCAAGTTGCTGGCTTGCGATTATGAGGATGTGCGCCCCGACATCCTGATCCTAGGCAAGGCCCTGGCTGGCGGTGTGCTGCCGGTTTCAGCCGTTTTGGCCGACCGCGAGATCATGCTCACCATCAAGCCCGGGCAGCACGGTTCCACCTTCGGCGGCTTCCCGCTCGCCTGCGTTGTGGCCAAAGCAGCGCTGGAAGTGGTGAAAGAAGAAAACCTGGCCGCGCGCGCCTTTGAACTGGGTGAGAAATTTCGCAAAGCCCTGAAAGCCATCAAGAACCCCATGATCAAACTGGTGCGGGGCAAAGGCCTGCTGAACGCCATCGTTGTGGAACCCAAGAATGGCTACGAGGCCTGGGACGTTTGCATAAAACTGAAGGAAAGAGGCGTGCTCTGCAAACCCACCCACCGCCACATAATCCGTCTGGCACCACCGCTTGTCATCACCGAAGAACAGCTTGACGAAGTGGCGAAGATCATTGAAGAAGTGTTTAACTCAATCTAAAACAATGCAACTGCCAAAGAGGGCGGACATCAGCTCCGCCCTCAGGTTTTTATGAACGACAGACCTGATTTCCGCAGCGGCTTCGTGGCCATCATCGGCAAGCCAAACACGGGCAAATCAACCCTGATGAACCGCATCTTGGGAGAAAAGATATCCATCACCTCCCCCAAACCACAAACCACGCGCTACGCCATCAAGGGCATCCTCAACCGCGACGACTGCCAGATAATCTTCATCGACACCCCGGGCTACCTCAAACCGCGCTATGAGCTTCAGGAAAGGATGCAGAAAATCTGGAGCGACGCCTTCAAGGACGTGGACCTGGTGCTGTTCATGAGCGATGTGAAAAGGTTTCCAACCCAATACGACACCGAGGTCCTTGAGCATCTGAAGGATTTGCGCACCCCGCAGATCGCTGTATTCAATAAGCTGGACCTCGAGCCCAACGTGAACCCGGACATGTTTTTGAACCAGCTTCCCGATTCATTCGATAAGGCCCATTTCATCTCAGCCTCCACCGGCGAAGGCATTCCGGAGCTGCTGGATTCGCTGATTCAACACATACCCTATCATGCGCCTTATTATATGGAGGACCAGCTATCCGATCTGCCGCTACGCTTTTTCGTGCAGGAAGTGATTCGGGAGGCCATATTCCACCATTTTGCCCAGGAGATTCCCTACGCCACAGCTGTGCTGATCGAAAAATACATTGAGAAGCCGGACAGGGTGGTGATTGACGCTGTGATCTGGCTTGAGCGGCAAAGCCAGAAGCCCATCATCATTGGCAAAAAGGGTGAAAACCTGGCCAAGATACGCAAATACTCTGAAACACAGCTCTCGGCTTGGCTGGAAACCGAAGTGCAAGTGCATCTTTGGGTGAAAATCAAGCCGGGTTGGCGAAAAAAATCCACAGCTTTGAAGGAATTGGGTTTTGATTGAGGAAGCAGGGGGCTGAAATTATATTGACACAAATCAAGCCACGCCAATTCTAGTCTCCCAAGCGAACCAGTCCTTGTTTTTTGTTTTTCCAAACCTATGCAACGCGTGGAGAATATGCACTCAAACAGAGACGAGAAAGCCACTCTGGTAGTGGACATCGGAAATACGAACATCACCTGTGGTATCTACCAACGCGACCAAATGACTTGGTTCGCCAGATTCCACAGCACTTGCAGCCGCACCGCAGATGAATATTTTGCGTTGCTAAAGCCGCTGTTGCCGGACGTCAGTGAAGAATACATCGGCTCGATCGCCCTTGCCAGCGTGGTTCCGGAACTGACCCGCATCTGGCAGCACCTCTTTCAGAAATATCTGAAGGCCTCGGTTTGGGAACTAAACGCTCTCAGCGTTCCCGGGCTCAGCTACAAGGTGCCGGATCCCTCCTTTATTGGCGCCGACCTTATCGCCAATGCCTACGGGGCCTGGCAGAAATACCAATCTTCCTGCCTCATCCTGGACCTTGGCACAGCCACCAAGGTGCAGTTGGTCTTAGCGGAAGGCTGTTTTGAGGGCACCGCCATCGCGCCGGGGCTTAAAACCGGCGCGGCCCAGCTCTTTGAAAAAGCGGCCCTGCTATCCCCGATCGAGATCACAGCGCCGGCAGTGCTGCTGGGAACAAACACCCGTGACGCCCTGCTTTCGGGGATAGTTCATAGCCACGCCTTCATGCTGGAAAACTATGTCAGGCAGGTTAAACTCCACTACTTCGATTACAAGGACATCCGCGTGATCCTTACCGGCGGAATTGCTGATTTGGTAAAGCCGCTGGTGCCCTCTGCAGACATCGTGGACAAAACACTTACCCTTGACGGCATCCATCTGGCCTGGAAGAACAGCCACTGATTTACACCGCATGAAAAAACCCCTCGTCCTGATCTGCCTCCTTTTAATTGTATCCGGGCTTTTCGCCAGCCCGGAGTTCTATCCCCGCCTTTGGATCGAGGGTTACAATCCACTGGTTTACAATACTGTGGATATCTACAAGCTATACAGGGGAAACAATTACCTGAAACAAAACCCCTGGTTCATCAGCAGCTTCGCGCCCAGCCAGGATGAGATTATCGACTTTGAACAGGGCAAGGTGGTGATCACCACCAAAGCCGGCAACTATGAGCTGGTGCCAGGCTACACCCTGAGTTTTGACCGTTATTTCGCCAACCTCAAGAGCAAATCCTTCCGCAAATCGCTGTTCGAAAATTACCGCAATCAATCCACCCAAACCCAGATCACTAGCACTGGCCTCATCAAGGAATATGTTCTGGAACTCCCCAGCATCGCTGTGCCCAAAAGTGTGCAGAAGGTGTTCGGCTCCTCGGCTGGAAAACTTAACCTGGACGGCACAGAGAAAGTCACCATCGAGGTGGGAAGCACCAAACGCAAGAACGTTGCCATCTACGAGACCGAAAATACCGGGCAGCTGGACATCAAGATGGAGCAGGAAACCAACCTGAGGCTCACAGGCACCATCGGCGACAAGATCGGCGTGAACCTCAAATACAACAGCAAGCAGGACGAGCAGCTATTTGATCCCAACAACATCAGCATCAAATATACTGGCAACGAGGACGAGCTGATCCAGAGCATAGAAGGCGGAAACATCACCCTCGCCCTCTCCGGCTCCCGCTACATCAGCTATTCAACCGCTTCCAAAGGCCTTTTTGGCGTAACTTCCAAGCTCAAATACAAGGACCTTGATTTAACCCTCATCGCCAGCACCGAAGAAGGCCAGAAAAACACCCAGAACTACGTTGGGACCAGCCAGGCTGACTCCACTGTCTTCCGCAGCAGAGATTACGCCCCCCGCACTATGTATTATCTGGAAGACCCTTACGAGCTTTACGACCTTTACACCCAGGCAGAGGTATCCAACACCGTGCCCCAGGGCTGGGTGAACAACGCCGTGAAGACCGATCCCACCGGTGCGTGGATCATTAAAAACCCCAATCTCCTGCCCGAAAATGGCAGCGTGAGGGTTTATCTGGATGACGCCAATACCACCAACAACGTGGCAGCAGCCGAGGGCGAACCCATCTATTTCAGCGAATCTGACTTCTACACGCCTTACTATGATGAACTGATCGAGGGCACAGACTACGTTACAGACTACAATTCAGGGATAATCCGACTGAACAAGACCATTGACAGGCGCTATACCATTGCAGTGAAATATGTTCGCCGTGATGGGATTCCTGTGCCTTTGAACAGCGATGCCGAGGACGGCATCCTGCACGCCAAGGTCATCCGCCGCCGCAATCAGGAATACGATTCGGGCGACCCCAACAACGTTTGGCATTACCAGATGCGAAACGTTTACAACATGAACAAGACCAACATCAAGAACGACGGTTTCACCCTGAACGTCTATACCGTGAACGTGGACCTCACGCGCAACTATCTGGTGCCGGATTCGCTGGCCACGCCTAACATTGTTACCTATACAGATTATTTGCGCATGGACAGCACCGGCGACGGCCTCATCAACGGCGACGACAACACCGTCAACCTTACCACAGGCCTTGTGGTGATACCTTTTTTGGAACCTTTCCGACCCTTGGGAGACGGAATTGTCTATACCGAAGAGGGTGAAGGCGTCAGCTATCTGGACATCGGTCTTTATATGTCTGTGAAAGGAAAGATCGGCCGCGAATCGGTTGACCTGGCCCAAGGCGGCATCCTAAAGGGCAGTGTGATAGTCAAGGTTAATGGCTTTGAGCAAAAGGAGAATGTTGACTACATCGTGGATTACGATTTTGGCCGGATCACCTTCCTCACCACGGCAGGCAAGGACCCGGATGCCAAGATCGAGATCGATTATGAATACCGTAGCGCTTTTGAGGTGTCCAGCAAATCACTTGCCGGGGTGAGGGCCGACTGGAACATAACCGACTGGGCAAAGCTTGGCGGCACCTTCATCTACCGCTCGGAAAACGTTGCCGACCGCCGTCCCCGTGTGGGTAGCGAAAACATAGAAATGTACATGGCAGACCTCGATGGCACTTTAACCTTCAAGCCGGCTTTCATCACCAGATGGCTGAACGCCCTGCCGCTGATCAACACCACAGCGGAAAGCCGCATCACCTTCTCCGGCGAGATTGCCTATACCATTCCCAATATCTACGGCGACCCCAACGAAAAGCGTAAGGAAGCCTATCTGGATGACATGGAATCAATTATGGATTTCTATCCCATGGGCGTCACCATCGGTTCCTGGAGCCAGGCCAGCAAGCCCTACAACAGCTCCCTGGCCCGAGGACGCACCAACTGGTATAACCCCAAAAACATCCGCCGCGAACAAGTGGAAGACCCATCTACGCTCACAGACGCAGAAAAACGCGAAAATGTGACCGTGCTGGCTATGAAGGTCTTTCCAGCCAATCTGGGCGTGCCCAATTCCGACCTCTGGAGTTGGGGCGGCGTGATGAAATACCTGGGCAATCAGTTGGATTTCTCGCAGAAGAAATACATCGAACTGATGGTTAAGTTGGTGGGAAGCGACAGCGGCCCCCAGCCGAATCCCATTCTGCGAATTGACCTGGGCGACATCAATGAGGATTTCTACACCGAGTTCGGCGGCTTAAATGTGCTCAACACAGAGGACAAAAACAATGACGGTGTACTTACCCTGGAAGAGGACACCGGACTCGACGGCATCTTCCACGGTGAGCCGGGAGCTGACCCCAACGACCTGGCCAGCAACGAGATAGACCAATATGGCGATTATCCCCAGATCAACGGAACCGAAGGCAACCGGGTGCTGGATACTGAGGACCTGGACGGAAACGGCGTTCTGAACACCCTGGACCGCTATTTCAGCTATTCCTTCGCCCTTTCCGATTCCACCTTCCTCCAAAACGTGAACGAGGACGGCTGGCGGCTTTACCGCATACCATTGACAGATCCCAATATCTATGAAGTGGTGAACAACTCATCCGCCGGTGTTCCGCCCACCCTTAAAAAGGTTTCCTACGGCCGTCTGATAATGGAAACCAACCTCCCCGCCAAGGTGCTTATTTATGACTTCAACATAGTTGGAAACAAGTGGGAGGATTTCTACGTGCGCAACCTGGAAGGCCAGATCATCCCAGATGTGCAGGTCAACAACTACAACACCAGCTACCTCTCCGGCATCGTGAACAACCAGAAGAACAGCTCCCACTACGTTTCTCCGGAAGGCAGCTTCTATATAGATCTGCGCCGAGAATCCAGCGAATCCGCACTCACTCTGGCAGTGGAAAACCTTCAGCCAGGCCATCAGGTGCTGCTCCGCCAGAGGCTTTTCGATCCTTACAACCTGCTTTCCTACAATAAAGTTAAGTTCTGGGTCTATCCCGAGGCCCGTGAAGGTGCCACTTTCTATCCTGATTCACTGGATGTGGTTTTCCGCGTTGGTGCTGACAGCCTGCACTATTACCAGATCCGCCAGCGTGTGCCGGTGCTTCCTTACCTCACCAAGATGGAGCGCGATGCCTGGATCGAGCTGGTTTACGACCTCCAGGCCATGACCTCCCTCAAGGAGGAATTCCCTGAAGAAACCTCAGGCCAGAGAATTGAAGGAAACACAATTTACAGCTTCCGCGGCGCGCCCACGCTCACCAACGCCCGGGACATCTATTTTGGAGTTTATTCACCTCTAGATGTTCATGCGCCCCAACCTTATACAGGTATCCTCTATATCAACGACCTCAGGGTGGCCGAGCCCTATGAAGATATCGGCATTGCCAAACGCGTGTCACTGAATTCAGTATTCGCTGACCTCAGTTCACTGGACATAGATTATGAGGACAAGAGCGAGAATTTCAACACAGTCATCCAGCGCGGACGCGCCAATACCTTTACCAGCGCAAAAACCCTGAACATCAACAACCGCTATTTCCTGAACAAGCTGTTTCCCGCCTCCTGGGGCCTGGACATTCCTATCAGCCTAACCCGCAATTACACTCTGGGAATACCCCGGTTCCAGGCCAACTCAGACCTCCTGCGTGAAAACATAGACGATCCCAACGATAAAAACCGCCAGCGCAACGAATCCCTGCTCTATTCAGCGGATTTCGGCTTCAGCCAGCGCACGGCGCCCAAGTCCAAAATACTCCAATACACCATCTACCGCACTTCCCTCAGCGGACGCATCGAAAAAGCCTACCGCTTCACGCCCACAGCGGCTGACACAACCCTAACCTGGCGCGGAACTCTGAACTACAATCTCAGCCTGCCCAGCGACAAGGTCAGCTTCCGCCTCTTCCGTGATTACCGCTTGGGTTGGTTTCCCACCACTTTCAACAACAGCTTCACCATCAACAATACCGATCCCCTTAGCTGGAACTGGGAACGCCGTGACGGAGTTTACGGCTGGCATCCCCGCGCCCAGACAGTGCCCACCCGGGTTTTCACCACCGACAGCAACGTGAGTTGGGGCCTCACATCAGATATTGCCCTGAACCTGCGCCTAAATTCAGAACGAGACCTCATCCAGGAGGTGCTCTGGCAGAACTTCAATATCGGAAAACTCACCAAATACGTTCAGGACCTCGGCCTGAACTACAATCCCACCTACCTGCGGGATATTTTAAGCTTCACCGTGAGCGGCACCTCCCGCTTTAATGAACAGCAGCGCAAATACTATCAGAACACCCCCAGCGGACAGATAGCTTATTTCGAAAGCGACGGCAGTTCCAACCGCACGGTAAGGGCCAATTTCACCCTTATGAATTCCAACCTCCTGTCCAGATGGGCAGGCAAAGTAAAATCAGCCCACGATGCCAAAGTGGCCAGCCAACCTCCTTCCGGCGAATCCAAACCTGGCGAAGGGATCGGTGATAAGCCCAAAGACGAACCCAAGGAAGACCTCAGCGAAGAAGACAGGAAGCGGCTGGAGGAAGAGCAACGAAAGAAAGACGAAGAACAGGCTTACCTGGACAAGCTAAAGGAAATGGAAAGTGAAGGCCTCAGCGATGAGGAAAAGATGAAGTTGCTGGAGGAAGAACAGCGCAAGAAAGACGATGAGCAAGCTTACCTGGACAAGCTGAAAGAACAAGAATACTATGACAAACTAAAAGAGCAGGAATACCTGGATAAAATTGGCGAGGGAGACAAACCCAAGGAAGGCGACAAACCCGGCGGCGGTGGAAAAAAGCCTCGCGAAAAGTTCTATTTACCTTACGCCGCGCTTAACTTCCTGTCCAAAATTAAAAACGTAGCCGCCACCTATCAGAATTCCTATGTGCAAAGCTATTCCCGCAAGCAGGAAACACCCCCGTTCCTCTTCCAGCTCGGCGTTCCCAACAGCGTTCCCCAGGATTCCCTTGATTCCGTGGCTGACAACAACACCCTTTCCTTGGCCAGCGGCGTCACTTTTTCCCGCGCCATAGACAGCGTGTTCCGCTATTCCCTGTCCTTCGACCAAACCCGCTCCAACGCATCCAACCAGGCCGTGGCCGTCACTTTCCCCGATTTTACCGTCTCCCTGCTGGATTTCCAGAACTGGGTCGGACTGGGAAAGATACTCACCAACGCCCGCCTCAACAGCGGATTCCAATACACAACCCGCGCCAACGGCGATCTGGATTGGGAAAAACCCAAACAGGAAACCGCCACCCTCGCCCTCAATCCTTTGGTGGGCTTCACCGGCACTTTCATAAAGAGCCTCAGCACCAACCTCAGCTATTCACTCTCCACCGGCGAAAACACCACCGACATGGATACCTACGAAATCATCAAAACCTCCCTCACGCATTCTCTAAACGGCAACCTGTCTTATTCTTTCCGCAGCGGTCGCGGCTTTACGGTGCCCTTCACCAAGAAGAAGATCCACATCAAAAACGAACTGACCTCCAGCCTGAACTTCCTCTGGGAAAAGAAATACGACGAGACCTTCGGTCGCGAATCCCTCTCCCAGATTGACCAGGACAACACCCGCATCGCCATAACCCCCAGCGCCACCTACCAGTTCGATGCCAACATCCGGGGCGGACTAACCGGCACCTGGGAAAAAACAGCCGACAACAAACGCGATACCGGGCTGCGCACTTTCCGAATCGGCGTCTGGGTGGAAGTCAATCTGTAGAGCCAGCGGACACGGGCCTTTGTTGTCCTGTCAGATGCACCCTTAGCGCCCAATTCTATCCCACTTTCACACCCCTCGTATAATACTCGCATCAAATGCGGGTATCATGCGTGAGGCGTTTATGGGCCCAAAGAAAGGGCCTTAACGGCCTGAAGGTCAAGCCTCGATCTTTAGCAGGGAGAAGGCTTAGAACTGGAAATAGATGAAGGGCTGGATGTCGGCGGAGCGGAACTGGAAGAGAACCCATATCACCACGGCCAGATAGAAGGCCTGGGCTGGCACCGGGCTCTTTTGCAGAAAGCCTTCAACGCCTGTTTTGAACTTCTTGGGCAGCCAGTGGAGCAGATAGCCAATGGCGATGAGGGCTGCCACCACCTGGTACTCCTGAAGCCAGATGAACAACAAGCGCGGATTGAGGTTGGTAAAAATGCGCTCCATCATGGTGAGGGCGTCGTCAAAAGTGCGGCTGCGGAAGAAAATCCGGGTGAAGGTTATGAAGTTGAAAGTGAAGAGAATGCCCAGGATCTTGAGCAGAAGCGGGGTTTGGCGCGGCGGGGCGCTTTTGTCTTTGGAGCGGGGCCAGAAGATGTTGTGCACGAATCTGTCGATGCAGAGGCCAACTCCGTTGAGCGCGCCCCAAAGCACGAAATTCCAGGAAGCGCCGTGCCAGAGACCGCCCAGCACCATGGTGATCATGAGGTTCACATAGGTTCGCACTTTCCCTTTGCGGCTGCCTCCAAGGGGGATATAGAGGTAATCGCGCAGCCAGGTGCTGAGAGATATATGCCAGCGGCGCCAAAAATCGCCCAGGGAGGAGGCGCGGTAGGGTGAATTGAAGTTTGGCTGAAGCTCGAAACCCATCATTGTGGCCAGGCCGATGGCGATATCCGAATATCCGCTGAAATCGCAATAGACCTGCAGGGAATAGCCATAGAGGGCCAGAAGGTTCTCCAGTCCGGAATAAAGGGCAGGGTTGTCGAAAACGCGGTCAACGAAGTTAATGCTGATATAATCGGCAATGACACCTTTTTTCACCAGTCCGGTGAAGATGAGCAGCAGGGCCTTGGCAACCTGTTCCTTGTTCAGGGAGAGTTGTTTGTTAATCTGGGGAATGAACCAGGAAGCGCGGAGAATCGGCCCCGCCACCAACTGGGGGAAGAAGGACACGAAGAAGAGGAAATCGGCAAAGCTGTTTACAGGCTTAAGTTTCCGGTAGAAGATGTCCAGGGTGTAGCTCATCGTTTGGAAGGTGAAGAAGGATATCCCCACGGGCAGGAAAATATCCAGGGCGGGCAGATTGCCTCCGAAAAGGCCGTTTATCGTATCGATGAGGAAATTGGAATACTTGTAATAGCCCAGGGAACCGAGGTTCCAAATCACGCTGAGTGCGATAAGCAGCCTTCGCCGGCCCTGGCTTTTGGAGTTTTCCAGGCCAAAACCGATTAGGTAGTTGATGCCGGCGGTGATCACAAGCAGCAGCACAAAGACGCCGCTGGTCTTGTAATAGAAGTAGAGCGAGGCCAGCATCAAATACCAGGTGCGAACCTTGATTTTCTTCACCACAAAGGGGTAGAAGAGCATCACGACGGCAAAGAAAAAGAGGAAGAAGCTACTATTGAAGATCAACGGATTCTTGGGATCGTAAACCAGGCTTTGCAATATTCTTTCGAGGATCAAGGACGGTTCTCCGCGTAATGTTTGTAAGCCCGCATGAGGGCTTCAAAAAAAAGCTGCCCCTGCAGACGGTAGCCCGGGGCGCTGAAATGCACCATGTCTTTGCCGGCAATTCCGCCGGAGCGCCATTTGCTCATGGAGCCCTGGCCGCCCATCACCGTCTGGAGATCCCAGCAAACATGGCCGTGGGCTTTGGCATAAGCGGCGATTTCTGCCCCAACCTTGGCCACATCGGCGTTTGGGACTCCGTTTTTATAGGAATCCGGGGGCAGGGTGAAGAGGATGAGGGCGTCGCCGCTGTATTTGTAGAGTTTAGTCATGAAATTGTCTATGGCTGTGCGGAAACGGGTGGCGCTGTAAGTTCCCTGGGCGTCGTTGGTGCCCATGGAAATGACTATGAGGTCGGGTTTGAGGTTCCGGCAGAGGTCAAAGATTTCCTGATTGTTGAGCTGGTTGCGGAAGGAGGCTCCGTTGATGCCCTTGTAATGGAACTTTAGAGTGGGGGAGAAGCCCTCTTCCGCTGATTCCGCCAGCCACCGGTTGAACTCCTTTTCCGTGGCTCCGGCGAACCAGCCTGGCTTGATGTGGGAGCCGCCAAACTGGAAGAGGGTGACCTGTTTCCTACGTCCTGAACGCAGTTCCATCAGCTTCTCGAGAAATGGCGCCAGAAGGGTATCCGTGGCAGGGATGAGGTTGGCGTCCCTTTTCAGGAAGTTCAAACCGTGGAAATAACCTTCAACGGCTCGCAGGGCAAAATGGCTGTGGATATACTCGTCCAGGGGGTCAATTCCCTCCGGCAGTTCCTCACTTGGCCAGGCTTCCGGATATTCCGGCATATCCTCTGTCAACACAACTGAGGCAGGGGTTGACTGGGAATCTGGGTCATCAGATTCGTCAGCCCAAACCAAGGTTGTAAAAAGTAGGCAGAGAAGAAGCAGCAACAGCAATTTGTGCCCAAGCTCAGTCATTTTTGCCGGTGGTGAGCACCTTGTGGAGCATCCGGGCCAGTTTGTCGGCACCGGCCCTTGTGAAGTGGGTGTAATCCTTGGCGGCAAGCCTGGGA
>Ga0208196_1001793_pt1 | contig 21677 bp, 23 predicted proteins | sample AD_JPNNA7_MetaG_FD_184443 | JGI IMG/M metagenome (GOLD analysis project Ga0208196, IMG submission 184443) | Active sludge microbial communities of municipal wastewater-treating anaerobic digesters from Japan - AD_JPNNA7_MetaG (SPAdes) (version 2) | ecosystem: Engineered > Bioreactor > Anaerobic...
GAGGAATCAAGCCTGCAGCAGGCGCTGCATTTGATCCGTAATCCGTCATAGTATCATAGTATAGCCACACAAAAACAGGCAGCAATGATACGGGTCACGGTTTTAAAATAAGGCGATAGGTGAGAGGCTACAGGCTATAGGTAAGATCAATTGCGATATTAGCGGGGACAGATATAGCAGAGCGTATGATTTGTTTCTTGATAATAGATGCTTCATCTGTCAGCGGAAAGTGTCCGGAATGTGTAATCACTTCCTTGGCAAGTTCATGTGCCGTTTGCCAAACGAGCAAATCACGGTATCCTTTTATCATCCTATCCTCCGGTTTGTGCATTCACAACTTTTGACTCATGACTCTTGACTCCTGACTCCAGCCACAGGCTGGCTGTCGCAATCCCTTCTAAATGAGGCCGGGCTTCGCCAGTCATGAGTCATCAGTCAGAAGTGAAGATACGCATGATGTCAGGGCGTATCAAGTTTTTTGATTAACGAGGAAAGCATGGTAATTAGCTCTCTGTAACCACTCTGCATTCTTTCATAGGTACCGTTATTAGCGGAAAGAGTCCGGAATGTGTAATCACTTCCTTGGCAAGTTCATGTGCCTTTTGCCAAACGAGCAAATCACGGTATCCTTTTATCATCCTATCCTCCGATTTGTGCATTCCCAACTTTTGACTCATGACTCTTGACTCGTGACTCCAGCCACAGGCTGGCTGTCGCAATCCCTTCTAAATGAGGTCTGATTTCCTTCACTACACACTCATAGATATGACCACTGAGTGTCTTACGTCGCAATCCCTTCTAAATGAGGTCTGATTTCCTTCTGGGAGGTTGCTCGTAAGCCTCTCACAGATAACGGTGTCGCAATCCCTTCTAAATGAGGTCTGATTTCCTTCATGCCTGGTGCTGGTATGACAGGTCTTGGAGGGATAGTCGCAATCCCTTCTAAATGAGGTCTGATTTCCTTCATTTGGAGGGGATGAATGGGACACTATTGGCGTCGCAATCCCTTCTAAATGAGGTCTGATTTCCTTCTTCATCGCCTCGTCCTATTCAATAAGTTTCCTCGCGTCGCAATCCCTTCTAAATGAGGTCTGATTTCCTTCGCAAAGGGATGCAGATGAGGCTCTGGACAGAGTGCGTCGCAATCCCTTCTAAATGAGGTCTGATTTCCTTCATCGAGGATTTGTATGGTAGGAAAGAAAAAGAAAAGTCGCAATCCCTTCTAAATGAGGTCTGATTTCCTTCGCCTTCCAAAGTTTTACTTGGTACCTGGGAGTAAAGTCGCAATCCCTTCTAAATGAGGTCTGATTTCCTTCAAAGACAATCCCAAAACATTCCAATCAAGAATTTACGTCGCAATCCCTTCTAAATGAGGTCTGATTTCCTTCAACATGCTCTTTGAAAACTGAATACGTGTTCTTCCGTCGCAATCCCTTCTAAATGAGGTCTGATTTCCTTCGGGAAAGGATTCGAGAGGAAGGACAGCCTTCCAAAGGTCGCAATCCCTTCTAAATGAGGTCTGATTTCCTTCGAAAGATACTAAAAACATGGTCAAGTACATTGAAGAGTCGCAATCCCTTCTAAATGAGGTCTGATTTCCTTCTGTTAGTTAATTGTACACCGCATACGATAGTAATGTCGCAATCCCTTCTAAATGAGGTCTGATTTCCTTCGCAACTCTCTTAAAAGCCATATCGGTTATAATGAGTCGCAATCCCTTCTAAATGAGGTCTGATTTCCTTCGCAGAATTGGGTTGTAGGTGACACACCAGAGTCATGTAGTCGCAATCCCTTCTAAATGAGGTCTGATTTCCTTCTCGAATTCAATGGTGAACAAGAATACAGCTACAACGTCGCAATCCCTTCTAAATGAGGTCTGATTTCCTTCGCATTATAAGAAGAAGTACGGGAGAGATATGATGGGTCGCAATCCCTTCTAAATGAGGTCTGATTTCCTTCAACAAAACAAATAACAAAAACTAACGGAATGGAAGAACGTCGCAATCCCTTCTAAATGAGGTCTGATTTCCTTCGCAGGGGGAAGAAGAAATGGGGAGCTGTACGTACGTCGCAATCCCTTCTAAATGAGGTCTGATTTCCTTCGTCAGGCCACTATGGAATGGTGCATCTCTTTCATCGTCGCAATCCCTTCTAAATGAGGTCTGATTTCCTTCACGACGAGTTGAGGGATGTTCTTAAAGAGCTTGAGTCGCAATCCCTTCTAAATGAGGTCTGATTTCCTTCAAAAACGGAGATAGAAGGTTTCAGGCTGGGTATGTATCGTCGCAATCCCTTCTAAATGAGGTCTGATTTCCTTCCCCAGCCCTGGGAGAAGTTGTCAAAGTATTTCGTCGCAATCCCTTCTAAATGAGGTCTGATTTCCTTCACGAAATTATTATTAAAGCCATCCAGGTATGGATGGTCGCAATCCCTTCTAAATGAGGTCTGATTTCCTTCAAAAGGAGGATAAGTAGAATTGGCTAACCGAACGAAGTCGCAATCCCTTCTAAATGAGGTCTGATTTCCTTCGCAAAAAGAAGTAAAGCCTAAGGGGGGCGTCGCCGTCGCAATCCCTTCTAAATGAGGTCTGATTTCCTTCAACGACAGTGCTTACATCGGTTGATCTTTTACAGGTCGCAATCCCTTCTAAATGAGGTCTGATTTCCTTCTCTCCGAGAACTCAAAGTTAAAAAGTCAGATATAGTCGCAATCCCTTCTAAATGAGGTCTGATTTCCTTCTATATTCTGTGCGCAAAAGATTTCGACGGTAAGTCGCAATCCCTTCTAAATGAGGTCTGATTTCCTTCTTAAATACCCCTGAACACGGGAATCTATGCGCGAGTCGCAATCCCTTCTAAATGAGGTCTGATTTCCTTCGAGGGTTTGAAGAAATTAAATACCCCTGAACATGATAAGTCGCAATCCCTTCTAAATGAGGTCTGATTTCCTTCAGAGGAAGAGGGGGAACCGGGTCCTGATTGGATCCGGGTCGCAATCCCTTCTAAATGAGGTCTGATTTCCTTCGTTGAATCCTCGAAAGATATTCCTATCGATAAATGTCGCAATCCCTTCTAAATGAGGTCTGATTTCCTTCGGAAAACAAAACACGAGATCGCATGTGACACCAGACGTCGCAATCCCTTCTAAATGAGGTCTGATTTCCTTCGATGGAGAGGGACGAGAGGGGGTACGTAGATGCTGGTGTCGCAATCCCTTCTAAATGAGGTCTGATTTCCTTCTGGATGGGGGAAGGGAGATAGAACGTTTCAGAGCGGGTCGCAATCCCTTCTAAATGAGGTCTGATTTCCTTCATGCTGACAATATATATGTCAGCGATTGGTACGGTCTGTCGCAATCCCTTCTAAATGAGGTCTGATTTCCTTCTGAGCATGATGAGATATGTAGTAGGGATTGTAATGGTGTCGCAATCCCTTCTAAATGAGGTCTGATTTCCTTCAACGCTGATTACTATATCAGCGATTGGTATGGGATGTCGCAATCCCTTCTAAATGAGGTCTGATTTCCTTCATTTGACCGATGAAGAACTAGTAAAAATACTAAAAGAGTCGCAATCCCTTCTAAATGAGGTCTGATTTCCTTCATATTTCAGGGCTGGACATCAACGATATTATCAGCGTCGCAATCCCTTCTAAATGAGGTCTGATTTCCTTCTGCTGGCCCTGGAAATGTTCTGCAAACACGCAATGTTACAAAGAGGGTTGTGCAGATTTCTGTTCGTTCCTGCAGTGACCGCAGAAATATTTCCGAAATGTTTCATAGTTTTTTCTTGCTCAGCGTATTCTGTTGTCAAAGAGCAGATTACAGCTCACAGCCTACCTTGTGCCATTAATATTGCAAGATTGGCCATGTAATCTCCAACTGCTTTAAAATCCACCAGACTTGCCCACTTTATCTGATAATCGGGGATGACATAATCAAATTCAGCGAAAATTTTGTCAATGTGGGCGGACATATTTCAAGCCAATCGGTGTTTTCGAGAAATCGTGCAACACAAATACCTCTATCAGGCCGTTTCATGATTGATGGCCTATTAATGATTGCAAGGAATTGCTCCGGGATCAGGCTTAAATTGCACAGAACCTGGGCGATTCAACACATTATATCGCAGGCAGAGTAGAAAAGCTATGTGTTTCATATTTTCCTAAACCGAAGCTTGTACCCTTACCTGCGTGAAAAACCTCCCCTGCCCGCAGGAGAGGAAGATAGGGCCTAATGTCTCCTTCATACACTACCTCGCCAACAAATCCTCCCATCCTCATCCGTTCCCCCTGCTTGCTTGAATACCGTTCCCAGTCCCACCATCGTGTGTGATTGCTCTGAATGCTGACTGATTCTGCAACAGTGATTGCATGCTTATGGTCCCAGGCCATCTCTTGTTTGTTCCCATGAAAGTAGCTCAGCAGGGCTATACGGCGTAAAAGGCTGCGGATCAGAATATGAAAATCCGGGTTTGAAGTCAAACGTCTTCCAAATGAAATCCTTGTTGGTGTTATGAATGTTATGGTCAATGATGCATGACCATTATCTGAAAATATAAAATCTTGAGGGATGTTTATTATTTTATGTGAGACAGCATGGATAGTTCGATCCTCGCATGTATAAACCTGTTTGCCATCATCTGTTGTTACAGAAAGGAGATGGTATTTCCCCCGTTTTCTTCCTATGCCTGTCTTTCCCATTTCGTCGAAGGTAAAGACAAAATAAGGGAGATAGTCGACTGCTTTGCCTATTAAGACAAGGCCGAAAGAGAGCATATCCCCCTCATTGTATACCCGATCGATTTCAAGGGGTGGTTCAATTACGAAGGGATGGGGGATTCTTGTATATGAATGCATGCTCATTATGGTTGTATTGACATGGGGAGAGGTTTCAAACACATAGGAATAGATGCAGCTCGTTTTTAGCATGCATTGTGCGCATTCCTGACTTCGCAGGGCACAAACAATCCTCCTGAAAGCGCTTCCAAAGGCGCCCCGAAAGGTTGAGCCTTTATAGTAGGGGAGGATAAGCTGATCTTTCGCTTCAATGGTAAAAAGATATTTTTGATAAGTGAGATTCATGGAATAAAGATATCAATCCCTTCAGGGATTCTGTCGCCCCGTCCCATGACTTTAATTTTCATATCCTGTGGTATGGGGTAGACCCGCACATCGTCTTTTCGCTTGTCGATAAGATCGCCCAGTTTTTCTTTTAATTCTACCAACTCGCGCCAGGTTAGTCTACAATAAAAGACCGAGTACTGGATATGAAGGGCTTTCTTTTTCAAGAAGTTATAGACTTTCATTAACCGTTTCGGATCACGGATATCATAGCATACGAGATAGTTTGAAATCATGGCGTAACGTGCCTCATAAGGTCGAAAAAACCTCGCAGGACCATATCGAGCCCATGAGAGATTTTCTTTTTCCTGTTCTCAAAGCGATGAACTATATTTTTCCAACCATCTTTTGTAAGTGTACAATTCTTGCGGGAGGACTGGACAAAATCATGCCATCTGCAGGAGGTAAAAAACTGGATTGATATTAAATCTGATTCAGGTGATATGATTTGATACAGGTCAAGGGCAAAACCAAAATTGCAGTTCTTGTTTATCATGCCCATGTGGGGATCGAGGTTTGATGCCACAATCTCTTGTATGACCATTTCCAAAATAAGGTTTTCGATAATGCCATGTACTGCCTCCCATTCATGGTTTTTTGTTGAACGATGGAGATCAATGACTGCCGTGTAGTCAATCTCCCGGAAGCCTTTCGATAAAAAGCCCTGTGCTTTTTCCCAGTCGATTTTTTTAATGACTGCAATCTGGGCTTCTCTTCGCTGAGATGCTATCCACGTCTTAAAGGCTTCATGGTTTGTTTCCAGAGTCATGAATCTCTTCTGTTCCTGGTGGTGGTCAGGCGATGCGTGATTATACGGCATAACAACGCCGACAGCCTCGCCCTGTTTATTCATGAATGTTACCGGTGTGCTATTTTCTGCAAAAAGCATGAGCGTACCTGCATCCATTTTTATGTTGCCCACGATAAAAACCATATCTATGAGTCTGGCTGGAATTCGGGTACCGGCTTTGTCCTTTTCGCGAATCCAGAGCGACGGGCCATCACGCATGACTACCAGCCCTTTCTTTTCATTCAGGTAGAGGGTTCTCTCCATCCATTATCCTCCTTGCGAGGGCGCCGACAGAATCGGCCAAATGGCGCCGATGTGTTTTTGCCCACGTTTCATACCACGGGTAGAACCTTTTTCTGCTATCTTTCTTGAGATAACAACCGGGCCTCTCTTTCTCATAGGTGAAATCCCGGTGGGTGAAATTTCTTTCACGAAAAAGTTCCCACACAAATTCATCAACAGCAGGCCTGTGGATTTCAACGAGATCACAGGCGAGAGACTCTCTTCCATATTCAAACTGGTGGAGAAATCCAATTGTGGGATCAAGGCCAATCGTCTCAATGGCACCCACTGTTTCGTAATGGAGCATGGTGTAGCAGAGCGATAGAACAGCATTCACCGGATCCAGCGGCGGCCTTCTGTTTCGTCCTTTAAAACCCAGGGCCGGCGGGAAGAGTTTTGTATATGCTGAAAAATATGCTGCCGAAGCAGACCCTTCCAGACCTACGAGGCTCTGGAGAAGGGGTGTTCTTCTGTCTGGCTGGCCACTGTCTTCTATACGATTTAACGGTGCGAAGGACAGGTCTGACAATTTTTTAGCATGGGTATGAAGTATGTCAATGGCTGAGGTAAGGGGAAACCTGAGATCAGGACGCCGCTGAGATGCATGCTTGAGGAGGGCTGTTTGACCGGACACTTTGCCCGTCACAACCTCTATAGAGTACTCCTGTGCAAAAGAGGAAAGAGATTTCTCGTATTGACGAATGCGGAGAAGGCCGTTGTTGTGCAACCTGCCATGGAGCATACCGTGAAACCGGTTGCTGCGGCCCGAGAGGAAAAGCACGGTAATATCCTGATCTGCCAGACGGTTGAGAACAGATGCTTCAAGGGCGATGTTGCCGACTATCACTACCCTTTTGAGGGGAGCAATGGGGACCATGCCTTCCCGTTCACTGCCGGCATAAAAGGCGAGAGCATTGCCATCAAGCTTTACCCGAATATCTTTGCGGTCGATGTAGAGTGTACCCATGGTTGTTATCCGTTATCCGTTATCCGTGTCCGTGGGTCGATGTCCGTGTCCAAAAAATGCATAAACAATGCCTTAATAAATTCATATTCGATGAATTCATGAATCGAGAGCGCTGTAAAGTTTGGAAAGCATCATGCTTACTCTTTCGCAATGAGAGTTCACTTTTTCAAACATATCAATGCTTATGTAGGATAAGTCCCTGGATAACAGAAGCTGATACTTGAGCTCACCGGTTGAGCCCCGAGAAATACCGATAAAGTACCTATACTCTTTTTTGCTGAACCGGTGCGATCCTTCCATAAGATTTGAACCGATAGACATTGCGGCACGCCTCATTTGAGATGTTAATCCGTACCGTTCATTCTCGGGAAACATCTCAGTGATACTATAAATTTCGATTGTAAGCTCGTGAGCTAACTTGAAAACATCGAGATCTTCTACTTTCATGCACCCCCCTTTGCTATCATTTACCCAGAATGGTAATTATTTTACGTTATCATATATGTAGTCTACGGTTACGTATAACGGTCACGGACCACGGTATCATCCTATATAGAAGTATGCAGGATCTGCTGGCTGAACAGCTATGCCGAGGGTATGTGTTTTGCTGCGCCCATCCATGGTGAATATATGAATCCGGTCTTGTGATTCCTGTATCAACTCTTCAAGGCCTTCCGATACTTTACCGAGTTCCCAATCGGTTAAAAAACACTCATAGACTGATTTTTGACCGCCTGTGCTGTAGTTTTTCAGGAAGTGGCGCACACGGTTTAGCCTTTTCGGATGGGAGATGTCATAGGCTATGAGATAGAGTGTTCTGCTCATTTTCTATCTACCTCCTTATTACTGTTCTTATTGTAGTCCAACGAAGGAGCTTTGTCAGCGAATGAAACATTTCAGAAATGTTTCTCTTATGGGAGTACACCAGTGGACAATACGCTGTATAGTACGCATGCGATGTTTGGATAGAAAGAAGGTGATATTGATGCGTGCACCATTAAAAATATCTGATGAGTTGCCTGCGGAAGTGCAAAAGATTACAGGAGCGCTGACAAAAACCGAGGCAATCGTCTTTTCATGAAAAGAGGTTATACGCAAGAAAAGAATTCCATAGCTTGTTTCGCTGAGAGGAAAAGTAGAGATAGAAGATGTTTCGGAGGAAATGGAGGAACTTGAGTTGAAGGAGATGAAGGAAAATGACAAAAGACGGCGTAATCGCTGACACATCTGTATGGATTGTTTTCTTCTGGGACAAGCAGCCGATTGCGGGTAAGTTGACCGCTCTTATTGAAAACCATCAAGCTTTCTTAACTGGAGTAGTGCTTGCTGAAATTCTTCAAGGTATAAAAAATACACGAGAGGAAAAAAGAATATTAGAGGCTGTTCTTGGTGTGCCCGATTTAGAAATAAGCAATCAAGTATGGGCCAAGACAGGGCAGATGCCTGCATTGTTGAGAAGGAAGGGCATCAACATTCCTCTTACTGATGCGGCCCTGGCAGTGTTTTCCCTCGAGCATAGTTTTTCATTATTTACCTTAGTCAAGCACTTTGAGTGTATTCCAGGGGTAAAGCTGTATAAGTAATCGTGAGGTGCCATGACATTTGGCTGTTTACTGAATGGTAGAAAGCATATGTCTAATGGCGACCTCAAGGGGCTGAAGATCCTCCTGGGTAGATTGCCAGACGATATCGAGATCAATACCAAAATACTCATGTGATAGCTTGTTTCTTATGCTGATAATTTCCCTCCATGCAATATCAGGATAGCACACCGTTAATGTATCAGGGATATTCCTGGCTGCTTCTCCTATAACCTCGAGGCTTCTAATAACTGCATTGATGGTCTTCTTATCGTTAACAAAGTCTTCTTGTGTCATCTCCCCAATAAACTCTCTGATGTCCGATATCGATTCAAGAATATCGTTGAGGTAATCTACAATCTGTCTCTTCTTGGTTTTAGACATTGACCAATTCTTTCAAAATGGTTTTTCCAATATGAGGTTTGAGAGCTTTTTTGGTGACAAGATCGACTTTTACACCAATTAAGTCAGTTAGATAGTTTTCCAACCGCAAAAACTTAACCAAACCGATAGGTTTTTTAAATTCAACAAGAATATCGATATCGCTATCTTGAGTAGGTGTGCCATGAACATAAGAGCCAAATATGCCAATTTTCTTAATCGAATACTCCAGCTCCAGGAATTTTCTTTGTTGTGCAATGGTTTGTTTAATTTGATCAAAATTTTTCATGGTTTTTGTTATTCCTTATTACTTTATACCAAGATTATATTTTTCTCAATTTTATGAAGCTCTATATATTAATCAGGCGAATGATCAAATATGATAACATCACCGGTAACAGGTGATCGGTAGATGAGCTTCCGTGCCAAACCATGCAGAGCATGGGCAATCTTCAGATAGAGCCAGATCGGCCCCTGGCCGGTAAGAACAACGTCGTTACCTTCTCCGGCGAGCTCTTTAACATGAGAAAGATATTCATTAAGCTTGTTCAATTTTGCGTTTTCTGCGTCCGCATAAAGATATTCAATGCTAATTTCTACCAGAGCCATGCTTACTCCTGAATATAAAGAACCTTCCGTAGATTTACCGAAATATCATCAAGATACCAATATGGAATGTTGTTTTGCCATGCTGTTTCTTCCTGGGCCTGGGTAACGGGATCAATATAGGAATCATATTGTTTTCGCCCTTTTACGTTACAAAAAATCATGTCATGCATAATGGGTCCGATAATAACAGCGCTTCCAAAAGGGCCGCTTTTTTTGTAGGCTGTTCCTTCTTTACTCTTGGCTACGTCACCTGAGAACTCATATGTCTTCATTTCAAAAATGATAAGTGTACCAAATCGTGTTGTAATAACAAGGTCAAGCTCTGAATCCGGTTTTGCATATGGGGCATCAGCACGTTTTGTTACAACATTGCTATGTACCTCTGATATACAATTAGATATATTGCTATTTTGGCTTATGAGATCAATCACAGATGCTGCGACCATCCATTCAAAAAGGAGTCCAGGCCGGGTTATCTTAGAAATTTGAAGTATATCTTCCTTACACAACTGGCCAGAGTATTCATTAACTTTTCCTCCGATTGAACTGATTTCTGACACGAGCCTCTTAATCTCCCCCTGCGTCGGTTCCTGTGTAAATAAAGGGTGTTTTTGTATGGCAAATTTCTCAAGCACACCTTCCACAATCCTGTTTCTGATGCTTAACCAATAGTCTATGTAAATTTCCTTTGGTTTTTGAATTAGAGTGAGCGGCTTAAGAAGTGAACGTAGCGTTTCAACATCACTAACCCGATCCATTTTGGAGAAAACCTTTTTAATTTCATATTCAAAATTTTCATATCCTTTGTGGTGTTTTACTGTAATTGAATTTAAATTGGGCTTAAGCTGATTTAGAATATTTTTAATCATCGCCTCTACGTCGTTTCGAGATTTAGTATATTCAGGAGATGGGTGCATTATTCGAAAAAATACTTCCCTGAAATACTTATTCTGTTTGAAAAACTGGAGTGCTCTCCGTCCGATTTCCAAATTGTCAACCACTTCCGGGGAGGGTTTAGGATAGAGCATTTCGCCCTTTACCAATATTGAGCCATACAGCGTGAGGATATCTTCCATAGTCAGATAGGCGTTACTTCTAAACGAAGACATGCAATAGTTGCCCCCATACATCCAAACCGTTGGAGGCCTGCCTTCTGTATAAAGTACTTGGTCCTCATGAAAACCAAGTTGTATGCGTCTCTGGAATGCGTTATGTAGTGCAATTGTTGGAATTTTCTGCCCACCAGATATATTCCAAACGATCACAGGAAAATCGTTAATGGAATTTAATAGTTTTTCTATGAGGTCCGGAAGAGATTTCTCTATTGAAGCTGGAATTTCCATAGGCTGAACCATGATCGCATGTTTCTGCGCGACTTTAGAGAGCCTCTCTGTCCATGCCTGTCTGATTGCTTCCTCAGTAGAGAGAGCAATGATATGTTTAATGCCGAACTGAATTGCAGGCATAAGATTAACCGGCTGGTTGCCTGTTGAATTGCAAATCATCACATAGCTTTCAAAATGAGCCAATTTTATCCTCAAAGTTTATCTTAAACAAAGCAGCGACTCCTTTTTAAGCTGTCATAGAATCAGTAGTTATCCATCCCCTTTCGAAAACGAATGCACTCAGCATCGTGAAGCGCACAGACGGTAGTTTTATACAGGATATTCTTGTCAGGTTCAACGAGATGGATTCCTTTCGGGGCCTTCTGGATTATGAATGGCGATTCGTCTTCGTCATCGCGTCGAAGAATTGAAACCTCTCTGTCGGCTCTCATGAGTATTTTGTCTATTACAGCGATTCCCTCATCTTCATTGGAGGCATTTAGATAGATGGCCAGGTCTATATCCGAACGGGCGTGAGTATTTCCTTTGGAGAAGGACCCGTAAAGAATTGCCGCCAATATCTTGTTTTCAGCCCTCAAGTCAGGGAGAATCTTTTTTAAGGCCTTTATTTCTCGAGATTGTTCCGTACCGCCGTATTCTTCTGCTGGTTGCCTAATTCCGGTAATGTTTTTATTATCATGTGAAGCCATTTCAATATCCTTTAGTGATTATACCATACAGGCCATTCGATGAGTTCACACTATTTCTCAAGGAGCCTGATTATTTTAAACGCATTGCCCAAAGGTTCAACAACTATATCTAATTGTACGCCCTTTCTTTTTTCAAAAAGTGTTTTATGGAATACTTCCGGCACGATGGATCTATCATCTCCAATATGCAGCTCTGCCTTTTTATTCTGATATGTAGCGATGAGGGTCTTGTTGCCCGGTGAATAAGTGAGAGAAGCCCTCTGCCAGGTAATCTGCTGCAGCACAGCCTTTTGAACCGGTTTTTCAATGACAGGCTGGGTTTGTGTGGATACCTGCTCATCAGGGACTGAAACATTTGTCATTCTTTCTGAAGATCGGCTGAATAGCCCCATAGTGGCATCGAAAGGGAGGACTTCAAGGATTGCCCAGCCGAATGGAGTGAGTCTGTTGCCAGATGTTGGTCGCGCTGATTCGGAAGCTAGCCACAACGTAGTAGAGTGGGGCAACTTCTTGTCCTGCCGCCCTCTTCCTTGCATGATTTTGATATGCCGGTTGTTTTCTATGGTAATTGCTTCGGCACCTGAGTGCCTGCCGAGGCGAATCAGGAAGCATGATTTTCCGAGCCGCTCCTCAAAAGCAACCGCTGATACACTATTGAAACCACATTCTTTTACGACTGCCATCTCCTGGTCGAATAATTTCTTATAATGGTAGTTGAGGGCCTTAAAAAGAGATGCTGCTTCAATCGCTGCCTTTATCCCTGCCGTTCTTTCGGGAATGTTTATATTGATTGCACCCTCAAAGACGCTGCCCCTTTCTATAACCTCAAATATCTGTTGCGGTCCTCCTGCAGCTTTTGTTTCACGGTTGCTTGCCTTTTTCTTTTTGTTGATCCCGTAGACTACTTTTGTGCGCGCTGTTTCAAGAGGTTGGAAGTCGGAGACTTTTACCAGTCTGAAGGGGTCTGTTTCAAACTTGCCCCCTAGAAGCTCTATTTCGAGATCTTTAGCTCTCTCCTCCCGTCCACGGATACCTTTTTGTGCAGCAAGATAACTGAGAAAAGCCGTTCTTAACGAACCTTTCACTGAGGTGCCAGGGATATAGATCTCGTTTGTCTGAGGGTTGTATGATGTCTTGTTCATGGTAAACTGGTTGATTATATTTTTGTTATCGTAAGAGGTCATAGAAAGAACTTTTTTATAATGATCTACAAGTCCTGGTGTAACATCTACTTCTCTCAGAGGATTTTTATTGTTATAAACTCTTTTGACAAATTTGTAGATGGCAAGAAGCTTTTCGCTGGAGCATAGGTTCACAAACTCATTTCTTTGCTGTTGGGTAAGATTAGAAATAAAGGAAAGTGAATCAAATTCAATCAGTTTTTTCCGGGCTTCATCAATCACAAAATTTGTCGGTTCATAGACATCGTCACAGCCTATATGAACAGGGGAAAGGATATGGAGTTTTATTTTATGGGGTTTTTCCATTTCAAACCTCCACTTTCACTGGTATGTAAAGTGAATAGCCTTGCATGACAGTTTTCGGTTCAGCTTTAGAGATATTGGAGATTCCTGTCCCGATATATGGGTGTTCGAGGATTTCGTTCATTCTTTCCGACACAAGAACAGCACCTTCGTCAGCCATTATAACAGGGTTTTTGAATGGGTTTGCCGATTTTGCCAGTGTATCCCCGTGCCTTCCAAAACGTGTGAAAGGTGCAAAATAGATTTGTCGGAATGCTTCCTTTTCTGGAACAGATGGTGATAGCGTATAGCAGGCATTCGGTTTTTCAGAACCGAGTTTCGCAAGGCTGATCTCGGACACATCCGTCACTGAGAATTTACCAAGGCCTGTTGACGCGTCCTTACCGAACCCTGTTGTTCCCATTCTCGAAAGAGCTTTCCTAACCTGTTCGATCTGTATGTTTTTTGAGATGCCTGCAAATATTGAAAGTTCTACGTTAGGGAAGAACGCTTCCTGTTCGACAGTGAATGGAGCGAATCCTCCTTCGCCTGTTGTGCCAGTCAGTCTGTTGATGGTATTGTGGGGCTGAGTGAACTTTTTGGTTACTGCGGTAACTACCTTTTTTCCGTACTCTTTTTGAAGGTGCTGATCTGATACATCCATAAACCTTTTGAAAAGATCCTGATCAGATTCAAAACAAACGTTTTCGAATGTCTCGATCCTGTCTGCACCAGAGAGAACCATCCATCTTTTTGCTTTAAGTATTTTTCTTTCTTTTATAATTTCTTTTTTGTTCGGTCCCTTGAGGTCGAAAAGGTAGGAGAGGGGCATATCAGGTCTTTTGAAGACGCGGGTCGTTCTGCCGTTGTCACGATGCACAGGATACGCAGACGATATGACCAGGAAAGGCGATGATGCATAACCCGAAAGCAATGTATCCAATGGCGCATCGAATAAAGAAGAATCATATGCGGCTTGCCAGCATATATGACCAAACAATGTGTCACCTTTCAGAGGCGTACCGAACCCGGACAATGGTTTCAGAATTATTTCATAGGTTTTCAAAAAAACCTCCTTTGAACTTTATGTTAGAAGGGATTGAGTTCGTCAAACTTTGCAGTAAAATCTTCTTTGTCGTTCAGTATCAGTGATGAGAACTTAATCCTCCCGTATCCCCTGCTGCCGTTCCCGCCAAGGGCGTCCATCTCCAGCAATTTCAGTCCTTTGAGCAAATATTCAGTAAAAAGCTTTTCATCCGATTCTTCGAGTACCTTGAAGGTGACGAGGAAATCGAACTCGGTACCTTCTGGGACTCTTTCTATAAACCTGGGATTTAAGGCAGTACCTTTGATCCTGTCGATGCTGTTTTCTGATTTTACCTCTGCAAGCTGCCACCTGTTCTCCCTAGCCTTTGCCTTCCAATCTGCATTGAGATAGCAGTCACTAAATGAAACCCTGGTGGGACCAAAACCGGTCTCATCATCCCTGTCTGCGCCGCTACTGCCAAAGATCTTCAGGATTGCCTCACATTTATTTTTTTATCAGGGTCGTTCTGCACATTTGAATTTTGCAAAATACTAGATGATACCACCTCTCCTTTCGTGTAGATCATAAGGCCACTTTCCAATTCCAGCAGTGACCTTACTTTGCCTTTCAAGGAGGAACCCGGTATATAGGGATCGAGGGTATGGGGATGTTTGATGACAGGACTGTCTGTGCCGCCTATGTGCATTTCCATGTTGCCTGAACCTATATGGAGACCACTTTTTAGTGTTATTTTTCCCTGGAGTTTTTTAATCGATAGTAGTTTCATTTTCTGCCTCCTTGGTTTTGCATAATGTTGCCTTTTTCATCGTAGAATTTGTAGAAACCCATGAAGGACTCAAAGAAACCGGCAAAAGTTTCAAAGTCATCCTTGTCGTTGATTTTTGTTAGAGAGTTTGAAATGAAGTCTTTGAAGTTTTTTGAAACCAAGTCCCTGCCTTGGGCATACGCTGCCTTTGCATTGAGCATCTTGAGATAGGGTAGTATTCTTTCAAATTCTTCATTCTGTTGTTCAGTAGATAAGCCGTAGAGCATACCTCCGAACCTTATTACCTCATCATAAAACTTCCTAAGTTGTGTCGGTTTGTTTTGTCTTCCTCGGCTTGCCTGTTGATCTTCATAGATAATTCGAGCAAGCTCTTCGGCCTTAGCTGAGAATAAATCAGGATCGATAAGCTTTTTATCCTTGTTTTTCCAAAATTGTATATCCATATATCCCTCCCTACCTGTTGTTGTATAAGATTTGCCAAATTGGAATCTTGAAGCTACCCGCATACTTGTCAAGCCAGAGCACAGCCGTCAGCAAATCCTCAACGGCCATATCCTTGTCCTTACCTTTAAGTTTTTTGCCGATATTGCGTATTACCGAATATTTCAGTTTTGATCTCCATTTCAAACATTCCATATCATCCATCTGAATATCGAATTTCTGGTCTTTTAATTCTTTCTCCTGTTTTGCCATTTCAATAAGTTCATTGAACCTATAAAGCATGGCATTGTTTATCGTCCCATCACACAGCCATCTGTCTATGGTTTCTTTTATAATATTGAGCTCTCCAAGTTGGTCCCAGGTAACGGTCTCCCAAAAGATCGTTACGTTGTTCTTTTTTTCCTTTGACTTGGACTGGTAAAGAGCATTCTCGGATTGTTCGGCCATCACGCGTATGGGATCGCTAGGCTTATTGATGCTAATGCCCGCAGATAGAGTAATTTCATGGTTATGGCAGACATAGCTCCTGAATGCTTTGTTAAGCATTGATGCGAGCTCAATGATCCTGTTCCAAGGTCCTATGAGAAAAAGATCGTCACCACCAGCAAAAACCGTATAAATATTTTTGTATGATTGTTCTTTACTGAGTGTGTAAGGCAGGTAAACCGAAAAGAAATTATTTAACTGCCGGCTCAATGTTGATAGGCGGGAAATGGTTTGCCTGTTCTCCCGTATGCCGTTTGAGAGAATAAGCCCTAGATTGTCGATATCGGCCTTAAGTATCCCAAGGGCCTCAATTCCCTTGAATTTCCCCTGTTTGTCTGTAAAGTTGATGGCATTTTTTGCGATGTGCAGGAAGGATTTCGGAACTCCTTCCCTTATAAGCTCTACCAGCTCAAGCTGTGTTTCATCCTTCTTTTTGCCCGCAAGGTACCTGTCGTCATAATTATCGCTGTCTTCATAACGTGGTACAAACCCATTGATAAACTTTGCAGTTACCTCTTTTGAAATTTTTCTATCTTCTTTCAGGCCAATGTCCCAATATTTCAGAAGTGATCCGGTGCTGGCCAGGTCACTGAGCTTCCCGCTCACGTCAAAGGTCAACTGGTATCTTCCGAATATCGGCTCAAGGAGTTTGTTTCTTTTCAGGTCTGCACCTGGAGTTGTTATGGCTATCTTATCTTCTTTTACAAGGCGTTCTCCTATGTAGATATGATCACGGCATATCCTGCAGGCTGATTCCTCTTCGTTTTTTGAAAGATTGACAGTAGCATCTGCTTGAGAAGGTCTTTTCCCGCAAAAAGGACACAGGGGCTGCTTCAGTGTATTGTTAAAGGAATCAAGGTATTGACTAATGGGGCCGCCATACTGGGAAAGATTAAATTTAGTAAATTTTTTTGCATCGGTTGCGTCCTGGAGTTTTTTCCACAGGTGTGGAAAATTACCGGAAACAAAATCATTACACGTTGCTTCTGTGAATGAAATGCCGAGTGATGATTCACCATAAAAGTTTTTTATCAACCAGTTGTTAATTGTTTCTTCAATTTTCCGAACCTTTGTTTTGGCAGATTCTGTGTTTGGAGCAATGATGGTAAATTTTCCTGCCGCATTGAGTACAATCGATGAAGCAGGGAGTCCTATTTCTCGGCAAACCATGTCAGCAGCGAGTTCAGCGATAAGAGACACTGAAAATGACCTCCCACGGAGGAGTTTTGCTGACGCCCTCCCGGTGGATCCTCCGGCTGCAAATATAAAATCCTGTATCCCGTAAAGATCGCCGGTTACAAGAAGAAACTTGGGATCATCCCCATCCTTGATTCGATCTATTTCAAGTGTTTTACATTCTGAATGATAAGCATACATGGCTGTTGCCAGGGCAGTCGTTGTTTTGGAATGGTCATAGAGCGAAACATCGGGTATTACCTTTCCGACAGTCGCAGCGGGAATATGGGCAGTATAAATCATAAACAGGTTCTCAAAGTGATCAAACCAGAGAGGGATATTTTCTTTATGCCACAATTCTTTAAGGGAAACGGTGAAGGCCTTGAATAGATTTCCATATTCCTTTCTCGCTTCTTTGTTGTCGAGAATACGGTACTCTGATGCATTGACAGGAAAAATGTTTTCTGGAGACAGTTCTTTTAGAGGGTACCTGTATTCAAATGCATCCAGGGAATCTTCTTTCCATGAGTCATCTATGGAGATTCCTTCGAATAATGTGAGGAGGCGGGTTTTTGTATAATCTTTGACTTTAATCTCCTGGTTATAGTCGTCAAATTCTTTTCGATCGAAGCCGCTGCTTACCCTGTCTGCGATGGCAATAATCCACTGGAGGGGAGTTTCTGGCTTGTGGTGCATGGCTGCAAGATTGATGAAAGAATCTCCGAGACCCCATCCGGCTCTATTAAAGGCTTCTGGAAGTACGCTCTCGTATTGCTCTATAAAGGCTGCTGTATACAAGGCATGCTTATGTGTGTACCTTGACTGGAACGAGGGTTGATAAAGGGCTGTATTGTTATCGATATACTCTTGGCTCACTTCCATACCAGCCCGTTCAGCAAATTTCCCTATATCGTGCAAAAAACCGGCTATGGCTATTTTGTAAACAGTATCATCCATTGTATCCCCCAAGAATATCTATATGTTTATTGATGCCCCTAAAACAACAGTTTGGAATTCTTTTTGATTTACGTCCACAGAACCCCCCAATGCAGATTATTTTGTGTGTTTACCTATCTTCTACACTGTTCAATGCCTTTAATTCAAGTGTTTTCAGCTCCGGCAGGGTGCTGCCCACTATGCCTTGGAGGCTGCCGTACATGCGGCTTGTGTTCTTCACTACCTTCTCGATCTGTTTTTCCCTCTTAGCCCAGATTTTTTCCATAGCCCGCCGCTCCTGGTCGAGGTCCTTGCTCATGGAAACAAAAGCATCGACAATCGCTTCGATCTGCTGGCGAAATTGCGGACCGGAAAGATAGTCATAAAGCATTTCAAGCTTCTCGCTCCTTCCCTCCATGCTTGTTTTCGCGGCGGCAATTTCCATGAGTCCATGCCTCAGAGCCGTTGCAAGGCCGATGGCCAGGGTATAATCGGCAATCCACACGCCATTTTGCTGATGAATTCCGGTGATGCCCCTGGGAAGGACCGTGGATACAAGAACTGCAATGTCTGCTTTTGCTTCTCTCTGGTCTTCTTTCAGCTTTTCTATCCAGCCATCGCTCCAGTTTTTGACCCGCTTTGATTCCCATATGATGGTTCCGCATACCTGTCCTGTCGTGCTGCAGACTCTCTGCATCACATCGGCGCCTCTCATGCCCCGGGGAACCGGTTCGATAATGTCATGTTTGAAGTGTTACTTCAAAGTAGACTCCAGGATCCATTCAAGGGTTTCGCCAACCTCTCCGGGACCTTGTTCTGCCTTTCTCTTCAAATCTTCAATCTGATTTTTAAGAGCCTCTATATGCCTGTCTTTCTCCACCTCTTTCAGTCTGTGCTGTTCAGATACCTGTCTGGCTACTTCCTCTTTGATTTTTCCTCTTTCCTCATCTATTTTGCGGGCAACATCGAGGGCAAGCTTTTCCCTCTCCTCTTCAATTTTCTGTTTGTCCCGTCTTAGCTGAAGCTCCATGGCCCGCAAGTCTTTTACCTGTTTTGTTTTTTCTTCTAAATCTTCTTTTAAAGATTGTAATTCAATGGAAAGCTCATCCTGAGCTTTCTGTTTGGCTGCGTTTTCAAGTATTGTTTTTTCCTGTGCAAGTTTTTCTGCGAATTCTTTTTGGAGGGTAGTTTTGAGCTGAGAGAGTTCAAGCTCCTGATCTTCACGCTTCTTTTGCAGCTCCTTTTCCCTTTTCGCGATGCTTTCTTCCTTTGACTTCAGCTCTCTTTCCTTCCGTTGATTTTCCTCTTCAAACTGTTTTTTCAATTTTTCGCTGAACTGATGGGTAAGGGCATCATCAAGGGGTATTTCCCTCTTGCAATATGGACAAGTTATAATGGTTTCTGCTTTTGCCATGGGTTTCTCCATTATAGCCTTTTTTGCCATTTCATCTATAATTATCTCGTTGAATGATCAAATTATCAATGAATGAAACGTTTCCGAAATATTTCATTTTATTGAAATCTTTCCTTTTTCCACTCGTATGCCATATTTCGTGCCAGCATATTTTTTTACTGTAGAAATCGTGTATAGTGGCCAGAGAGCTTCCTCAGGCAATTGTTCGCGTATGGTTCTTGAAATCTTGCTTATATTTTGCCGAAGAGTTTCCGTGCCGATACGATCCTGCCACTTAGCCTTCAGTTCCTCTGCTCTGAAAGGATTTTCCCTGTACATCCTCCTATAATCTTCTGACATTTTTTCAAGGGTTGGTCTGGCAAGTAAATCCTGTAACACCAGAAAGCAATCAGTACATTCATAGCAATATGGTCTATCCGGATGCACGCACGCCTGTATTTTTTGCCTGAGAAGCGCTGCGTAAACCATGAGCTGGACAGGGATCATCTCTATTAGACGGTTGCCGATTCGAACTGTCCTTGCTGAAAGGTCTATATCCAATTCAGGCTGGAATGTAGCTGTGTCGATCTTATTTTGCCCTTCTTTAACCAATTCTTTGAAGTTCATCCCCTGAAGAGATAGTTTATCCCTGAGCCGTATGAACGGAAGTTCCGCAAGGCGTATTGTTGCATCTCTGGTGTTGAGTTTTTTTATTGTGCCATCGGGTAGCCTTGTTGTGATTATCCTGTTCCTCTTTGGTTTGTAGAAAAACTCTGGATTCGACTCAAACTCAGGGGAGACAAGGACGTGGTAAAGTCTGTCCCAGGGTCTTCCAAAAAGCTGCAATGCAGCCCCCATGTAGAAGCTCATTGTTTTTCTGCCCCCTGCTATAGAGCAGTGAAGCCTAATCTTCTGATCTTCAGTTAACGTGCGAATGAACGATGTGATGAGATCCCCCATAATCTCACTTTCCATTTCATCGGTAATATCCGGCAAACCGTTTCCGCAAGAATTTCTTGCAATGATGAAGTGATCTTCCGGTATATCGAGTTGTCCAAGACCATATTCCTTCACAAATGTCTGAAAAAGATTGCTTTGAAGAAGGCGTGCACGTGTTGTTGCTTTTCCAACAGATGTGGTTATGATAAATATCTCTTCTGGTTTAATAGGAGGTTTTTGTTTGACCAGCCCATAGATCGTTTCGGTAACAATCTGGGGTGTTGTGCCCACCACAAGGATGAGCACTTCCTTGAAGGGCAGAATTTTCATGGCTTTTAAATTGTTTTATACACAAGGTGGTAGAGAGTGCAAGTTAATTCAGAGAATACATTTAAGATTGCAGATTCAAAATTCAAAATTGAAAATTATTTTTTAAAATTCAGGTTTTTTTCAAATCTTGAATCTGCAATCTTGAATCTTCAATGGATGTGTTTGCCCTCAGCATCATAACAGCCGGCTATTTCGATTGCGCTGATAAGGGGTAGTGTCTGCTCTAAGTTGCTCGTTAGTTTCACGCACATGCCGCAGTCTGAACTGAGATTTCTTGGTACTGGAACGAGTTCGTGAGCGACGTTGTGTTTTTTGAGGATTTTTTCAGTGCGGAGCACATCGTGGATTGTGTAAAAAAGAAGAATGTAATAGCTACTGTCCGGCAATGATTCTCACAGCCTCCAAAAACGTATCAATATCTTCATCGGTGGTGAAGTATCCCGGCGATACCCTGACCGTTCCCTCAGGGAATGTACCGATTGTCTTGTGGGCCATGGGTGAACACTGGAGCCCAATCCTGACATAGATCTGTTGCTGGTTGAGGGCGTACCCTATTTCTGAAGGGAGTTTCCCATACATTGTAAATGAGACCACTGGCACATAGGCCTTATTGCCATTATTCCCGTGGACAGTGACTCCATGGATAGCGGAAAGTCCTCTCACGATTTTTTCCCGCATACTTGTTTTTCTTTCTGAAATTTTTGTCAGGCCCTCTTTTTCGATAAAGGCAAGGCCTCCAAGCAAAGAGGCGATGCCCGGTGTGTTGGGTGTTCCGCATTCATACCTGTCAGGGAGGAATTCAGGATGATCGATTGATTCGGATTTGCTACCGGTTCCGCCGAACTTGAGAGGCACTGGATCTATTCCGTTTCTGATATAGATAGCCCCGACGCCCTGCACAGCAAAGAGGGACTTGTGGCAGGAAAAGCAGAGGA
>Ga0208196_1001795_pt1 | contig 21659 bp, 17 predicted proteins | sample AD_JPNNA7_MetaG_FD_184443 | JGI IMG/M metagenome (GOLD analysis project Ga0208196, IMG submission 184443) | Active sludge microbial communities of municipal wastewater-treating anaerobic digesters from Japan - AD_JPNNA7_MetaG (SPAdes) (version 2) | ecosystem: Engineered > Bioreactor > Anaerobic...
TTACGGTTACGTTTTCTGACGGTACAACCACCACTGCTGAGGTGGTTGGCACCGATGTACAAAGTGACCTGGCAGTCATTAAAGTCGATCCCACCGGACTCACGCTCCATCCGGTGAGTTTAGGCGATTCGCATACCGTAAAAGTGGGCGATCTAGTAATCGCTATTGGTAACCCTTACGGGCTCGCGGGCTCAATGACGCAAGGGATCGTCAGTGCGCTCTCGCGCTCCCTGACGGTGGATAGCTCTAACCCCTTCTCATCCAGCACTTACACTATACCAGACATCATCCAGACGGATGCTGCCGTGAACCCGGGTAATTCAGGTGGAGTGTTGGTCAATACGTCCGGGCAAGTGATCGGAGTCACATCAGCCATTCAATCGACGACCAATGCGAACGCCGGCATCGCTTTCGCCATCCCCTCCCACATTGTGGAGCGAATTGTGCCCGTGCTGATCAAAGATGGAAGATACAAGCACCCCAGCCTGGGTCTTTCCGGCATCACTCTAACCGCCAATTATGCCACCGAGATGGGCTTGGATGCCAATACGCATGGCGTGCTGATTACCAGCATTACCCCTGGAGGTGCCGCTGACCTGGCTGGGTTGAAAGAAACCACCCAGCAATATACCCGCTACAACCGTGGAGTCATCATATTTGGCGATGTCATTACTGCGATCGATGGCAACCCTGTGCGCACCTACGAAGACCTAGTCTCTTATATCTTCAATAAGACCGAAGTTGGTCAGAAGGTGACGCTCACCATCCTGCGCGATGGAAAAGAGATGACTATCACCGCAACGTTACAAGCGGAATAGGATAATCGCAGGCTAAAGCAAGCGCTTTTTTCAAGCAAAGCTGTTCTTTCCGGAACAGCTTTGCTTTTTACATCTGCAGAGTGTCTACAATCAAGAACAAATCTTGACAAAACTTGTATAATTTAAAAAACCTCATAAATGAGCTCCAAAATGTCTGATCCTGAAGCAAATCAAACCCAAATCGTCTACTTAAGCCACGGGGGCGGACCGTTGCCCATCCTTGGCGACCCAGGTCACAAAGCTATGGTTGATTTTATGCGCCAGCTGCCCAGCCAGCTTCATCAGCCGGACGCCATCGTCGTGATCAGCGCTCACTGGGAAGAAAGGCAAGCCACCTTGCTCGGAGCGGCTAACCCGCCCATGCTCTATGACTATTATGGCTTCCCGGAAGAGGCTTATCAGATTAATTATCCAGGCCCTGGAGATCCGAAATTAGCACAGCGCATCGTTGGCATGCTCGAACAAAACGGCATACCGGCGTGGATCGACTCGGTGCGTGGCTTTGACCATGGCCATTTCATCCCACTCAAGCTGATGTATCCTGAAGCCGATATCCCTTCCACCCAGCTTTCGTTGCTGCAGGGCTTAGATCCAGCCAAGCATCTAGCCATGGGCAGGGCGCTGCGTGAGCTGCTGCCAGAAAACATCCTCATCATTGGCTCTGGCTTTTCTTTCCACAATATGCGTGCCTTCTCCTGGGGAGATAAGGTCTCACCAGACCCAGCCAACGATGCATTTCAGGATTGGCTGATGGATACGATTGCCAACCCAGTTGTTTCGCCCGAAGAACGAGAGGAGCGGCTGCTCAATTGGGAAGAAGCACCCTACGCCCGGTATTGCCATCCGCGTGAAGAGCACCTATTGCCCTTGTTCGTGTGCGCCGCGCTCGCTAAAAAGCCCGGGAAAGTCATTTTTGATGATCTGATTTTCGGCAAACGCGGCTTGGCTTTCCTTTGGCAATGGGATGCTGTCTAAACGCCCATCCAGGCGGAGAGTAAGAAAACAAAGATTGAGCCGACAATAATGCCTAACGAGGTCCAATGCACGCTGCCATATTCGCGTGCCGAGGGGATAAGCTCATCTAGGGTGATGTAGACCATCACACCGCCGGCAAAAGCCAACGCTCCAGGGATGAGGTTTTGAAAGCTGCCCAGGAACAGGCTGGCGAGCACAGCCCCCAATGGCTCTGCTAAACCAGAAAGGACGGCAATGCCTAAAGCATACCTGCGCTTGGCTCCGCCTTTAGAAAGTGGCAGCGCCGTAGCTAAGCCCTCAGGGATGTTGTGCAGCATGATCGCCATGGCAATGAACAAGCCAAACTGTGGATTGTGCATATAACCGGCACCGACAGAAATGCCTTCCGGCAAGTTGTGCAGCGAGATTCCAATCGCCAAAAGCAGTCCCGAACTGATCAACTTAGCATCCACAGCTGTGTCCTTATGGCTAAGCCATTGCATACCGTGCCTATGGCGCCGACTCTCCAGTGGAATGTTCTGATTACTATTTGCATCATCTGCCTGGGTGAAGTCTTCAGCGTGATGACCATGAAATTCGACCTGCCCAAAGCGTAGATGTGGCGCGAGATAGTCTAACGTCAGCATAAAAAGCGCGCCGATGCTAAACCCAAGCGTGGCAGCTCTTGGGCCGCCTAGCTCCCAGGCTTCGTTGACCAGCTCCATAAAGGAGAGGCAAATCATCACACCAGCAGTAATTCCCATGAGAAACCCATAAGCCCGGCTGCCCGGTCGGCGGATAATTGCCAGGGCTCCTCCTAATGCTGTGCCTAAGCTGGCGATCAGGCTGAGCAGCAATACATTCACCAATGGTGAAAATTGATCAAACATTTAAAGTGACCTGTTCTTTCTGAATGGGCAAGCCCATTCTGCATAAAGCTGGTCGTTATTGTACTCTCATCAATGGAATTTACCAAAAATCCATACAAAAATAGCACAGGTAGTTATCTTAGCTACGCTGCGCTACCATGGTGAACCTCTCCATGGGAATGGTTTATGTCTACAGCATAATTTCCTGAAGATGCCAGCGCTTACAGATAGGTCGTGTGGTCTTCCAAATTCGGGATCGAGCATAAAAAGCGGAAGGGCTCTTTACCTATGGTGGCATAGGCATGCGGCATGCCGGCAGGGATGAAAACCACATTTCCCGAACCCACTTCATAGTGCTCCGCGCCGAGGGTAACCTCAGCTTTTCCGCTAAGCACAAATTGCTCATGCTCCACAGTATTGGTGTGCAGCGGCATTTTGCCGCCTGGCTGGATGGTAAAGCAGCGCATGGCAAAATGGGGTGCTTCTTCAGCCGAAATCAGCACTTGCTTGCTCACGCCTATGGCATCTTGAACTGAAACACTCTGAACTTCACTAATATGTTTTATGGGCATGGCTTCTCCTTTGCCTTGTTGGTGAAATGAAACACAATTTCTCAAATTCGTTACGTATGAAATTTTACCCTCAGAATGCTCTTTTTTCAGGCTTATGGCGAGAGCCGCAGTATAATTTTCGTCTATAACCGATAGATAAAAATGGGAGCGCCTTAAACTATCCGCTTATAGACCTTGTCACCACACTTTTCATTGCAGTCGGTCTGGCTATGGATTCGTTTGCTGTCTCTTTGGCAATTGGCACCACCACCCTTTGCCGGGACCGCCGCACCTGCTCGCGAATCGCATTCCATTTCGGCGTTTTTCAGGCAATGCTACCAGTGCTTGGCTAACTGGCAAGCAGTTTTTATCGCTCGATATCTCCAGGCGTATGACCATTGGGTCGCCTTTGGTTTGCTAGCACAGATTGGCATCCGCTTGCTAATCTCGGGCATGGGGCTCAGCTTAGCTATGCTCGATGTCGAAATCTTACAGCCTATCCTTATCATCGGCATCGTCACGATGATCCTATCTATTAATGGCTTGCAAGTGGGGGATCGCCTGGGGCTTCGATTTGGGAAGATAATGCGCGTGGCAGGCGGCGTCATTCTTATCAGCATCGGCATCCGGATTCTGATCACCCATATCCTCTAAAATTGCTTTAGGGCGTAACTCTCATATAAAAAAGGGCATTTTGTTCATGCCGCGGGAGAGCGCCCCGCTGTTTCCAACGGATAACCCGCGCACGCTAAATCTAAAGGCATTTATAATAGAAATTACTAGACAACTGGTAGAAAGACAGGTGAAAAGATGGTAGATAAGATCCCAGATGTAAATGTTCAAAGGCGGCGCAAGGGTTCCACTCCTTCCAAACGCGCCGAAGCGCCCAGCCGACCGAGCAGCACCCCTTCCGGTGGCGGGACTTCCAGCTTGGGAGGCGGCACAGGCAGTACAGGCGGAGGTTTGTTCCGAACTAGCAGTCGGAAAGGCGGTTTCTGCTCCGGCGGGCTGCTCATCATCGCACTGATTATCTATTTTCTATTCTTCAGGGGCGGGGGCTCGCTTGAACCAACACCGGAAGATACTGGAGGGGATATTTTTACAGGCGGGGAACCCACTTCCGTCCTGGCGACGCGCACACCACGCCCAACCAGCGCATCAGTAGCCACATCGGATACCAAATGGCTGGTTATGGTTTATCAGGATGCCGACGACCAGGCCCTGGAGCAGGATATTTTCATCGACATGAACGAAATGGAACGGATTGGTTCGACCGATAACGTGCGTATCGTAACTCAGATGGACCGCTTCAAAGGCGGTTTTTCCGGCGACGAAAACTGGAATTCCGCGCGGCGCTACCTGGTCACCTATGACGACAACCTCAGCACTATTGGTTCAGACTTACTTATGGACTTAGGGGAAGTGAACATGGCTGACGGAGACACCCTGGTCGATTTTGTTACGTGGGCTGTGGAAAACTATCCTTCGGATAAATATGTGCTGATTCTTTCTGATCATGGCATGGGTTGGCCTGGCGGATGGAGTGATCCCGCGCCGAGCACCCGTGATGCTGGTTCTGCTCCACTCATCACCGCATTTCAAGAGGATTCTATCTTCCTCAATGAGTTGGAAGCTGCCTTGGCAAAGATTCAATCCAATACAGGCATCGAGAAGCTGGACCTTATCGGGATGGACGCCTGCCTGATGAGCCAGCTAGAGGTTTATTCCGCCTTGCAGCCTTATGCCCATTATGCTGTCGCCTCTGAAGAAACCGAACCTGGCTTGGGATGGGCTTATTCAGCCTTCCTTAGCTTGCTGGTTTATGACCCCTCAATCAACACTGCCGACCTGGCTGCCAACATCGTGGATACTTACATCCAGCAGGACGAGCGCATTGTGGATGAGCAAGCTCGCCAGGAATTCCTGCAGCAAAACGTTGGAGCAAGCGGCTTTTTCTCCGCCTACCGCATGAGCGCCGAACAGCTCGCTGGTCAGCTAGAGAAATCTGTCACACTGACCGCTGTGGACCTGGATAACCTGCCTCAGTTGATCACTACTTTCAACACCTTCACATTTGACCTGCAAGGTGTGGATCAGCAAGGCGTTGCCACCGCCAGAAGCTACGCGCAATCCTTCACTAGCATCTTCGGAAATCAGGTGCCCCCATCTTACATTGATCTGGGCCATTTCGTTCAGCTTTCGACTAAGAAAACCGGGAACAATGCGACCTTGCGTCAGTCTGCAAATGCTGTTCTGGACGCTTTGAAATCGGTCATCGTGGCCGAGAAACACGGCGCAGATAAACCTGGCGCAACCGGCATTGCTATTTACTTTCCTAATTCATCACTCTACTCCAACCGCATGACCGGCATGCAGTCTTACACCATCCTGGCGGATCGTTTCACCCAGGTTTCACTCTGGGATGATTTTCTTGCTTACCACTACAACAACCGCGGCTTCTCCGCCGATGCTGCTCAAGCGGTCACGCCCTCCAGCTCGGCGATCACCCGCGCACCCGGACTCGGGCAGATCACGGTCTCTCCGATCCAGGCTTCAGCTAAGAGCGTGTCACCAGGGGAGTCGATTTCACTCAGCGCAGAGATTAGCGGCACCAATATCGGTTACATCTACCTTTTCACCGGGCTGTATGATCAAGAATCCAACAGCATTCTCGTTGCGGATACGGACTATTTGGAAAGCCCACAGTCGGAATCCTTGAACGGCGTATACTACCCCTCATGGCCCGAAAGCGATACTTTCCGCATGAATTTTGAGTTCGAGCCGGTGCTTTTCTCCATCACCGATGGTGACCAATCCGTTGTAGCGCTGTTCAACCCGGTCTCTTACGGCGCCAGTGCAGCAGAAGCGACCTACGCAGTGGAAGGCACGTACACATTCGGATCAACTGGGGAGCAGCGCAGTGCTCAGCTGTACTTCAAGAAAGGCCAGCTTTTCCAGGTGTTTGGCTTCAAAGGCGGTCAGACTGCTTCGCAGCCATCTGAAATTACGCCGCAAGCCGGCGATACGTTCACTGTTTCCAACCGCTGGCTGGACCTGGATGCTTCGGGCAAGGTGAGCGGAACGTCGTATACCGGAGGAGAAACGTTGACTTTTGGCACCGAGTCCTTCGCCTGGGAGCAGGTTTACGCCCCTCCCGGCCAATACCTGGTGGGCTTTTTGGTGAGCGATCTGGACGGAAACATCGTCCCAGCGTACACCCAGATTGAAGTCAATTAGGTCTAAAAGGCTAACCATAAGAGGTTCTGCAAACATGTAGAGCCTCTTTTTTTTGGTCTGTGAGGAGTAAACCGAAATTCTCTGCCTGCTCCTGCAGGGTATAATCCCAATAGCGTCATTGTTGTAACGAAACAGGAGGCTTTTACGTATGGTGGTTGTTAACTATAAGCATCTTCAAATCGAATGCGTACAAGGCGATATCACCCGCCAGCCGGATATGGACGTTGTGGTCAATGCTGCCAACGCCGAGCTGATGCCTGGGGGCGGTGTGGCGGGCGCGATCCACCGCGCTGCCGGCCCGCGCTTAGCCGAGGCTTGCCGGCCTTTCGCGCCTATCCAGCCCGGACAGGCTGTGATCACACCAGCCTTCAACCTGCCCAACCGCGCCGTCATCCATTGCTTAGGCCCGGTTTACGGCGTGGATAGCCCCGCAGAGACGCTGCTTGCGGCGTGCTATCGCAACGCTCTGCGTTTAGCGGAGAAAGAGGGCTTAGCCTCTGTCGCCTTCCCCGCCATTTCTACGGGCATTTTTGGCTATCCTTTCTCTGAAGCTGCCCGCATCGCCATCCACACGGTGTTGGATGAATCAGAGCAGCTCTCTTCCGTGCAGCGCGTGCGCTTTGTACTCTACAGCCGCGAGGACTACGAGTTCTATGTGCAGCTCCTGCCCGAGATCATCCGCCTGCGGGAGGAATATGCTCGGCAGGCGCTTCTCACAGACCTTTACGAGCTGACCATGATGCAGGCTTATCAAGCCGAGGGCATGCTGGACCAGGCGGTTTTCACGCTTTCGGTGGGCAAACTGCCTCAGGAGCGCAACTTCCTGCTGGCGGCGGGCTTGGGCACGGTGCTGGATTACCTCGAGAATGTACGCTTTGACCAAGCTGCTCTGGATTACCTCTCCACCCTGCCGCTCTTCAAACCCCAATTTATCGAGTCGCTGCGCAAGTTCCGCTTCACGGGCGAGGTTTACGCTCTCCCGGAGGGCACACCTTTCTTTGCCGATGAACCTATCCTCGAAGTGGTAGCGCCTTTGCCGGAATGCCAATTCATCGAGACCTATCTGATGAACCAGATTCACATCCAAACGCTGCTGGCGACTAAAGCCCAGCGCACAGTTCAGGCTGCCGGCGGGCGCGCGGTGGTCGATTTTGGCGCCCGCCGTATTCATGGCGTGGACGCGGCTGTGAAAGGTGCCCGCGCCTTCTTCATTGGCGGGGTCAACGCCACCTCCAACGTCCTAGCCGGTCGCGAGTATGGCATTGCGGTCTCGGGCACCATGGCGCACTCCTACGTCCAGGCGCACGATACCGAACTGGAAGCCTTCCGCGCTTTCACGCAGCTTTACCCCAAGACTTACTTGATCGCGGATACCTATGGCAGCGTGAAGGGCGTGCAGCATGTCATTGAACTTGCTCACGAGCTGGGATCGAACTTCCAGGTAGCCGGTATCCGCCTCGATTCAGGCGACCTTGTGGCGCTTTCACGCCAAGCACGGCAGATGCTGGATGAGGCTGGCTTGCAACAGGTGCAAATCTTTGCCAGCGGCGGGCTGGATGAATACAAAATCCAGAAGCTGCTGGCAGCTGGTGCACCCATCGACGGGTTTGGCGTCGGGACGGCAATGGGCGTCTCCAAAGACGTGCCCAGCCTGGATATCGCTTATAAGCTGACGGAATATGCTGGGCACGGGCGCGTAAAGCTCTCCTCAACCCGCACGGTCCTGGCTGGACGCAAGCAGGTTTTCCGCCAGCCTCAGGGCAGCCAGGACATAGGCGATACCATCGCCCGCGCCGAGGAACACCTCCCCGGGCGTCCGCTGCTCGTGCCCGTCATGCGCGGGGGGTACCGCCTGCAAGCCGCCGAGGTAAGTTTGCCGCAGGCGCAAGCCTACGCACAGGAGCAGATCGCCCGCCTGCCCAAATCGCTGCTGGCGCTCGAAAAAGCCGCAGAGCCATACCCGGTGGCTATTTCATCGGCGCTCCAGGAATATCAACAGGAAACGCAACGACGATTCTCAGAGGAGGATTAAGATGAGCGAGCTCAATTTTGCCTTTCAACCAGGGGATGCCCTCTTGATTATTGACGTCCAAAATGATTTCTGCCCGGGAGGCGCGTTGCCCATTGCGGAAGGCGACCAAGTGGTGCCAGTGCTCAACGCGTGGATCGACGCAGCCGCTGGAGCCGGGACACCAGTTTACCTGAGCCGCGACTGGCATCCCAAGCATCACCCCAGCTTTGCTGAGGAAGGCGGGCTTTGGCCCATGCACTGCCTGCAGGATACCCCAGGCGCAGCTTTCCACCCTGGGCTGCATATCCCACCCGAGGCAGTGATCGTCACCAAGGGCACGCGCTTCGACCAGGACCAAAACTCCGCTTTTGACCAAACTGGCTTGGCTGTGCACCTGCACAAAGTTAGTATCCGGCGGCTGATCGTCGGCGGGCTAGCCGAGGACGTGTGCGTGCTGGCCACCGTGTTGGACGCGCGCGCCGAGGGCTTTGCCGTGAGCGTCATCTCCGCCGGCACCCGGCCGGTGACGCCAGAGGGCGGCGTGGAAGCCCGCCAAAAAATGCTAGCCGCAGGGGCAGTATTGCTGCAATGAAGTAACTTGTACTCGCCGGTCTCCTGAGTGCGTAGCCTGCCCGCAGGGTAACGAACGAGAAACTCTTGTTCTCGCCGGTCTCCCGAGTGCGTAGCCTACCCGAAGGGTACCGAGCGAGGAAGTTGGCCGCAGGTCTCCGTCTTTGAAAACTAACAATTACATTGCTTATATGGTCAGGAGAATGCGAATCCTGCCCGTACGTTACCATGAAAGAATACGAAACTATATTATTTGTTTTTGTATTTGTCCAACTAATGCAACTTTAGCCAATTTTGGCTATAATCGACAAAACCTTCTGATAGGGAAAAGGTATGCTGAGCGAAGATAACCCCACATACACAGAAACTTTCGCGGTCCCGACTTATGAATGCGACGCCAACTTGCGCTGGAAGCCTTCAGCGTTTCTGCAGCACATGACCGCAGCAGCTAATAAGCACATTGACCTTTTGGGCGAAGGCTATCAGGCGCTGCTCGACCAGGGGTTGGTGTGGGTGCTTTCTCGTATGAAGTTTCAGTTTTTGCGCTTTCCGCGCGTGGAAGATCAAATCACTATCCGCACCTGGCCCAAGACCATCCAGCAGAAGCTCTTCTTCATCCGCGACTACGAAATCCTAAGCGCGCAGGGCGAACTGCTCACCGTAGCCACCTCAGCTTGGCTGATGATGAACATGCAGACCCGCCGGCTGGTGCCGCCTTCCGCCTTACGATTAAACCTGCCGCAAAACCCTGACCGCCAAGCCTTAGCCGAGCCGCTGGAAAAGCTCATCCCGCCCGCGGATGGCGAGGAAAGGCTGCGCTTGCGTGCCGGCTACTCAGCCATCGACGTGGTCGGGCACGTCAATAATGCACGCTACATCGAGTGGATTTGCGACGCCTTCCCTACTCCATGGCATAAGGGCCACTCTCTCGAAACGTTACAGATCAATTATGACCGCGAGATCCACCCCGAGGATGAAGTTGTTGTGAGGGTAGCTTCGCTGGACGGGCAGCCTGGCGCTTTTGCTCTATCTGGCCAGAACCTGACTCAAAGCTCGGAAGCGTTTACCGCTGCGGTCCGCTGGAAAGAAGACCCCGCTTAGCCGACGATTTCCACATCCGTGCTGGTGTGCAGCTGGCTTATGAGCAGCGCGGAAACGGTATCAAAGTATTCCTCGGTGAGGTAGCGCTCCAAGCCATACTTGCGGTAGACCGGGTCGGCATAGTGGTAATTCATGCGGTCCACCAGCACCGAGTCGGCGTTGCCGGCTAGCAGCTCCGGCAAGTCCTCTGCGCCGGGCAGTATCGGTGCAATCATCACGAATGTTTGAATGCCAGCCTCGTACATCGCCTGCAGCGCCGCGATGCGGCTGGGGATTGAGGGCGCATGCGGTTCAAAAATCTGCCGGATATGCTCATCAGCGGTGGCAATGCTCAGCCCCACTTCCACGCCCTCGCCTGCGCGCAGGAGATCGATATCCCGCGTCACGAGGGGCGACTTGGTCTGCACCGAGACGGGCCAATGGTTCGCGATCAAGATCTCCAGGCACTGCCGCGTGAGGCGGTATTGCGCTTCCAAGGGCTGGTAGGGGTCACACACCCCGCTGACCCACACGCGGGCGGGCGATTTGCGCTGGATTTGCTTAGCCAGCAGCTGCGGGGCGTTCACTTTAACGTCCACAAAGGCGCCCCATTGCTCTTTATGCCCGCTAAAGCGGCGCATGAAGCGTGCGTAGCAATAGCTGCAAGCGTGCTCGCAACCGGTATAGGCATTGATCGTGTAGGGGAACACCTGGGACTTGGAAAGAATGCTCTTGGCTTGCACTTCATTGACAATCATATTACCAACTTTTAGATTGTGCTCGCGTACGGGTCAGGTCTTGACCCCGCCATGTACTTACTGTTCCATTAAGCCATAGCAAGGATAAATGCCTTGGCTTGCTAGCCCTTCCAGCACTTCCGGTGTTAGCATATCGGCAGCGTGGTAGTGCAGCCCAAAGCGGCGCTGAATTTCGCTGATGTAGCCCGCATTTTCGGCTTTAGCAATAATCTGATCGCATTGCTCTTCTGGATAGGTGGTGAGGAGGGCTCGGCGGAATTCTGCTAAAATCTCTTGGCGCTTTTGCGGGTCGGCAGGTAAGGTCATGCGCATACCGGTATATTTACTATCGTAGGCTTCACATATTTTCTGTTCAGAAAGATTCGGGTAGCTGTTGTTGAAAACCACCATGTCATAATCCAACTTTTTGCGCGGCGTGCTCAGACTCTTGGGGTAACCCAAACTAAGCAGCAACATGGGGGCTACCAGTTTAGGCAGCTTGTACATACGCGCAGCTGCAGGGATGTTGTCAATAATTGTGCCCACATAGCATGAGCCAATGCCATATAGCCAGGCGGCGGTCTCGATGGTCTGCGCAGCGCACACCAAATCATCCATAGCGATGGTATAGTGCCGGAAGCTTTTATTACAAGAGAAGGGCGCGTCATTGGCACGGCTGTAGACAGCCAACTTGTACCAATCCAAACAGAAGATCAGGTTCACTGGGGCTTGCGCGATGAAGGGTTGATCCCCACACAGCTTGCTGAGTTGCTGACTCTGAATGCGGCTGCGTTCCACAATGATGGAGTAAGGCTGTAAATTACCACCTGTGGCGCTGTTGATACCTGCAGCAAGGACTTCGTATAAAATTTCTTCGGGGATAGGGTCGTCTTTAAATCGGCGGACAGACTGACGGTTCTGCATCAGCCCGACGGCCCAATCGGCTTTATCTAAATCTCGCTGCATCATATACCTCTTTTCAACATGTCTTAATTTTAACGGATAATTGTGCAGAATGGAGAAATTGCCTCAACAAGTTCGGCAACAATTATCCAACTAACATGGGCAACATATAAATAAGCACCCAGCAGTAAAGCTGAGTGCAAAAAAACAAAATCGATTTAGTTTAGAAAGCTGGCTCGCGGGCGTATTTCTCATCCAGCTTAGCCAGTAGGTAAGAGATCACCGCGCCCACCACAAAGAGTAACGCGCATACAGCAATCACACCCACGCCTGTAACGCCTCGGGGGATGATCGCAATCGTCGAGCCAACCACAATGCCCAAGATGAGATGATACATGACAGCATAATGCTTCTTGAAGAGTAAAGAGACCAAGCGCGCAAAGATCAAGACGCACAGTACACCACCAATTAGGATTGGGATAATGACCCCAAAGTCCAAGCGGCTGATGCCGGCTGCCATTTTATCGTACAGCCCAAAGTAGATGAGGAAGTTAGAAGGGCTCATACCGGGCACCACAGCACCCAGGCCCATGAGGAAGCCGCTGAGCAGCCAGTTGGTGAAGCTCGGCGTGAGCTGCGAAAAGCTGCTGTTTTCTAAGGTGCGCATGGCAAACACCGTCAGAGCTGCCATCACCACCAAGAGCGCCCCATGCCAGGGTTTGCGGCCTTCTTTGCCAGAGGTCTTCAGCAGAGATGGGAATGTGCCGCTGATAAAACCGATAAATAGCCAAGTGAATTGCGCGGCGTAATTTGCAAAAGCCCAATCCACCACCGCGGAAAAAGCCACCACACCCAGCGCGCCGCCGATGCCCACAGGGATAAAGTAAACTAAGTTTTGCAAGAATTTCTCACGCAGGTTACCCAACCAGCGCATCAACGGCTCGTAAATGCCAAAGACGACGGCTAACACGCCGCCTGAGAGCCCGGGTGTGATAAACCCTACCCCAACCAATACGCCTTTCACTACGCGCAATAGCCAATCAACAACGGTACTTTTTGGCTGTGCAATTTCTTCAGTTGCCATCAATATTCTCCAAAATCATAAATTCAAGGCTCCATTATACTCTTGTGGAAGAATCCGGCTACGCAATATTTTACTTTTGAGAGTTGTAGAAACGTTAATTAATCGATGACTCCAGATTTTTAAAAAATATTCTTACAATGTGCTTTCACCCTGCCCTCTCCCAGCCCTGAATCACGTTCGTGTTGAAGTCAATCTGTTGGGAGAGGGTGGTTCTTTTGAAGGCGGGGGCGGCTAGCCGCCCCCAGCCTTCAAGCAATTTTCCCCTCACCAACATTTGGTGCACAGATCTTATCTGGACCCAGACGCTGGGGAGGGGAATCAAAGGGGTGGGGCTTTAGACACATTATGATCTTGTTGAATCAGTAGTTTTTCAGTTTGATGAATCAAACATTTTCAACCCTCTACTTTTTTATGTTAACGAATGCAAAAGTAAAGGAAATTCACAGCGAAACGGAGGTTAGCCCACGTTTATACTAGCGCCAGACCGATGGCGTATACAAAGACAAGTACGAGGAATACCCCCAAGTAACGCAGGGCAATTTTAGGGTCTGAATCGTTTTTCCAATGATACTTGCGTGAGAGCAGTGCCACTAAAACCATCACCAAGTAAATTAGCGGAATGATGACGCTGATGGTAATGAACATGAGCGGGTCAGACATCTCGTTGTTGCCTAATATAGCATAGGCAATCATCCCGATTGTCCAAAAAAGCGCGCCTAATATGGCTGGCTGCGATTTGATGCCACGCATTTTTTGGATACGCGTCACAAAAATCCCCATCAGCATGATGAGCACAAAGTATCCACCCAACAGCCAAACCGTACTGAGCGCTTCTCGTGGCATAACGATCTCCTCAGATTATTATCACCAATTCTTAAGGTGTGAAAATTATATCAGGTGAAACCAAGGTTTATTTTTTCCTAAGCTTCTACTCGTTGTGGAAAGTATCAGATGAGAAGAGTAAACTCTTGTAAGTATATATTATATTTGTGAGGTTATTATGAGCAATTCAGAGCAAGCCAAAATCTGGAAGTGTGATGTTTGTGGATATATATATCGCGGTAGTGAGCCGCCAGAGATGTGTCCGCAGTGCGGTGCTGAACGCGTACACTTTAAGAGCAACGCTTCTCCGGTTCAGCGCGTTGTCATTGTGGGCGCAGGGATTGCTGGAGTGAGCGCAGCAGAAGCTATCCGCGATGATAAGTCCAACGCCACAGTCACGCTGCTTTCCGATGAAGCACACTTACCTTATTCCCGTATGAACCTGACACGTTACTTGGCTGGCGAAGTTAACCTCGATAAACTCGACCTGCATCCCCAATCCTGGTATCAAGAGAATCAAATCGAACTCTACCTCAACAGCCCCGTAACCGAGGTTGACCCTAAGCAAAAGATCGTGCACCTAGCGGATGGGCGCGAGTTCGCTTATGACACGCTGCTCCTGACCAACGGCGCACATCCGTTCGTTCCGCCGATCGCGGGCGCTCAAACCCCGGGGGTGCAGACCCTGCGCACCTTAGAGGATGCAGACGCCATCCTTGCAGCTATGGCACAACCGATCAACGTAGTCTGCATCGGTGGAGGTTTACTTGGGCTGGAGGTCGCCGGTGCGATCTCGCGGCGTGGCGCTAAAGTTACAGTGGTGGAGAGTTTGGCTTGGCTGCTTCCGCGCCAGTTGGATGAGGCTGCCAGCCATATCCTGCAAGCCAAAATTGAAGCCATGGGCATTCAAGTGATCGTTGGAGCCCGTACGCAAGCTTTTGTAGGAGATGGGCACGTGCGCGCTGTACACCTAGAAGATGGACGTGAGCTTCCCGCAGATCTGGTAGTGATCAGCGCCGGCGTGACCCCCAACTTAGAATTGGCGCACCAAGCCGGGGTAGCAGTTAATCGCGGCATAATTGTAGATGAGCACATGTGCACGTCAGACCCACAGATATACGCTGCTGGCGATAATGCCGAGTTCCACGGCAGGCTGTATGGCTTGTGGATCCCTTCCAAAAAGGAAGGTGCCATCGCAGGTCACAACGCAGTTAACCATGAAAAGATCTTTAATGAGGATCCGCCCTCTGCCAGGTTGAAAGTGCTGGGGATTGACCTCTTCAGCATCGGTCAGATTACAGCGCAAGAGGGCGATAAAGTCTTGGCGCAGCAAACGAATGGGAATTATGCCAGCTTCGTTTTCCACGAAGGCAAGCTTGTCGGGGCTATTCTCTTAGGAGACGCCAGCTTGGCGGTCCCAGTCCAGAATTCTGTTGACGCCCAACAAGATTTCAGCCAGGCGTTAGCTCAGGGGGTTACCGCTGCAGAGTTTATGCAGTTACTCGAAAAATAGACGTTATAGGTCAAATCAGGCAGGAGCAAATTCTCCTGCCTGATTTTTTTTACGGTGGTGCCTGCGTTAAAGCTGCCGTAGCCAGATGCTTGGTCTGTTGGGTCGGATTTCGATAGCCCCCGCTGGGAGATGATACAGATGCGTAAGGGTCTCAGCAGTGATAATCTGCTCCGCAGTGCCCACGCGCACTTTTCCATTGCCCTCCACCAACACGGTTTGTGTGCTAATCGTCAGGGCAATCTGCGGGTCGTGAGTGGTCATCAGGATGGTAACGCCTGCACGGTTCAGCTCTTTGAGCGTCTGCAGTAAGCGGTATTGGTTGCCCAGGTCTAAGTGCGCTGTGGGTTCATCCAAGAGCAGTATCTCCGGCTCCTGCGCTAGCGCGCGTGCCACCACAGCTAACTGGCGCTCGCCGCTGCTAAGCTTATCCATAGGCGCATCGGCAAGTGCGGAAATCCCAGCACGTGCCAATGCCTCTCGTGCCACGCGATGGTCTTTCTCCCCCGGCATTTCGACTATCGTCAGATGCGGCGCGCGTCCAAATTGGACATACTCGAGCACCGAGTAGGTGTAGGGTAAGTGTTCTGCCTGGGGCACAAGTGAAATTTTCCTCCCCAGCTCCCCGCGGCTGTAACTTTGCAGGCGTTTGCCATTGAGGCTCACCTTACCCGTATTCGGTTGCAGCCACCCTAATGCCATGTAGAGCAGTGTGGTCTTGCCGGCGCCGTTTGGACCTAAAAGCACAGCCAAGCTCCCCTTCTCGAGGTTATAGTTCAAATCAGAGAAAATTTGACGCTGGTAGGAATAGCCAAAAGTAACACCTTCAAAGCTAAGCAAGGATTCGCTCATGCCACCACCGCCTGTTTGCGCCGTGCCATTAGAATCACAAAAATCAGCGCACCTAAAAGTGAGGTGAGAATCCCAAGGGGAATTTCGCCAATGATAAGCAGGCGCGCCATGTCATCACATAATATAGCAAAGATTCCGCCTAAGAGCATTGCAGCCGGCAAGCTGCGGCGCGTATCGGAGCCAAAAAGCCCGCGGGCAATGTGCGGCATAATCAACCCCACCCAGCTGACGATACCAGCCACGGAGATAATCGCCGCCGTCGCAAGGACTGCTGCCGTCATTAGCAGCAAGCGTTCGCGCCGTAGCGCAGCACCTAACGAAAACGCGGTAGTCTCCTCCAGAGCTAGCAGATTCAACCGCCAACGGAAAATCAGCATAATCGCCAACCCCACGAGGCACGCCGGTAGGATGGAGAGAAACTTCGTCCAGGTAATGCTTGCCAAACCGCCCAGCATCCAAAAGGTGATTTCTGGCAGCTGCCGCATGGGGTCAGCCATAAACTTGATGATGCCCACGCCAGCCGAAAAAAGCGCCGAGACCGCAATCCCCGCCAACACCAAGCGCAGCAACCAATCGCCAATGCGCATGCGCTGCGCCAAGAGATACGAAAAGCCTAACCCAAGGAAAGCAAAAACAATCGCCAACCCTTGCACCGCCACCGATGATGCTCCGAGAAAGACGATGCCCAGGGCTGCGCCGAAGGCTGCTCCTTGGGAAACACCTAAAAATCCGGGCTCGACTAAGGGGTTAGCAAAAATCATCTGGAAGACCGTTCCAGCCGAAGCCATCACCATCCCGAGCAGCAGGGCGGTGAGGAGGCGCGGCAGGCGCACATTAAAAACCAGCAGCTTAGCGAGTTCGTTCTCGCGCAGCTGGTTAAGCCGAACCAAGCCGGTTTGTGGGTAGCGCCCCAAGAAAAGCGAGAGCACAAAAATCAGCACCAACCCGCCAATTAGCCCAAACCAAATCCAGCTGCGCTTAGGCGAATTGGCGTCAATGCTCTCCGTTAGAGCAGATTGGCTCAAGGCATATCTCCTTGCAAGGCGGGCTTGATATAGGCGTCAAAAGCTTGCGCGTCCATGCCATAGGCAAACTGATAAAAGTCCTGCACCGCCAGCATTAACGCTTCTGGCTTGAACTGCTCCGGATGCAGCACCGTGGCGAGCCACTGCAGCCCTAAAGCCCAGCGTGTATCGGGTTGATCCCAGCTATAAAGGTCTTTGGGGAAGCCTAGAAGTTTGCCGTTCTGGACAGCACGCAAGGTTTTCCATTGTGCGTCCTCCTTGAGCGAGGCAACTACGGCGCTGGGGTCATCATTATACGCCACGATTAAGATCACATCCGGATCCCAAACGGCAATTTGCTCGATGGTGACGGTGGTCCAGCCAGAGCTGGCTTGCACATCCTGCCAAGCCACTGTTCCGCCTGCCATTTCGACTAAGCGAGTTTGCATCCAGCTCAGCGGGGGCACTGTAAAAGCCACAGCACCATCTTTGACTGCGTATTGGAGCAGAAGCGTGCTCGGGCGGGATGCCTCGGCTGGTAGCGCTGCAGTGATTGCATCCACTCTGCCTTGATAATATGCCACCAATTCCTCAGCACGGTTTGGATTGCCAAAAATCTGACCTAAGATGCCCAGGTCCCGCGTATATTGCTCAGGGGTTTCAAAATCCACATACACCACAGGGATATTGATCGCCTCGATGGGAGCGCCGTACTTTTCGGCATTACTACTCTTCATCACTACCAAGTCCGGTTCAGCCGTGACAAACTGTTCCACGCCGGCATCGCGCTCTAACCAAGCCTTCTCGGCATAGTTTGGGTCTAGCAGCGAGATAAAGTTGACATCGCCCTGAGAAATATCCTCAAATGCGACAACACGCTCTCGCGCTTCGGGGAACATGTACATCGCATCCAGCACCATCAGCGAAGCTTTGCCCGTCACCACGATGCGCTGCGGCAACGTTGGAAGCGTAACGGTGCGCCCCAAAGCATCCGTGAGAGTCAGCGCAGGGGTGTTGTCCGTTGGCAGCTCGGTAAGGGATTGCGTAGCAGGCTGCGTCACTGTTGGGTTAGAGCATGCCGAGAGCAGCAAACTGATTAGAAGTACCAGCCATAACCATCGTTTTTTCATGCGTTCTTTTCTCCTTGGAAAAATTGAGTTTGATTCTCTTTTAAATAAGCTAGGATACCCGCAATTTGGCTGCGCCGGAAGGCACGCACCTGCGCCTCGAAAGGTGAGCCAGTCAAGTCAAGCGCGCTTTGCTCCGCCAGCCAACGCTCAGCAGCCTCCAGTTGAGCTGTGTAAAGCGCATAAATTAGCTCTTGGGGCACCTGGGGGAAGAAATATAGGCGCGCAAACCACTCCTGCCGAAAGGCGCGTGGAGTCGCTACCGGTGTGCGCATCCAAGCGAGAAAAGCCTCCTCACCTGCCGGCGTCAGGTTGAACACTTTGCGCTTAGGTGAGGCTTCTCCCGGCATCTGCGTGGAGGTGAGCAGCCCTTGCTGCTCGAGCTTATTAAGCGCTGCATAGAGGCTCGCTGGTTTCACGTTCCAGATGATGCCTAAATTGCTGCTCCAGTTTTGTAGCAGGTCATAACCGTATTGTGGCTGCTGGCGGATCAAGCCGAGCAAAGCATATTCGAGGTGCATGGGTAGTACGTGACGCGGTGACATCAGGTTTGCCTATTCATTAATTGACTAGTAAAATTGTACTCGAAAAGTGGATTTTACAAGCGAAATTGCGCTAAATAATGTCTCGTTAGCAGCCCAAAAAGTTGGACAAAGCGAAAATGGTTTGCTATAATCTGGGTATAAATGGGCGCGTAGCTCAGCTGGTTAGAGCGCACGGTTCACATCCGTGAGGTTCGGAGGTTCGAGCCCTCTCGCGCCCATATTTCTTTTAACTCACACATCAAAACACGGTTCACATCCGAGCCCTTTACAGGGTGCTACGCGAAGGTTCAGCGGCCCGAACCTTCTCGCGCCCATGTTTCTTTTAACTTATGCAATTGAAACGGGGTTCACATCCGTGCTCACGCGAGGGCTACGCGAAGGTTCGAAGGTAAGTCCCCGAAACGGGGATCGAGCCCTCTCGTTCTTCCGCCAATTAATAACAAAGCCGGCGATTCACTTGCAATCCACCGGCTTTATTAATCCCATTTAAAAACTAGTAGAAAAACTCTGTTTAAGCTTCCTGCAGAAACAGCTCTATGTCGTCTTCCACCGTGCCGATGCCGGAGATGCCAAAGTTTTCCACAAGCACCCTGCCCACATTCGGCGAGCGGAATCCGGGCAGCGTGGGGCCCAGATGGATGTGTTTGACGCCCAGGGAGAGCAGCGCCAGCAGCACGATTACAGCCTTTTGCTCGTATTAGGCAAGGTTGAAGGCAATTGGCATATGCCATTTGACTGCAGCAATATCTTCGCTAATGAGATTAGCCATCACAATTGTTTAGGTAACGCCCTATAGGGTGTAAATCAGCAAGTCCTGCAGCTTAGCCACGTCCTCTGTCTTTCCGCAGACGCCTTTGATCGTGCAGCCAGTACCCTTCGACGTTTCCTGGCATTAAAAACAAAACATACTTATAAGTATTCTCCTTTAAAAAAATTACATTTTTCGCTCGGATCGTGTTTATAGACGAGCTTTACTGGAATTGCAAAGGCTCTTTTTAGGTAATTTTTCAAGTTTTCTTATTTATCACATGATAGCTCTCCCCTTTAGTGGAAACTGCAGCCGACAAAAGTATACCAATAGATAAATCCGCCCCGGTCACCACGGGGCGGATTGTTTCCCTTACTAAGTTCTCAAAGCCTCAGCAGCAACTTTCATTCCACTTCGATGAGCACATCATCAATAGCCGCTTCGACTAAGCTGGCACCTTTTAGGTCTGCCGCTGAGATGAGTAGATAGATCGTCTGACCTTTAAAGCCGTTCAAGTTAAAGGTAAACTGCTGCCATGCAGCATCATCATCATTGTTAGCTCCAACTTCTTGGAGGATTTGTTGCATGGTCGCTCCCACTACCCTGACCCGCAGATAGTCCGCTGAAGAAGAATTATTAGCGTGGGCAAAGTAGTACCAGAACGAGAGAGTAATATTGCCTTCTGATGGCAATAAAATCATCGGTGAGCGAATACTGGTAATTCCACCATCTAGATCATTAGCATTGGCATCAGCACCTGCAGCCGCTCCGGTAACTAAGTCATACGATCCACTATGCGTTGTGCCTAACTGCTTATAACCATTGTAAATGGTATCCTCCGGATTACCTCTTTCAAAGCGCCCTGAGGTGGCAGTATCGGTGTTCAAGGGATTGACGATCCAACCCAAATCTTTCTCGAAGTCATCAAAGAAGATTTGCCCAGAAGGTTCAACCATGATGGTAACCACCGCAACCGGAGAATCGAGCCTGCCATCATTCGCCTTATAGGTAAATGCGTCCGCACCGATAAAACCAGTATCAGGCGTATAAACGAGGTTAGGTTCTTCTCCCTCAATTGAGCCGTGAGAGGGCAAACTTACCACTAAAAAGGTGATGGGATCATCTTCCTGGTCAGAGCCAGTCAAGGTTATATCTACTGAAGTACCAGCCGGAGTAGTAATACTTAGATTATCAGCAACTGGCGGGTCATTCACAGGATTAACAGTAATGTTTACCGTTGCAGAATCAGATTGAAGCGCGCCATCTGAGACGACAAAAGTGAATTGATCTGGTCCTGAGTAGTTCAAATCTGAAAGATACACAAATTCCGGGCCAGATCCGCTCAAGGTGCCATAGTAAGGACCAGAAGTGATCTGGTAAAACAGAAGATCACCATCAGGGTCGGATGCCTCGAGAACGATATAATATTTTTCATCTTCATACACTTCAACTTCTTGACCAACAGCTCGAGGCGGTTGGTTAACATCGCTCGTCACATTAATAGTGACATCAGCCTCATCCGTCCAATACTCAGCGTCATAAACCCTGAAAGTAAAGCTATCCGGTCCGACATAATCAGTCGCGGGTGTGTAGGTCAAGTTAGGAGCATCACCACTCAGCGTTCCGTGTTCAGGTTGCGTCACCACTACGAAGAGCAATGTATCCCCATCCACATCCTCACCTTGCAAGGTGATGCTAAGGGGTACATTCATTAGCGTGGAAACAATTTGCGGTGTGGCGACAGGAGCATCATTTGTTGCTGCAATAATAATTCTAACAGTCGCAGGTGCTGATTGATCCTTGCCATCGTTCACTGCATACGTGAAGCTATCGACGCCATTGTAATTTGCGTTCGGGGTATAGTAATAAGTGCGCCCTTCGCCACTGAGCGTGCCATGGGTTGGCTCACTCAGAACATTATAGGTCAGCACATCCCCTTCTATATCAGATCCATTTAGGCTGAACTTAATGAAATAGTCTTCATCGATGTTCAATCTCAAGTCATACGCCACGGGAACATCATTAACCGAATTAATGGTAATGTTGATTGTGCCAATCTCCGAGGTCAGCGTGCCGTCTGTCGCCGTAAAGGAGAAGCTATCAGGCCCAAAGTAGTTTGCATCGGGGGTATAGATCAGTTCCGGAAGTGTTCCGCTGAGCGTACCGTGTCCCGGATTTGATGCTAAATTGTACGTGAGAAAGTCGCCATCCGGATCCGTTGCCACCAAGGTAATAGC
>Ga0208196_1001797_pt1 | contig 21646 bp, 22 predicted proteins | sample AD_JPNNA7_MetaG_FD_184443 | JGI IMG/M metagenome (GOLD analysis project Ga0208196, IMG submission 184443) | Active sludge microbial communities of municipal wastewater-treating anaerobic digesters from Japan - AD_JPNNA7_MetaG (SPAdes) (version 2) | ecosystem: Engineered > Bioreactor > Anaerobic...
ACCGGGCGGTCACCCGCCACTGCCGCCCACAGGCTCGGCAGGGGGCGTTCTGCGTTCGGCCAAAAGAAAGTAAAGCCGCAGGCATTCACAAACCCTACCGCCTCTTCCAATGAACCCAGGCGCAGCCCTGGCGTCATCCGAAACGTCCGCGCCCGATATTCTTTGATCGCTTCCAGCGACAGCATTTCCATGTTGGCTATTCTAATCCAATCCAGCCCAAAACGGCAGTCTGCCTCAGCACCTGCCCCTTGATCTTCCAACCTCATATCTCGGGCGGCTTAACCCGCCCGCAGAATATGCGTGATGATATTCGATCCGCTGCCGCCGATATTTTGCGCCATGCCAATCTGCGCCCCATCCACCTGTGAGCCAGTGGCCTCGCCGCGTAGCTGCTGAATAACTTCCACAATCTGATACATCCCCGTTGCCCCCACCGGATGCCCACGCGCCTTCAGCCCGCCCCGCGTTGCAATCGGCACCCGCCCCGTAGGACGGATTTCGCCATCCAGCGCCAGCCGCGGCCCCTGCCCGCGTTCGGCGAACCCGCTGGCCTCCAGTGAAAGCGCCGCCATAATGCTGAACGCATCGTGTGCCTCAAAAACATCAATATCTTTCGGCTCTACCCCCGCTTGCGCATACGCCGCCCGGGATGATTTTTCAGCCGCGCTCAGCCAGGTGGGTTCTTTACGGCTTGCCAGCGCAATCGTATCCGTGGCCGCTGCCGAAGCCGCCACCCGAATGATTCGCGCCCCCGGCGCTGCCCGCAGATATTCTGCTGGAACCAGCACAACAGCCGCCGCCCCATCTCCCATGCCGGCTGCGTCCATCACACTAATCGGGTCAGCCACCATTGCCGCCTTAAAATAATCCTGCTCGGTAATCGCCGAGCGGAAGCGTGCATAAGGGTTATGTGCGCCGTTAGCATGGGCATTAATCGAGAATGGCGCAAAATCCTCTTTCTTCCAGCCGTGCTCAAACATATAGCGCCGCATCGCCAGCGCGTTGATGGCCACAAACGACAGCCCAATCTCTGCCTCAAAATCGAAATCCGCCGCGGTTGCCAGTTCGCTGGTAATTTCATCGCTGGGCGAATCCGACATCTTTTCGGCCCCCACTGCCAGCGCCGCATCCACCGCCCCCGAAGATACCGCAATCAGCGCTGCCCGAAAAGCCGCCGCCCCCGAACTGCACGCCGATTCAATATGCGCCGCCTCTGCAAACCGCATCCCCACCCAGTCAGCAATCTGCGTTCCCAGGTGCTGCTGGTGGTTGGCCGAGCCAGACATCATATTGCCCACAAAAATACTGTCCACCCGCTCTAGCCCGGCATCGTGCAGCGCGGCCAGCGCCGCCTCACCCGCCAGCTCTTTCAACGATTTATCCCACTGTTCCTCAATCGGAGTTTGTCCAATTCCAATCACAGCAACTTCGCGCATGGCAGTCATCCTTTCGTCAGTAAAGTCAATTATATCGCCCCTTGCTGTCAGGAACTATCAAAATTCCAACCTTTGCAAATTTTCCCTTAAAGCAGCAGTCCGCTGGGGTGAGGGGGGCACCCAAGCGAACTGCATAGCAATAGTATATCACATATTTAAAATCTTGGGGTAACGGTTTTTGAAAAGGCTGCAAATCCATCGCGTATCTCTTGTCGAGTTTGGTCATTATTCCCGTGCCTAAATCTTATTGACAGGTCGAAATTATCTGGTAAAATACACTTACTCGCTTGAAGGGTGCCCCCCTCACTCTTCGAGCGAGCCTTTTTTATCCATGGGGGTAACCGCTCGGTTTGTGCTATACTCATTTTGAGAGATTTCCCCTCGGAGGAACAAATGAATACAGCAACTGCCTCAAAACGCGCCCTGACGATTGCGGCCTGGGTTGCCATGTTGATTGTCTCCGACCTGCCGGATATCCTCCTTACCTGGCTGGGCGGATCCATCCCCCCGTGGATGGTCTGGGCCAAAACGGGTTTCCTGGCCTTGTTTCTTGTGATTACCCTGGTCACACCGCTGCTGCGCGCCCTGTGGCAGTACGCCCTGATTTTACTGACCCTCTTCCTGGCTCTGGGCTTGACCAATCTGGTTCGCAATACGGCCTGGTTCCAGAGCAGTTTCAATTATCCAGGCGTGCCATATTTCAAGGGGTTTGCCGCAGTCATGACGCTGGACATTCTGGTCGCTTTGACCATGATTGTAGTCTTATGCCTGGTCAAGCGCCGCCGCCAGGCTTTTTTCCTCACCAAAGGCCAGATGGATGCACCCATCGAACCCATCCGCTGGCTGGGCATCAAGTCTGGCGAATCCTGGAAGACCTTTACCTGGATCTTTGCCGGTGTGGCCGGCTTGGCCGTTTTCATCCCAACAATCCTTTCCATTGCCCCCTCCGGTGATACCATTCTGCGCGCCCTGCCCTTGTTTCCGGCAGCCATCTTGTTTGCCGCCGTCAATGCATTTACTGAGGAAACTTACTTCCGGGCCAGCATTTTATCCACCTTGCACGAGACAATTGGCAAAAACCAGACTCTCTTACTAACCCTGACCTTCTTTGGCCTGTCGCACTGGCTCTATGGCTCGCCGGCTGGCATCGTTGGCTTTCTGATGACCGGCTTCCTGGCCTGGTTGATGGGGCGCAGCATGCTGGAGACGAAAGGGATGCTTTCACCCTGGATTATCCACTTCATCCCCGATGTCGTTGTCTTCATATCCTACGCGCTTCTCTTTGTCCAATCCTGATTCATTTTATAAACCTGCTTAATCCATCCGGATGAGGATGGATTATAATCTCCGCCATGAAACGCCGTCTCTTTGCAGCCATTCTTTTATTATCGGTTCTGGCTGCCTGCACACCGACCCTGCCAGCCCAACCTACGCCCATCCCCAGCTCGCTCCCTCCCACGCGCACGCCCTCGCCGCAGCCTTCGGCAACCCTTCTGCCTTCACCCACGCCACTCCCCGCCCTCAGTGTGTATATTGCTCCGAATGTCCCGCCTGCGCTTCTGGACCAACTGCAAATTGCGCCCGATGTGCAGCGCGTCTCTGATCCAACCTTGGCCAACCTCCGTCTCACCATCTGGCCCCATACCTGGAACCAGTCGACCTGGGTCTATGCCCTGGCCGCGCCGTTCCCCACCCTGGTGGATGGCGTCAGCCTGTCGGAACTGCAGTCCGCCTGGCGCGGCCAATCCGTCAAGGTCTTTGCCGGTCAGCCGCTCTGGATGACGCCCCAGACCCTGGACGCATTCTCGGCCCAGTGGGGCGCCCCGGCCGAGTCTGCTGTGCAGGTCTTCCCGGCAGATGAACTGCTTGACCGGGCCTGGACGGCTGGCACTGCCTGGGTCATTCTGCCCTTTGAAGACCTCGGACCGCGCTGGAAGGTTCTGCGCGTGGCCGATCAGAGTCCCTACGACCAGGCTTTTAATCCTTCCACCTACCCGCTCACGGTCTATTATGGCCTCTATGGCGAAGAAGCGCTCATCACTGCGCTCAAAGCCCTGCCCGTGCCGCCGGTCAGCCTGCCCACCACCAACCGTGATCCTGATAAATTCACCGCTCTAATCCTCACCGGCACCACCGCCCTTGTCCGCCGCACTGCCCTGCGCATGGAGGAAGAGGGTGTCCTCTACCCGGCCGTTCAAATCGGCGATTATCTCCGCTCTGCCGATTTACTCCATATCAGCAACGAAATCTCCTTCGATCCCGAATGTCCCCCCGCCAGGCCGCTTTATACCGGCTCTCGCTTCTGTTCCTCACCAGCCTACTGGGAATTATTCGAATCGCTGGATGTGGACCTGTTTGAACTCACCGGCAACCATATGCTCGATTGGAAAGCTCCGCCTTTCCTCGCCACGCTGGCGCTTTACCAGGAGCAGGGGATTCCTTATTATGGTGGGGGCGCCAACCTGACCGAGGCTCAGCGCCCGCTGCTTCTTGAAGATCATGGCAACCGCCTGGCCTTCATTGGCTGCAATGCTGCCGGCCCCGCCATTGCCCTCGCCGGTGAAGACAACCCCGGCGCCGCTCCCTGCGAGGATTACGACTGGCTTGCCGACCAGGTGACCGCTCTCAAATCCCAGGGCTATCTGGTAATTGTCACCTTCCAGGCCATCGAGGTGGATGACTACGAACCTTCCTCTGCCCAGACCGTGAATTTTGGCCGTATTGCCCGGCTGGGCCCGGTCATCGTTTCTGGCAGCCAGTCGCATTTCCCCCAGGGCATGGCTTTTGAGGGCGACACCTTCATTCATTATGGCCTTGGCAACCTCTTCTTTGACCAGATGGATCGTGACCACCGCCGCGCCTTTATTGACCGCCATATCTTTTACGATGGCCGCTACCTGGGCGTTGAGCTTGCCACCACCATGATGGAAGATTATGCCCAGCCGCGCTGGATGACCCCTGAAGAACGTACCAAACTCCTCGGTTTTGCCTTTGCCGCCAGCGATTGGGCAAAATGAACCCGCTTCTGCACCCCTTGTACTTGTAAATGATAGGAGCTGTCCCCACTTCTTATGAAGCCATTTCGGATCATCCTGTTTCTCATCCTGCTGACCGCCTGCACGCCCGCCCCAACCCCTGTGGTGCTGCCTTCGCCAACTGCCACAGCGACCCTGACGCCCACCCAAACCCCAACCTTGCAGCCCACCGCCAGCCTGGATCAACTCACCTTTGGTATTGACCCTGCCGTACCGCCTCGCCTGGCGGGGACATTCTCAGGCTTTGAGATTGGCGCCTCGGTTGCCAGCGCTGCCGCGGCCGACTTTTGGCTTGGCCCTGCAGACACCGACCCAGCCTCCCACTGGATTTATGCCCTGGTGGCTCCCTTCCCCACCATCACCGACGAAGTATCGCTCTCCGCTCTCCAGTCTGCCTGGGGCGGCCAGCCGCCGGATGAATTTGCCGGGCAGCCCATCCTGCTCACCGCCGCCACGCGCCTTGCCCTTGAATCCCTCTGGGGGCCGCCTGCCGCTGGTGCCGTGCAAGAGTTTCTCTCTGAACCTGAGATTCAAGCCTTTGCCTGGGAAAACCGCCCTTCCTGGGCCATCCTGCCCTTTGAAGACCTCAACCCCGCCTGGAAAGTTCTCCATGTAGATGCCCAATCGCCCTATGATCCCGCCTTTTACCCTGCGGCGTATCCCCTTGCGGTGAACTTCTCCCTGACCGTCAGCCAACGCGCCGCGCAAACTTATGCCGGCCTGGGGCTGGCCGTGCCTGCCCTGCCTGCATCCAACCGTGACCCCCAAAAATTCACCACAGTCGTCATCACCGGCACCACCGCCATTGTCCGCACCCTGGCTGCCCGCATTGATGAGAAGGGTGCCGACTATCCCGCCGCCCTGATTCGCGACTGGCTGGTGTCTGCCGATATCACCCACATCAGCAACGAATCATCCTTCACCCCCGATTGCCCCGCCGCCCGCTGGACCAGCACCACCCGTATGTTTTGCAGCACCCCGGCGCATGTCGCCCTCTTCCACGATGTCGGCGCCGATGTGATTGAGCTTTCGGGCAATCATCTGGGCGACTATGGCGCAGACCCCATCGTCTTCACCCTGGATTTACTTGCCGACGAAGGCTTCCTGACCTACGCTTCCGGCTTGAACCAGGAATCCGCCCGTCAGGGTATCACCCTCGAGCATCACGGCAACCGCATTGCCTTCATCGGCTGTAACGAAGCCGGCCCCGATTATGTCTGGGCAACGGAAACACGCCCCGGCGCCGCCCAGTGCGATATGGATTGGCTCGCAGCCGAAGTTCAGCGCCTTAAGGCAGAGGGCTACCTCCCGGTTGTCACCTTCCAGTACCGTGAATCGCAGGGCACCCACCCCATGCCCTGGGAAATCCGTGATTTTCGCCGTATGGTCGATTCTGGAGCTGTAATTGTCAGCGGCAGCCAGTCTCACGTCCCCATGACCATGGAATTTTACAACGGCGGATTTATCCATTACGGCCTCGGCAACCTGTTCTTCGACCAGATGACTGCCGATAAATACCGTCAGGAAGTCATTGACCGCCACATCTTCTATGATGGCCGCTACCTGGGCAGCGATCTGCTCACCGCCTATCTTGAAGACTATTCCCAGCCCCGTCCCATGACCGCCACCGAACGTGCTGATCTTCTCACCCGCATTTTTCATGACTCAGGCTGGTAATTGCGCTATAATCAGAGTATCTGAGGCAGCATAGTCTCACCCTTCGAACAATAATCATAAAAGGAGACCCCCGATGGGCGACAAAGGCGGCAAGAAAGAAAAAGAAAAAGCCAAAAAGCAGAAGCAGGATCAGGTTCAAAAGAAGCAGGAACAGCAGAAGAACAAGCAGCCTGCTAAGAAGCCTGCCTGATCCAAATTCATTGCATCAAAAATCACCCCCCATCCCAATCATAGGGATGGGGGCGCTTGTATCTGCTATTGAGAATATGGCATGACGCTGGATGCATTCTTCCAGGGCTATGAGTCTTCCCGCCCGATTTTCGACGCTCTCCGGGCCGTATTGGATATCATCGGCCCCACAGAACTGCGAGTCTCCAAAAGCCAAATCGCCTTCTGGCGGCGGAGAGCTGTTGCCCGCGTCTGGATTCCCGCCCGTTATCTGCGGGGAAATCCGGCTCCCCTGGTGTTGACTCTGGCCTTTCGCCAACCCATCCCCTCGCCGCGTTGGAAACAAATTGCCCACCCCACCCCCGCCTGGACTATCCACCATCTGGAGCTTTCCACCACAGCCGAGATTGACGCTGAAGTGACCTGCTGGCTCCGGCTGGCCTGGGAGCAAGCCGCCTGACCCATAGGTGTTATTCAAACAAAAGAGCGAGGCGGTTATCCACCTCGCTCTTATTTATCCTCACACGCACCCTTTACCGGGTTGTGTCAAATGTCAAATCATCACCCCCCACAGCGATAATCGTGTCGCTCCCGCTGAGGTTCATCAGGTGCAGTTCAGCGCTGCCATACGTCCCACTGATAAAGATAACCTGGTCATTGCCCACCCAACGCACCGTGTAGGCGTGAACATTGCCTGCCAGCACCTGGGGTGAGCTGCCCGGCGCAGCAACATAGAGTGTGTCTCCGCCATCGCTTTCTGACTGTGTAAAGAAGTAATGCGCCGAATCAGCACTCCAACCGCTGTACCGAACGCTTCCGTTGATAATCACCTGGCTTGAAGGTGGTGCCACCTGCCCCAGGTGAACTTGACCCGTATCCGGGTTGGCGCCGGTGCCATAAATATACTGATTCAGGTTCGGAGCAACTGAGGTATCCGAAATGAAAACCGGTGACAGCTCAAAACTTGCAGCTTCGTACGGCGCCGCGTGAAGCGGAGCAATCCACAGTGTTCCAATCGGCGTCTCAACGCCCAGTGAATCCTGCGGTGGGATAATCACCCCCAGCGATTCGCTGTCCGGTGCCCACACAGGTGTTGGCACATAAGCCCACTCACTGTAGGTGTACACAAACGGGTAGCTTAACAACATTCGGTGGGTCCCCGTGGAAAGCTCGATGACCCGTATATTGGTCGCCGTGGTGACCGCCAGTTTCTGCCCGTCTGGCGATGCCAGCACGTTGCCGCTCTGCCCGGCGGGAACCAGTGTGCCGCCTTCTCCCGTCACCGTGTCAATAACCTGAAAATCCCAACTGCGCGGCACGCCAATCTCAACGGCAAATTGCGTCTCATAGCCAATCTTCTGGCTGTCAGGCAGCCACCAGAAGTTATACAGTGACAGCGCTTTTTCAGCATCCAGGTTGGCAATGTCCACTGCCGATAGCAGCATCCGATTGCCGCTGCCATCGCTGTTGATCAGCCACAGTTCTTTGTTAAATTCCGTCATCCATTTACTGTAAGCCACCTTTTGCCCGTCTGGTGAGAGCCGTGCTGCCACGGCTCCCCCATCGCTGGTGAGCTGCACTGCCCCACTGCTGGCGCGCCACAGCCACAGATTGCCGGTCTGCACAAAGACCACCTGCCGCTCGGCTGGCGTTGGCAGGGTTGGCGCCTCACTTGGCGCCGCCGTGATAGTCGGCACTGGCTCGGTGGGGGTTGCTGCCGGGGTGGGGGTGGTATCTGCAAAAAAGCTGCCCACGGTTGCCGCCACATTCGTTTCAACAATATCCCCGGGCGGCGGGGTTGGAATGGCAGGCAGCCCGCAGGCCAGCATTGCCAGCATCAAGGCCATCGAGGGTAGTATTAGACGAATTTTCTTTGGCATATAAGCGCTCCTTTTGATATCTTGAAATTAGATTATATCCAATCGTTGATGAAATTGGTAAAAATATCTGGGTGTGTACTAAAATTTCGGGAAAGGGGGTAAGATAAAGGAGGAGAGGAAGGAGGCGGCAGATGAATGGAGAAGAGATGCGCAAGAGTTGGAGCGAGCAGAGCGAAGAAATCATCAGCGAGATAGCAGAATGGCGGCAGGAACATCCAAAAGCGACATTTCGCGAGATGGAAGCAGAAGTCGATCGCCGGTTGTCGGTATTGCGGGCCAAGATGTTGGGGGAAACAGCGGTGAGCAGTGTGCAGAGTGAGTGGGCGGAGGGCAGCCGGGAGGTGGTGTGTCCGGAATGTGGGCGGCCATTGGAGCGAAAAGGGAAAAAGAAGCGGAAATTACAAACCCAAGGTGGACAGGAAGTCGAGTTGGAGCGGGAATACGGGGTGTGCCCGGCCTGTCGGCGGGGTTTTTTCCCCTCTGGATGAAGAACTGGAATTACTCCCCGGCAGCTTGACGCCGCATGGGCATGAATGTCTGGTGCGACTATCGGCCTGGATGCCATTTGAAAAAGCGGTGGAGATCCTGGCGGATATGCAAGGGATCCGGGTCAGCAAGGGGATGAGCCAGCGCTATGCAGAAGCAGCCGGTGCGGCATATGAGCAACTGCAGACGGAAGAAGTGGAGCAGTTGGAGAAAGCCGCCCCCCAGCCCACCGGGGAGCCCGAGAAACTGCAGGTGAGTGCCGATGGAGCCATGGTACCGTTGGTGCATGGGGTCTGGGCGGAAGTCCGCACCGTGGTGATCGGTGACGTGGTGTCGGCGGTGGACTCCCAGGGAGAGCGAGTGGTCCAAGCCCAAAACCTGAGCTATTTTTCTCGCAAGGTGAATGCCGAGCGCTTTCAGCGCCTGGCAACCGTGGAAATGCACCGGCGCAGTGTGGAAAATGCCCGGGAAGTGGCTGCTGTCATGGATGGAGCCGAATGGGAACAGGGGTTTATTGACTATCATTGTGAGCAAGCCATTCGGATTCTGGATTTTCCCCACGCAGCCGAGCATGTGAACCTCATCGGCGAAGCCTTGTATGGCGAGCATACCCCGGAAAGCCGCACCTGGCTGAGTGATCGTCTCCACCGCCTGAAACATGAAGGGCCTGACGCACTGCTCCTTGAATTCCGGGAACTCCAACAGGCCCATCCCGAGAAGGAAGCCATTGCCAACAACTTGACCTATCTGGAAAAACGCCGGGCACAGATGCAATATCCCCGATTTCGAGCCCAAGGCTGGCCGATTGGGAGTGGTATCGTGGAGAGTGGCAACAAACTGGTGGTCGAAGCCCGCCTGAAAGGCTCGGGGATGCACTGGGCTGACCAACACGTCAATCCCATGCTGGCCCTCCGGAATGTGATTTGCTCCGGTCGATGGAAGCAGGAATGGCCCAAGATTGAAGCCCGGTTGCGCCAACAAGCCAGTGACCGCAGGACCCATTTACACCGCAGTCGAATGGTTGAATTAGCGGTTGGGCTCATCCCGCCCAAGCCCCTGGAGGACGTTCTCATCCAACAACCCACTGCTGACCACATGACCCAAACGGAGAAGCCCAAAAAGCCAAGAGCCAGCTCCTGGCGCAATTTCAAATTTGGCAAGGCGCTTTATCGACCATCAACTTCCCCGAAAAAATAGTACACACCCAAAATATCTGCCCTGTATTCCAAACCACAAAATCCTGAAACCCAAAACCTAAATCCCAAATTGTGGTATCCTCATAACCAATTCTTCATCCGGAGGTTTCCTTGAAAATCTACGACGTCTCACTCACCATTACCCCATCGCTCCCTGTTTGGCCCGGCGATCCCCAGGTTGACCTGCACCGTGTCAGCAAAATGGAGGATGGCGCGGTTTGCAATATTTCACATCTCACCCTCGGCGTTCACACCGGCACCCATGTCGATGCCCCCTATCACTTCCTCCCCAATGGCGGCCGCGTGGATGCCCTGCCTCTCGAAGCGCTGATTGGCCCGGCGCTGGTACTTGAAGTGCCTGAAACCTGCACTGCCATCGGCGCGGCTGAATTGCGCGCGGCTGACTTGCCCGGGCGGGTAGAGCGGGTCCTTTTCAAGTCTCGCAATTCAAACCTCTGGTCCTCAGAAAATGAATTCTACCGGGAATTTGTTGCCATTCTGCCCGATGCCGCCGAAATGCTGGTCGCTGCCGGTGTTCGCCTCGTAGGCATGGATTACCTCTCCGTAGCGCCATTCAATAATGCCGTCCGCACCCATGAAATCTTACTGAGCGCCGGAGTGGTGCTGCTTGAAGGTCTGAACCTCGCTGAAGTCCCCGCGGGCCTTTATACGCTGTACTGCCTGCCCCTCAAACTGGGCGGCGCTGATGGCGCTCCTGCCCGCACCGTCCTCATTGGGGCGTAATCAACGTATAACCGCCGTCCAGCACAATCACCTGCCCGCAGATCATCGCGGCCGCGGGTGAGCATAGAAAAGCAACCACGCCTGCCACATCTTCGGGTGTCACCAGCCGCCCGGCAGGCGTGGTTTTGATCGCCCGCTCAATCACTGCTGGATCGCCCAGTGTGGCAAAATGCTGCAGCGCGTCCGTCAAAACCAGCCCCGGCGCCACCGCGTTGACGCGAATGTTCGCAGGCGCCAGTTCAACCGCCAGGTAACGGGTCAGCGCTTCCAGCGCGGCCTTGCTGGCGCCTACCGCCACATAATCCGGCAGCACCCGGCTGGAACCCGGGCTTGAAATGGCCACCATCTGCCCGCCGCCGCGGCTTTGCACCAATGGCGCCGCTCGCTGAGCCGCAAACAAAAACGCCCGCGCGTTCACGTTCAGCGTATAATCCCAGCCTTGCGGCTTTTGTTGCATGGCCGGGCGGTTAAACCCGCTGGCAGCATTGCTGATAAAAATATCCAGCCCGCCGAACTCACTGACAATCGTATCAAACAGCCGCTCAATATCTTCCAGTTTGCTCAGGTTGGCCTGAACAACCACCGCCCGCCGGCCCAATCCTTCAATCTCAGCCGACACCTGCCGCGCCGGACCCTCATTGCGTACAAACGTCACCACCACATCCGCCCCATCTTGAGCCAGCCGCAGGGCAATGGCCCGCCCAATCCCGCGGCTTGATCCCGTCACCAGCCCGATTTTGTTTTCTAAAGGCAGCATCATTTCATTCCTTTGTTTGTTGAAAGCTCACCGGGCGCAGGTCAATGCGAACGGTTGCTCCTGTGGCTTCGTTCTCTTCCAGCACCTGCCGTACCCGGTCGGCATCCTGGCGTAATCTGCGAACATCTACCCCCTGACACACGTCCGGAAACTGCGCCAGCCAGCCCTCGGCCCGTTCCAACAGCCGGATTGCCCCCCGAATATTTCCGCGCCGCAGGTGATGATAGGCCACCCCCACCTGTAAAACCCCTCGATACAGTTCCCGGATAGGGCGTTTTTCTTCCCGCCAGGCCAGCTCCAGCCATTCATGCGCCTCAAAATATTCTCCCCGGTTAAAGTGCTCCATCCCGCGCTGCGCCAGCCGCGGCAAAGCTTCACCGCAGCCTTCAATCAGATTTGCTTCTAAATCTTGACCGACCATCACACCTCAGCAATTACATTCATCTTGTCTCGTTGACATTGTACGATAATCCGCCGTTTTTGTGATAGGATTCTATCAGCCATTGGCGGGCGGGCCTGTGCCTGCCTATCTCACAAGAATCTTACCCGAGGAAACGATGATTGACCTGCCTGATGATCAAATTCTCCCCCTTTCGCTCGAACATAATTTTTGGACCTGGTCAGCCCAGGGCAAAGTCAGCCCCATCCCCGTCAAGCGCTCCCAGGGCGTCTATTTTTGGGATGTAAACGACAAGCGCTACCTCGATTTCAACTCGATGGTCATGTGTGTCAACATCGGGCATGGCGATCAACGGGTCATCCAGGCCATTATCAATCAGGCGCAAGAACTGCCTTTTGCTGGCCCCGGCATGGCCACCCGCCCGCGGGCGCGCCTGGGGCAGCTTCTCGCTGAAATTACCCCGCCCGGCCTGACGCGCTTCCTCTATACCCTCGGCGGTGCCGATGCCAATGAGAACGCCATCAAGCTGGCACGCGCTTTCACCGGGCGCTCCAAGATTCTCACCCGTTACCGCTCTTATCACGGTGCCACCTACGGCGCCATCGCCGCCACCGGCGACCCGCGCCGCGCCGCCTGGGAGCCCGCCGTGATGCCTGGCGTGGTTCACTTCCTCGATCCTTACCGCTATCGCTCCACCTTCCACCGCTCCAATCCCAACATTTCTGACGAAGACTTCACCCGTGATTATCTCAACCACCTCGAAGAAATCATCCTCTACGAACGTCCCGAGACAATTGCCGCAGTGATGATTGAATCCGTGACCGGTACCAACGGCATCATCATCCCGCCGCCCGGTTACATGCAGGGCTTGCGCGAGCTGTGCAATAAATACGATATCCTCCTCATTTGTGATGAGGTGATGAGCGGTTTTGGCCGCACCGGCGAGTGGTTCGCCGTCAATCACTGGAATGTTAATCCCGATATCATGACCATGGCCAAGGGGCTTACCTCTGGCTATGCTCCACTGGGCGCGGTTGCCATGCGTCAGGAGATCGCCGATACCTTCAAAGACAAAGTCTATGAAGGCGGCCTGACCTACAATGGCCATCCGCTCTCCCTTGCCGCCGCCATTGCAGTGATTGAGGCCATGCAGGCCGACCACATGGTTGAACACGCTCGCCAGATGGGCGAAGTCCTGTCGGATATGCTCCAGGAACTTGTGGACCGCCATCCCTCCGTTGGCGAAGTGCGCTCCATTGGCCTGTTTGGCATCCTGGAAATTGTCCGCAACCGCCAGACCCGTGAGCCCATGGCGCCTTTCGGCGGCTCCAGCCCTGAAATGAACGCCTTCAAAAAATACATGAGCGACCATGGCGTCTTCCTCTATACCCACTGGCATACGGTCCTGATCATCCCGCCGCTCATCATCACCCCCGAGGAATTAGCCGAAGGCTTTGCCATCCTCGACCAGGCGCTCGAAATTACCGATGCTGCGGTCAAATCCTAAGCCGGAGGCCTCATGGAATTCAACCTGACTCCTTTAGCCCAGGCAAGCTCATCAACCGAACCCCAACCCGAAAAAGTCCTGATCCTTGGCGCCGGTCCGGCTGGCCTTGCCGCCGCGCTCTATGCTGCCCGTGCTGAATTATCCCCGTTGGTGCTTACCGGCCTGTCCATTGGCGGCCAGGCTGCCGCCACACATCTGATCGAGAATTACCCCGGCTTCCCCGAGGGCATTGGCGGCGCCGAACTTGGCGAGCAGTTTCGCCTTCAGGCCGAACGCTTTGGCGCCCGTTTTGATTTTGATACCGCCACCCGTGTCGATCTTTCACAGCGTCCTTTCCGCGTCCATACCTATGACCGTGAATTCCACGCCGAAACCCTGATCCTTGCCACTGGCGCTTCCCCCAATCATCTCAACATCCCCGGCGAAAAGGAACTGACGGGCAAGGGCGTCTCCTACTGCGGCACCTGTGATGGCTGGTTCTTCAAAGGTAAGCGGGTTGCTGTTGTCGGCGGTGGTGATTCTGCCATTGAGGAAGCCATTTTTCTCACCCGCTATGCTGAGACGGTGACGATCATCCACCGCCGTGATGCCTTGCGTGCTGGTGCCATTCTCCAAAACCGCGCCCGGCAAAATCCTAAAATCAACTTCATCTGGGATACAGTGGTTACCGCGGCTGAGGGACAGAGTGCACTTGCCAACCTCAAGCTGCGTAACGTCAAAACCAACGCCGAATCTAATTTCACCACAGACGGTCTCTTCATCTTTATAGGCAATACCCCCAACACGGATATGTTCCGGGGCCAGCTTGATATGGACGATAAGGGCTATGTGGTGACCAACGCCCGCATGGAAACCAGCCTCCCCGGCGTTTACGCCGCTGGTGAAGTCACCGATTCCGTCTTCCGCCAGGTGATTACCTCAGCGGGCATGGGCGCTGCCGCTGCCATTCAGGCCATCCGCTTCCTCGAAGAACACGACGCCTGATTTTCACGCATACAAAAAGCCGAGGTCAAAACCTCGGCTTTTTTCGTTTTACGGATTGGGGGTTGTCACACCCGAACTCCACCAGGTGAATACCCGTGGCGTACTGATCGCCCCAGCCGGGCTGTAAATCGGCTGGTCGTCATTCGTCGTGCCCGTCTGCCGCACAATCGTCACATACCAGCGCATGATATGCGGCAAACTGTCTGCCGGACGGAAGTTAGCCGGGACAATGAACTTGGTATCTGTCACGTATTCCACCAGCCGCCGGTCTCCGCTGGTCACATCTTCAATTGTCACCGCATAGGCTTCGTTTTGCAGCAGCGTGCTCACTGCAGCCCATTGCAGCGTGATGACATCGTTCGCGTTCATAAAAGCCGAGCCATCGGCAGGCAGCAGCAGGCTGACAGCCGGATAAGGCGGCGGCGGGGTTGGGGTGGGGGTTGGGCCCGGGGTTGGCAGCCGTTCGCACAGCGGAATATCCAGCTTTTGCCCTTCCCACACTGAGTCGCTGGGCAAGCCGTTATAGTCTTTAATAGACTGGATCGAGACATTGTACATGTCAGCAATCCCGCTCAGCGTGTCGTTGGCGGTCACCGTGTAAGAGATCTTCTGGCAAGCCGCATCTGTTGCTTCAACAGCGCTGAGTGTCGCGGTTGGCGGCGGCGTCCACGTAGGGGTCGGTTGCGGGATCCGCAGCGTCTGACCCGGAACCAGCGTGGTGCAGTTGGAATCCAGGTTGTTCGACACAATGATGCTCGCAATCGAAACGTTGAACGTCAGCGCAATCGTGCCGCAGTTATCGCCCGATTTGACCACATATTCAATCGGTGGCAGCGGCGTTGGGGTAGGCACCTGTGTCGCCGTAGAAGTTGCCGTAGGCGTCAGTGTGACGGTTGGGGTAATTGTCAGGGTAGCCGTGGCGGTGGGTTCAACCACGCGCCCGGTGCCCCGCAGCACAGCAAAAACCACCCCGGCGCCAATCCCCAGCAAGACCAGCATAATCAGCAGGGCAATCGGCAGCGAAAGGGAGATGTTTGGCAAACGGGGAGCCTTTACCTCAACTGAGGGTTTCTTCTGGGCTTCCGCAGCCGGAGCAAAGGTGTGGCCGCAGACCAGGCAGCGGGTTGCATTTTCACCCAGCGGCGAACCACAGGTTGGACAAGTTTTAGAGGGAGTGTTTTCTGGACTCATAGGCTTCTTAGTAGAGTTTACCGGGGAGAATCCCCGGCTCGCGTATTATACCATATGTGAAAATCGGTCAAGTCCCCTACGCATCTGCCCCAATTCGTGATATCCTGACCCTCATGCAAGTGCCGCTTAGCCTCTACGTGCATATTCCTTTCTGCCGCCGCCGCTGCGGCTATTGTGATTTCAATACCTACGCTGGCATGGAATCGTGGATTGCCCCTTACAGTGCAGCACTCAAGCAAGAGATCACAGAGGTTGCCCTTGCCACTGGCGCACGTTTGCCGGTTGGCACCGTCTTCTGGGGTGGGGGAACGCCTTCCTTGCTGCCAATTGAGCAGATTGCCCTGATTCGAAATGCGTATAGCCAATATTGTGCGCTCCTGTCTGATGTCGAAACCACCCTCGAGGCCAACCCTGGCACTGTCTCCCTCTCCTGGCTGACTGAGCTGCGCCGCCTGGGCTTCAATCGTTTGAGCTTTGGCATGCAGTCTGCCAATCCAGACGAACTGCGCCTGCTCGACCGGGCCCATGCCCCCCAAGATGTGCAGTCCGCAGTCGCCTGGTCCCGTCAGGCGGGGTTTGATAACCTCAACCTCGACCTGATCTATGGCCTTCCCAACCAGCGTCTCTCAGACTGGCAAAATACCCTCTCTGCCGCACTTCAATTGGAGCCCGAACACCTGTCCCTCTATTCGCTCATTGTAGAGCCCGGCACTCCGCTAGCGGCTCAGGTTGAAGCTGGCCGTTTGCCGCTCCCGGATGATGACCTGGCCGCAGACATGATGGACCTGGCTGCCGAAGTGCTGTCTGCCGCTGGCTTTGTGCAGTATGAAATCTCCAATTTTGCCCGCGGTTTAGAGCATGCCTGCCGCCACAATCTGCAATACTGGCGCAATTTGCCCTATCTGGGCTTCGGCGCCGGAGCGCACGGCAGCGCCGCTGGCTGGCGCACAGCCAATCTCGCATCCATCCCGGCCTATCTCAATGCCCTCACCGTCTCGTCAGAATGGCCCGCCTATCCCTTCAGCCCGGCAAATGCCGAGCGCAACCCCATTGACCGCTGGACCGAGGTCCAGGAAACCCTGATGGTCGGCCTGCGCCTGACGCATGAAGGTGTATCGCTGAAAGGATTTGCAGACCGTTTCGGCGTGGATCTGATGGCGCTGTTTGGCGCGACAATTGATCGTCTTCAGGCTCAGGGCTTGTTGGAATGGGCTGAATTAGAGTTTGGTAAGGCCTTGCGCCTCACATCACGCGGGCGCTTGCTGGGCAACCAGGTCTTTGCTGCTTTTATCGGTGATCCAGAGCCGCCGCTATTCCACAATCACTGACGTTCCGTATCCTACCCGGTACACATCCCCCTCAACATACGCTGGCGTTGCCCACCGAAAGACCCACAGCGCCTCTTCGGGCTTCAAATTGACACACCCATGGCTCATCTGAACACCATAATTCTGGTGCCAGTAAGTCCCGTGGATCGCCACGCCCGTTTCAGGTTCGAAATAACTTACCCATGGCACACCCGGCAGCTCATAGGCTTCCGGGTCAGCCGTCAGGTTGCCGTCGCCCATATGCCGCACCGGCATCTTGTTTTGAATGTGGAAACTGCCTTTCGGCGTCTCGGTCGGTATGGCCCCTGGAGGCAGGTTGCGGCTCGGCAGTCCCGTGGAGCATTTGGTCAGCAGCACCACCTGATCATTTTCATATGCTGTCAGTTCCTGCCGGGAAATTGAAACATGAATCCACTTTTTGCCGTGCGGCACATCCGGTGTAATCGGGGCATACTCCGCTGCATCAATCATGCTCAGGTGCGGCGCCGGCACAAAATACTTCAGATTGAGCAGTTCATCCCACACCTGATACCACGGCGCGCCATCCGGTCCTTCATCAATGCCGGTCACCCAGTGCACCGAGTCATAATACAACCGGTACACTTGCTGCCAGCCAGCTACCTCTGTATAAAACATCGCCTGTGAAAACGGCACCGTGACGCGTGCCAGCTGCCGCTCTGCCTTTAACGTGCTTGCAACCGGGTTGAAGCGCGTCTGCACCTTCTGAAGATACCCGCTGTGCACATATCCCCCCCACACACGGTACCACACCGGGTTCCAGCCCGGCCCATCCGGCGAGACGACTTCCTCATAGACGTGCAGCAGTTCATCCCGGTAGCGTTGATGCACAATCTGACTGTCATCCGAAGGCTGCTTATGCACGCTCACCGAATAAACGGCAACCCGCGCCAGCGCGCCATCGTCCACCGCCTCGCCATGCTCATAATAAGGCCGAAAGGCCAGCGCGGCCATACTCAGCCCGGCTATTTTGAGAAAATCTCGGCGCGATATTTTTGTACGCATCGTGTCAAGATTATACCAGATGCGTCAATTCGTCAATCTGTTGTATACTTATTTTATAAGCCATCCGGCGAGGATAAATAATGATTAACCACAAATTACTGGCATGGACACAAAAAGGTTTATTCGTATTGGTCTGGGCTTTGAGCAGCAGCCTGGGCTGGTGGGTGATTATCTCAATCAATGCGCTCACAAGTCTATCGGCCGGTCTTTACGATCCTGATGAGGTGGTGCTCTACCTGTCCCAATCGCCAGCCCTCCGTGCTTTCAATGTTTTGTTGCCTGCTCTCGTTGGCGGCCTGATCTTTGCTGTCATCGTGGGCGCATTGCAGTGGTATTCGGGCGGTCGCAAATTCAAACCTGCCCTGCTCGCCGGCGGTCTCACCCTGCTCACCGCTCTGCTCACCTGCCAGCTCAGCGCCACCGGGCCCATGGTGGCTTCCACCCCCCTGGAGATTGCTGCTCGTACCGGCGCCGCGGGCGGTCTTTTGGGCGGCATTCTGGCTGCCCTCTTCCAAAAGCTGCTTCTTCGCCGCCACATCCCCCGGTTGAGCGGCTGGGTTTGGTTCACGGCCTTGGGCTGGCTATTAGCTGGTGCCACCCTGACCTCTGCCGACACCTTATCACAGGCCTCGCTTTGGGCTGCAGCGGCTGGCTTGCTGGCAGGCGCCTTCATCGGCGCTGCCCAATGGCTGATCTTGCGCCGCTCCATCCCCCTGGCCGCCTGGTGGATTGCTTACTCCGCCATCTGTTGGGGCATTGCCGCCGTCATCCAATGGCTCCTCAGCCGTCAAATTTCAGGCGCCTACATCGGCATCATTGCCGGTTTTGCCTTTGCTGTCATCATCCTCATTCTGGAAAACCGGCTTACAGTTTTATCTGAGTCGAATCGTCAATCAGAAGGGTAGCTAAACCTTTCTCAGCTTGAATACGGGTTTTTATCCAATAAAAACGCAATCAAAGAATTGCGGTTGGGGTGCTCCGCAAGCCACTTTCTGATTTCTTTAATCTTTTCGTAATCATCCGCCCCAAACCTTTCCCGGTACATCCCATCATATCGGCTGAATGTGGTCTCGTCGTCAATATGGCGTTGCCAGGGTTGGGTCAGAATCTTGTTTATTTCATCATGTAAATCGGCTGCTTTTAAAGCTTCCCACTCATTTTTATCTAACCACACGCCGTTGCAGTTGTTGCAGCGGTCTAAGTGAAAATCAACCCTGGCGCTGACTCTGTAGCGCCTCAAGAAATGCCCACAATCCGGGCAGGTTGCTGCGTGATCAGATTCAGACACATGCAGTCTCTGGCTGGCCTCTGCCACCTTAGATTCATCAAACACGCCGGGAGTCTGTGATTTGAGCCAGTGAGCATATTCATTGGCTCGCAGCCACATACCCCCGCATGAACTACAGGTTAACACGGGAAGGTCATTCTCAAGGTATGCCGATTTTAGAGCGGTCGTTTTGCAGATAGGACAATAGGTCATATTGAATATCCTTTGATAGCTTGATTGAAAAGCCTATTGAGGATTATTGTATCCCAACCCCAAAAATTAAGGGAAGGATACCCCTGTGTTAAAACTGGCTTCTCTTATAACCGACCGGCAGTTATACAATCATCTGCTCATCAAATTGCCATCACCATCAATGATTACGGTGGTGTAAAGAACTTCACCGGTTTGTCCGCTCCCGCTGCTTTCAGAACTCCATACAATTGTTTCGCCATTCCGGACAGTCATAGCCCATGAGTAACCCTCGCGGCTGTTCCACACCATCCCGCGAATGATATTATTCTGCCCGGCATATAATAACCCGCTGATATCCACCCAGCCAAACCCTTCGCCAAATCCTCCGGTGACCGGCACCCCATTCACCAGCAACAGGCCCACATCATCTGCCTTGACCTGGGCCGTCCATGTGCCAGCCAGAGAGGTCTTATTGGGATCTTTGAGATCAACCGCAGTGGCACTGTCGTCGCCGGCGACTTGAAGGGTCTGCACATAAGCCAGCGTATTCGGCTGCCCCGATTCCCCCTCATTGCCCCAGACAACCGTATCATTGTGGCTCAGTGAGAAGCCCCACTTTGCGCCGGTAGCGCTATTGACGTTGACAAACGTCAGGTAATTCACTTCGTTATTTAATTGAGCGCTGATGTCAATCCAGCCAGTATCACCTTCACAGCAAAAAGCCACGCCTGCAATATGCTCATTGACTAAAATAATATTCGCATCATTGGTGTTGTACGCCCGAACTGACCACAACCCGCTCGGCAGGTTCGGCGCCACCGTCGGTGTGGCGGTATCAGGCGTTGGGGCAGTAACTGGTGTTGTGGAGATCGGCGCCGCCAGGGTTTCAGTTGTTGGCGCCAATGTTATCGCCTGAGTAGTCGCAGTAGATTCAAACTCAACCGTCGGCTGTGGCGTCTTGCAGCTTGTCATTAACAGGCTCAACAGAATCATCAATCCCAAAGTAACATTTCGCTTCATTCTCATCTCCTTTGACGCATATGATCGGAATCCCTGCGCTCCCCCTATTGTACCCAATTACGTCCCTTCGGGGCGCTGGGATTTGTGATGGACCCAAAAAACTGGACACGATAGAAAGGGAGAAGTAAGATAGGAAACAGGAGTGTCAGATGGGAAAACCGCATCGAACCTATCCAGCCGAATTCAAAGCCCGGGTTGTTATGGAGTTGATATCAGGCAAGAAGACGCTGGGTGAAGCGAGCCGGGAATATGGGATCAAAGACAGCGTAATCTCGCGCTGGCGGCAGGAATTTACAGAGCGGGCGCCACAGCTGTTCGAACAACCTGGGAGCAAAGACAGTCAGGCCGAACGGATCGCCGAATTGGAGCGCATTCTGGGACGGGTCACACTGCAATTGGAAATGGCAAAAAAAGTCTTCGGGGATTCGGACTTTCTGTTCAAGGACGGCGGCTGATGGCTCGCGAGTTGGTTGAGAAACATGGCTATGAGGTGCGCTCGGTGTGTGAGTTACTGGAACTGGCCCCCAGCAGCTACTATTACCAGAGTCAGGTTGCCGATCAAACGCAGCTGGAAGCCGACTTGAAGCAGGAGGCTGGACGCCATCCAACCTATGGCACGCGACGATTGACGCACCAATTACGCCGATACCCCCATACTTACAAGGTCAATCGCAAGCGGATCCAACGACTATGTCGGACTTTGGACCTGCTGCGTCCGGTGAAACGGCGAAAAACCCGAACCACAGACAGCCGACATCCCTATCCCCGCTTTGAAAACCTGGTCAAAGGATTGGACGTGGTGCATCCGGACCAAGTTTGGGTCAGCGATATCACATATGTCCACTTGAATGCCAGTTTCGTTTATCTGGCTATCGTCATGGACGTCTTCACCCGTGCCATTCGGGGATGGTGCTTGAGTCTGGCCATTGACCAGCAATTAACCCAGGAGGCCTTGCTGATGGCCCTGCAGAATCACAAGCCGCAAATCCATCACAGCGATCAGGGTGTACAATATGCTTGCTCAGCTTATGTCGAACTCCTGCAACTACTGGGCGTTCGCATCAGCATGGCTGCTGTCGGTAAAGCTGAAGAAAATGGTTATGCCGAGCGCTTTATGCGCACCATCAAAGAAGAGGAGGTCGATTTATCTGAGTATCGCAATTTCGCCGATGCCAATCGACAGATTGGAACCTTTATCCAGGATGTGTACATGACCAAACGCATCCATTCATCGTTGGGTTACCTGACCCCAGCCGAATTTGAAACAGCCTTCTGGCTGCAGCCAAAGTCGGTTCGGAGCGCAGGCTCTCCCTTTTAAACCCCTTAAATGTGTCCAGAATCTGGGGTCCATTACA
>Ga0208196_1001809_pt1 | contig 21517 bp, 15 predicted proteins | sample AD_JPNNA7_MetaG_FD_184443 | JGI IMG/M metagenome (GOLD analysis project Ga0208196, IMG submission 184443) | Active sludge microbial communities of municipal wastewater-treating anaerobic digesters from Japan - AD_JPNNA7_MetaG (SPAdes) (version 2) | ecosystem: Engineered > Bioreactor > Anaerobic...
TATATCTGTGCGGTTCCGTTTACAAGCCTTCAAAGGGTAAAGGACCGTTTCCGCTTATCTTATGCCCTTACGGACATTTTTCAAACCCTGATACCAACCTGTACGGCCGCTACCGGCCTGATATGCAGTACCGTTGTGCCATTCTTGCAAGGATGGGTGCTGTGGTATTCAGTTATGATATGTTTGCATGGGGCGAATCGAGGCTTCAGTTTGCAAATGAACTGCACAAAACGGGACTGGCGCATACAATGCAGACACTCAATTCTATACGGGCGATAGATTATCTTACTACTTTGCCTTTTGTGGACGGCACAAGAATTGGGATTACAGGTGCCTCGGGAGGAGCTACACAGGCAATGCTTGCCACCGCACTCGACGACAGGATAAAAGTAAGTGTACCGGTTGTTATGGTTTCTTCATATTATTACGGTGGTTGTCCGTGTGAAAGCGGAATGCCCCTGCAATCATGCACTGAATTTTTAACCTATAATGCTGAAATTGCTGCTATGGCGTCACCACGTCCTATGCTGGTTATTTCCGACGGCGACGACTGGACGAAACATGTGCCAGAAATAGAGTTTCCATATCTTAAAAAAATATATTCCTTATATGGAAAACAGGATAATGTCGAGAATGTGCACCTTGCAAATGAAAAGCACGATTATGGTTATTCGAAACGTATTGCAATGTACGATTTTATGGCCAGACATCTCGGCCTTAACATCAATGCGGTGATGGATAAAAGCGGTAAAGTTGATGAGTCGAAGGTTACTATAGAAAAATATGATAAACTTCTGGTCTTCGGAAAGAACGGGAAGATGGCTGAGAATGCTTTGAAAAATCCGGAAGATGTCTGGAATACAATATTATCATTACAATAGATTATCATTACAATAGCAGATTCTAAAACCTTTCATTTACAATATTATTATAAATAGAACCAAACGTAAATCTCAATCCTAACTGTCCGTTTATTTCATAGGTGGAAGCAAGTTTTCTTCTTCTGAGCAGAATATCTTCAAGAGAGGCATCTCCCTTGGGAAGATAAAGCTGGTCGTGAATCATATTGGTTTCAAGGTTGAAAAAGAGTGAAAAATTGCTTGAAAGTCGTATTGAAAAATCAGATTCAAGGGTAATGCTGTTTTTTGAAAAGTCGTTAAAATAATGTCTTCCCTGAAGTTCGAGCATAATTTCACCCCATGGTTGAACAAAGTTCATAATAACTTCAAGCTGCTCTCCAAAGAGTGTCTCTTTCATTTTTTCATAAATTGTTTCCTGGATATAATCGAAATAATTTATATCTGCAATATATCTTACAGCAAAAATATGCCTGTTACTTTCACTCCATGGAAAGAAGTTATACTCGATTCCCGTTGAGGCGCTAAATCTATGATTGATGTTCAAATAATTACGCGATAGATAATCTGTGAAAAAACCAGCCGACCATTTCTTATCAAGGCTTATAATTAATTCAGCAGATACCTCCCGTGTATCTTGTTCATCAGTTATTCGTTTGTCTTTATCGAAATAATTTTCACGGTTAATTTCATATCCGCCCTCAATATTTGTCTTCCATTTTTCAGTTACTTTTCGTATATCAATTTCTCCGGCAATTGAATATTCGTTCTGACTTTCTTCTTTCTGCAATTCGGCGCCGGCTTCAATACTGAAGACCCAGTTTTTCCATGGGTCGAATATCATCTCATCGGCCTTTCTATTACTTGTTTCAGTTATTCTGATACTCATATTGTTCAAAAGGTCTGCCTTTGAATAATATTGAAGAATACCTGTTTGAATTACGGTCAGAAGGGCTTTTCTGGTATCATCATCGGTATATGATTGATTTGTCGTTGTTTCGTAGTTAAAATTAATATTTTCAAAAGCTTCCCTTCCAATAAAATTTATAAAATATTTATGACCGCCGCCTCCTGTATTGCTGCTGGTTACTAAAATATGTACATCGGCAAGATTAGGATCGCGTACAAAAGAAATAAAATCAAGATTCTGACGTACATACGTGAAATCACATTCATTACAATCGAGGTAAAACTTTATGTTTTTGCTTTGAACAGAAATTTCCTGACCTTTTATCGGCATTATGAAAATGGATAAAAAGCAAAAAAGAAATGTTATAAATTTTGTTTTCATTTTGGATTTTTTTATTAATGAATGTGGAGCTAAAATAATAAACAAAAAGACTTACGAATTATCTTCTCTGTAAATGTCGAAAATGTGGTTAAAAAATCTTTTTTTCTTCACAATTAATATCAAAAATACAAGATAAATCATTATTAATTTTTGCCATCTTTGTCTACCATTTATGGTAAACGTTTATTTGGCACACAACTATTAACATCAAATAATCATTACATTAAAGATGAAATTTATGAACTTGAACTATACTAATAGAATGATATTTATAAAAAATTATATTTGTAGGAATTCTTTTAACAAGTTTATTTGATGAAAAAAATATTGGTCACAGGCGGGGCGGGTTTTATTGGGTCGCACCTTTGTGAAAAACTTCTTGAATCGGGGCACTACGTTATATGTCTCGATAATTTTTTTAGCGGAAGAGAAAAAAATATCCGACATCTAAGGAATAACAGATATTTCAGAGTAATTGAACAGGATATTATTGATAAAATACATATCAGTTGCGATGAGATATATAACCTTGCATGTCCTGCATCTCCTGTATTTTATCAAAAAGATGGTATAAAAACTATAAAAACAATAGTACTTGGTGCAATAAATACTCTTGAACTTGCGATAAAAACAGGTGCAAAGATTCTACAGGCTTCAACAAGTGAAATCTATGGTGACCCTCAGATTCATCCACAGCACGAAGGATACAGGGGTTATGTAAACATGCTTGGAGCCCGATCATGCTACAACGAGGGTAAAAGATGTGCCGAAACAATTTTTATGAACTACCACCGACAGGAGAAAGTCAATATCAAAATTGTCAGAATATTCAATACTTATGGGCCAAAGATGAGAGCTGACGACGGTAGAGTGATCTCTAACTTCATTGTCCAGGCCTTGAAAGGAAATGAAATTACAATTTTTGGTGACGGTTCCCAGACGAGAAGTTTTCAATATATTGATGATCTGATAAAAGGATTTCTTTTAACTATGGAATCGCCCGATTCTTTTACAGGACCGGTAAATATAGGTAACCCTGCTGAAATAAAAATAATTGACCTGGCACAGACAATTATAAAAATGACAGGTTCAAGGTCAAAGATAAAATTCTGTCCTCTTCCGGAAGACGATCCCAGACAACGACAACCCGACATCTCACTTGCAAAAGTTGTCCTTAACTGGAGCCCCGAAATTAATCTGCAGGAAGGGCTAAAAATGACTATAGATTATTTTAAAAAAGAAATAATTCATTAAAAATACCAGATAAAAATTAGCTCGATTTGAAAAAACAACCGGAATAAAATATAATGAATAAAATCAAAATAACCAGACAATCAAAAAAAAATAAATCATCTGTCTGGATTTTTTTTGCAGGAGCTATTGTTTGTATAATATTTATAATAGTTGGAGATAAGGCAATCTCTTATACTTCGACCGATGAATATTGTATGTCATGCCATATTCATCCACACGCCGAACAAACGTGGAAACTATCAACTCATTATAACAATAATTCGGGCGTAAAAACACATTGTATTGAATGTCATCTCGCTCCAAAAGGCAAAGGATATCTTTTAACCAAAGTGAAGCATGGAATAAAGGATATTTATGGATACTGGTTTAAGGATAGTTCTGATTTTAACTGGGAGGCAAAAAGACTTCCTGAAAATGCAAAAAAAATTGTTTATGAGGAATCATGCCTTGAATGTCATACTAACCTGTTCCCTGTAACATTATCCGAAGACGGAGGAAATGCCCATCTGTTTTATACCTTAAACAAAGAATCTTTGCAGTGTATTAACTGTCATATTGAAGTAGGCCATTTTGATAAAAATATTAAACATGCGAAAGACACAACTTTTGGAGTTATTAAAGCTGAAACTGCGATTGTTTACACCGAGCCTGCAAAAGTTGAAAAATTTGAAAATTTTATCGAGCGTATTCCCGGCACAGGAGTTATATTTAATATGATAGCGGTTCCGGGCGGAAAATTTGATATGGGCAGTCCTGACGATGAACCTCTGCGAGAGGATGATGAAGGCCCTGTAAGGGAAGTTACGGTATCTCCTTTCTGGATAGGCGAAGTAGAGGTTACATGGGATGAATATCTTGCTTTTTTCCAGGCTACTTCTTCTCAGGGGAGGACGGAAGGACAGGTAGTTACAACAAAAAACGTTGATGCCATTACAGGTCCGACTCCTCCATGGGGAGCTCCCGACCAGGGCTGGGGTAAAGGCTCACGTCCGGCAATAACAATGACATGGAATGCTGCGAATGTTTACTGCAAATGGCTTTCGCAAAAAACAGGTAAATATTACCGCCTGCCAACAGAAGCAGAATGGGAATATGCATGCAGAGGCGGTACTTCCACTCCATATTTCTTTGAGGGCAATCCAAAAAAGTTTTCTTCAGAAGGATTTATGAAGAAAATTTTAAAGCCGGATACTACCGTTATTGCTTCTTATGTTATATATAAGGAAAATAGCAATTACAAAACGGCTGAGCCTTGGGCAGTCAAAGCCAATCCGTTTGGAATAAAAAATATGTCAGGAAACGTTGCAGAGTTCTGCTCCGACTATTATTCTGCTGATGCTTATAAAAATGATACTGTTTATATAAACCCACGAGGGCCTGCAGAAGGAAAGGAAAGAGTTATTAGAGGAGGTTCATTCAAGAGTGACGCAAAAGATGTGAGAAGTGCTGCACGTGATTTTACAAAAACCGATATATGGTTAATAACTGACCCGCAAATGCCTAAAAGTATCTGGTGGTACTCCGATTGTATTGATGTGGGATTTAGAGTAGTATGTCAGCCTGACAGTTTAATAATATCTAAGAAATAAAATCATAATGGAAAATTTCGATAGAAGAAAATTCATCAAAAAAGCTGCTGCAGCAAGTATTGGTCTGGCTGGTGCAGGTGCAATAATGACCGGATGCGGACGAAAGAGGATAGCAGAACCTACTGTACTGCCTCCTATTCTTAACGGAGCACCTCCGGGCAAAAAACTCAGAGCTGGCTTGGTAGGAGCTGGAGGCCGCGGAACAGGTGCTGCAATAAATTTTATCAGCGCAGGTCCAGACATTGAGATTATTGCACTGGCCGATGTTTTCCAGGATAAAATTGATGCATGCAGAGAACGCTTTGCTTCCTTCGGATTACCTATTCCAGCAGAAAACTGTTTCGTAGGATTCGATGCTTATAAAAAACTCATGGCTATCGAGGATATTGATGTTGTACTACTAGCAACACCTCCGAAATTCCGACCTGAACATTTCCTTGAAGCAGTGACCAGAAACAAACACGTCTTCATGGAAAAACCTGTTGCAGTGGATTCTACAGGAATAAGGTCAATACTTACTACAGCAAAGAAAGCCGAAGCAATAGGCCTCAATGTGGTTACCGGCACACAAAGACGCCATCAGGAAGATTATATCGAAACATACAAGCAGGTAACAGCAGGTGCTATCGGACGTATTACATCTGCAAAAGCTTATTGGAACCAGGAACATGTCTGGTTCCGGCTAAGAGAGCCCGGATGGAACGACATGGAATATATGATACGTAACTGGAATAATTTCTGCTGGCTTTCAGGCGACCATATTCTTGATACCCATGTACATAATATTGATGTAATAAACTGGTTCACGGAAAAACATCCTGAAAGTGCAATAGGTTACGGAGGAAGACACCGACGTGTTACAGGCGACCAGTATGATTTTTTCAGTATTGATTTTAGTTATGGCAACGGCCTTAGTAGTCACAGCATGTGCAGGCAGATAGACGGATGTGCAAACGGCACAGGCGAAATAGTGGTTGGAACCGAAGGATATACTAACTGTCAGAATATTATCTGGGACCTCGACGGAAATATTAAATGGAAATTCGAATACCCAAAAGATGAGAACAATAATCCCACAAATTCCTTGAAAATTCCTGCCTATGTGCAGGAACACATGCATCTGGTATGGGCTATCCGAACCGGTAATTACGTTAATGAAGCGGAACAAACCGCAATTTCTACACTGACCGCAATAATGGGAAGAACTGCTGCATATACTGGCAGGATGATAACATGGGACGAAATTCTTAAATCTGACATGAACCTCGGCCCGTCAAAAATAGAATTCGGGCCGGTTGATATGAAATTTGAAGTCCCTGTGCCCGGCCTGCCTGTTCAAATATGAAATTTGATTTACTGATAATTAAAAAAGTATAAAAATGGAAACGAAAACATCAAGAAGGGATTTCTTAAAAAAATCTGCTTCTGCAATAGCCGGAACTTTTGTCGTTCCTTATATTGTACCGGCTTCATCTTTGGGACGTGGAGGTGAAATACCTCCTTCCGATCGTATAGTTATGGGTGTTATAGGAACAGGTTCACAGGGCATGAGCGATATGAGAGACTTTATGAGGCTAAAAGATCAGACCCGTTTCGTAGCGCTATGTGATGTTGATGCTTCAAGGCTTGCAGCAGCAAAGGAAACGGTAGATAAGGTCAATAGAAGCAGGGACTGCAGGATTTATGCCGACTTCAGGGAGTTTATAGACAAAGAAAATCTTGATGCAGTGCTTATAGCTCTTCCCGATCATTGGCATGGTATTATCTATACAGAAGCAGCAATGAAAAAATGGGATGTATATGGCGAAAAACCAATATGCCGTACAATAAATGAAGGAAAGGTTATTGTCAGTGCAGTTAAGAAGAATGGAATTATTTGGCAGACTGGAAGCTGGCAGCGGTCGCAGGAGAATTTCCATCATGGGGCCGAACTGGTTGCAAATGGAAGAATAGGAAAGATAAAATATATTGAAGTAGGGCTTCCCGACGGTGAAAGAGGGATAGGAACTCCACCGTTACAGGAAGTTCCGAAAGAACTAAACTGGGACATGTGGCTCGGCCCTGCTCTTTGGGTACCATATCGCGGAGTATGTCACTGGAATTGGAGATGGATACTCGATTATTCGGGCGGACAACTCACCGACTGGGCCGGACATCATATTGATATTGCAAACTGGGGAGCAGGTCTGGAGCACACTGGCCCGATTGAAATAGAGGGGAACGGAGTTTACCCTGTTGAAGGAATTTATAATGCTCCTGTTGAATATGATATATTGTGCAAATATGCTGATGGAATGGAAATGAGAGTAGCCAATGCTTCACGGCTTCCAAAGGGCATGGGGACATGCTGGTATGGCGACCTTGGATGGATACATGTAGACCGCGGAAACAAAATTAGTGCTTCCAACCCGAAAATACTTGAGGAAAAGATAAAAGGTGATGAGATACATCTTTATAAAAGTAATAATCATTACCATAATTTCATAGATTGCATACGCTCACGCAAAGAGACTATTTGCCCGATTGAACCTGCTTACCGGGCAATATCTGTAGCTTTGCTAGGAGAAATTGCAATGACAACCGGCCAAAAAATAAAATGGGACCCCGAAAAGGAAGAAATAATTGACAATCAGGAAGCAAGTCGTTTAATGGGCCGCCCACTCAGAAAACCATGGACATTACCAATAGTTTAAACCACAAATCAATGAAAAAAACGAAATTTTTCGCAATAATAGCATGCATAGTAATGTTAATATTCATAGCATGCCAGAAAAGTATGCCATATAGAGCTTTAATTGTAACCGGACAAAATACGACCAATTGGAAAGTTAGCACACCGGTACTTAGACAGATACTGGAACAAACCGGCCTTTTCAGAGTTGACATAGCAATATCACCGGAAAAAGGAGGTGATATGAAGAGTTTTAAGCCTTCTTTTAGCAAATACAATGTAGTAGTAATTAATTACTCCGGTGATTCATGGTCAGAGGATACAAAAAAGGCTTTTGTTAATTACGTATCTGACGGAGGTGGAGTAGTTGTTTATCATTCAGCCTCATCAGCATTTCCTGGCTGGAAAGAATATGAAGAAATATGCGGTTTAACCGGCTGGGGAGGGAGATCAGAATTGAACAGACCATACGTTTATTTCAAGGATGGCCGGATGGTTACCGACACTACCCCGGTCAAGGCTGGATGGTATGGCAAAGTCAGGGAATTTGAAGTAAGAACGCGTAATATGGAACATCCTGTAATGAAAGGCTTACCAGTAAGATGGATGCATGGTAGCGATCTCCTTTATGCAAAAATGAGGGGGCCGGCAAAGAATCTCGAGGTACTGGCCACAGCTTTCTGCGACACTACCGGAAATGGCACAGGAAGACACGAACCTGTTATGATGACTATTAATTACGGGAAGGGAAGAGTGTTTCATACAACACTCGGGTATCCGGAAGGAGTAGAAAGCCCCTCCTTGAAATGCGCAGGTTTTATTACTACTTTTCAACGAGGTACTGAATGGGCTGCATCAGGGAATGTGACACAGAGCATCCCTCCCGATTTCCCAAGCGCTGCAGGTGTTTCTATTAGAAAAGATTATAAATATCTTTCTCTTGAGGAGGATATTGCTGGCCTTGTGAATTATGATATAGGGGAAAGTACAAAATACTATACTGGCCTTCAGGAATATATTAGGCGGGCGGCAGGCGATAAGGAAAAACTCCTTGAAATAGAGAAATTGATGACCGGTGTTCTTAATAACAGTTCGGCTACATTTGAGGCAAAGAAACTTGTTTTGCGTGAGCTGAGCTGGATGGGAACCGATTATTGTATTCCTGCTATCAGAAATCTGCAATCGGTGCCTGAATTAAAAGATGAAGTTAGTTTTGCGCTTGAGCGACTGGGAATTAAATAATTATCACTTCTCTATGTAACTACGTGTCAACTTTGTGTCGCTCAGCTTAACAGATTAAATATCAAAAACATAATAAAAAAGACACGAAGTGCACAGAAACTAATTTTATTTTGCTTTATGTTATCTGTTGTTATTCCAATATATAATGAAGAAGAGGTTCTGGAAGAGCTTATTAAAAGAACTGTCCCTGCAATAGAATCATTTATAGATAATTATGAAATAATATTTGTTGACGACGGGAGTACCGACAAAAGTCTGGATACACTTCTTTCATTCCGGAATAAAAACCCTCGAATTAAAATCCTTTCTTTATCGAGAAATTTCGGCCATCAGATAGCCTATACTGCTGGTCTCGAACATGCATCCGGGGATATTGTGGCAATGATGGACGGAGATCTTCAAGACCCCCCCGAAATCCTGCCCGAGATGTACAAAAGAATCTGTACTGAAGGATATGATGTAGTTAATGGCCGGAAAAAAGCCAGAAAAGAAAAGCTGCAGAGAAAGGTTTGTATGTCCATATTTCATTTTCTTTTTAAGAAAATTACCGGATTAAAAAATATTGAGAATGCAGGTAATTTTTCAATGATGAAGCGATGCGCAGTAAATGCTATAATTTCATTCGGAGAAAATATGCGTTATTTACCGGGAATACGCTCTTATATTGGTTTCAAACAGGGATATGTTGATTACATTAGGGATGAACGATTTACCGGTAAGTCTAAAATGACTATAAAGAAACTATTAAGACTGGCATGTGATGCAATTTTCTCATTTTCGAAATTTCCATTGCAGGTATGCTATTTTCTTGGAATTATCGGAGTAATAGTTTTTATGGTTGCTGGAATAATTGTACTTGTAGGACAAGCTGCACATCTGGCTATGCCGGGTTGGTCATCAACACTTCTCAGTATATATTTTCTCGGTTCGGTTCAACTTATTTTCCTGGGAATAATTGGAGAATATGTTTACCGGGGTTATAAGGAATCGCAAAATAGACCGGTGTATTTCGTAAAGAATTTTTATGGAGGTACATTCGATGCATGATGAGCACAATACGGTATAAGTTTGTTCTCCCGGTTCTTTCTTTTGCTCTTCTTGTCGCTATGCTTTATGGAAGCAAGAAGGCAGGCGTTAGCTGTGACGAAGTGCTTCATTATAACCAGTCAGTATCGGTTTATAACTATTTTGTAACACATGGTCAGGACAGATCATGTCTCTATACTCCCGGCACTCACCTTAAATATTACGGACAGTCATACGACAATATCACAACCTTTCTTATCAAGCTGTTCGGCGTTGAAGATATTTATGGTTTCCGTCATATTATGGCCACTCTGGCCGGATGGCTCACAATTATTATAACTGTATTTTTTGCGGTTAAGCTTTCAGGGTATGAAGCGGGGATAATAGTAATTCTGCTGTTTGCAATATCTTCTACATTTCTTGGCCATTCTCAGAATAATCTTAAGGATATCCCCTTTGCACTCGGCTATATCTCAGGCGTATTTTTTATCATAAGGTTTTTATCATCTGAAAAGAAAATTCCAGTTGTATACGGTGTTTTGCTTGCACTTAGCATAGCTTTCTGTATGAGTATAAGAGCAAGTGGTATGATTCTGATTTGTTATCTTTTCTTTTTCTTTTTTATAGATGAACTTATAAAATATATTAATGGGAAAGGGAGTAATATCAATGCGTTAGCTGGAAAATTTTTTCTGATTGCAATAATTTCGGCAGCAGGATGGTTTCTGAGTGTTGTTTTATGGCCTTATGGATTACAGAACCCTGTAATCAATCCGGTTAAAGCCCATCTTTTCATGAGCAGATTTCCACTCACTTTCAGAGAAATATTTGAAGGCAGAGTGGAATGGACCGATTATATGCCGTGGCACTATCTGCCCAAATATATGTTGATTACAATACCTGTTACGGTTACTGCCGGTTTGCTTCTGTTTATATTCTTTTCGCCAAAGATTTTTCGTAACGGAAAGTGTCTGCCATATTTCTTCCTTATTTTCAGCATATTTTTTCCTTTATTCTACACCATATTATCCCGACCGAATATTTATAGCGGGTGGAGACAATTCATGTTTTTATATCCGGGAATAGTAATACTTTCGGCTGTAGGTATTTCAGTTATATTTAAATTACAAACAAAAAAATACGTTAAATGGTTTTGTATACTTTTACTCTTTGCCTCATCATTTCATGTAGTTAAATTTCTGGCTGTCAATTACAGGTATGCATATTTATATTTTAATCAGCTTGTTGGCGGTGTTAAAGGGGCAAATGGGAATTATGAAATGGATTATTATTTTATAGGGCAACGTGAAGCTTCGGAATGGTTGACTGAATATCTCGAAGACAAAGGAATTCAAGACAGCATAATAGTCGCTTCAAATTTTTCAGCTGAATGGTATTTCCGTAATCAACCGTTTATTAAAAATATCTATATCAGAAATGAAGAAAGGAGTACTTACGATTGGGATTATTATATTTCAACAAATAGATATATATTGCCTTTCAGGTTAAAGGAAGGATTATGGCCTCCTGCCGGTGCACTTAAAGTAGTTTATGCCGGTGAGGCACCGATATGCACGGTAATTAAAAGAAAATCGAAAGCTGATTATAAGGCATTTAGGGCTTTACAGGAAAACAGACCCGGAGATGCAGTAAATTTCTCTAAAGCTCTATTAGAAGACAGTCGTGATGAAATGATTTTTTATAATTTTGCAGTTGCGCTTAACAGATTGAGAGATTCGGTTAAGGCAGATTCAGTGCTTAATAAATGTTTGGAAATTAATCCGTTCTTTGAACCAGCATTGATGTATGCAGGAATTATTTCAGTTTCAAAAGGTGAATTCGATAAAGCTGAGGGATATTTCGAAAAGCTAATTAATTTTAACCGGAAATACTTTGAGGCTTACGTGAAACTGGCTGAAGTAACGGGCAGAAAGGATGTAGAGCAGGCAAGAAAAATATTAAGACAATGTCTGGAAATTAATCCTGCATATAAACCGGCACTTATGGCACTGGCTGATTCTTACCGAATCTCAAATCCTGATATGGCGCGAAAATATGATGAAATTGTAATCAGAATTAAATAATATAGGTATAACTAATTTAACAAATCGGAAAAAGAAGGAAATTGTTATGAAAAAAACATTATTGAAATTAGCACTTGTCTCTATTCTTATATTTGGCAGTGCATCTTTTTTGAAAGCACAACAAGAACCACAGCCCAAAAAAGACTCTGTTAACATGGATACGATAATAAAGCCGACTTACTATTATGCGGTTGAAGACGAAACAGCCGGAAGTAAAGGTAGTAAAGGAGTATCTGCAAGCACGATTATTGTTATAGTTGCTGCATTAATTATTGTAGGCGGTATTGTAATTTCACTTACAAAGAAGAAATAGCAATAACCTTTCATATTCGCATTAGCTAAAAAAATCTATGCCGGTTAGCTATCTTGCTTTTCCGGCATAGGGATATTATTTTTAAATAAGGTATATTCTCTGCTTTTAAGCCAGAATATTTCTGCAGAATTCAATACATTTTTTTACTTCTTTTACTGAGTCTGAACCCTGAGGTATTCGATATTCAAGTTCAATATCAACATTAATAGGCCATTTTTCCTTTTTAAGAAGGAGAAGCACATCGGCAATAGGTGTTTCGCCTTTTCCCCATTCGGTATTTGTGTTTGGTGGATTGCTTTTTGGTCCTGTCTTATCCTTAATGTGAATACTTGCAATGCGGTCGTGGTATTTTTTTATGATTTCGTTCGGATGTATTCCTGTTGAACCGAAGAAGTGGCCGGCATCAAAATTCATCATTACGGCAGGTGATACTTTAAGGAAGGGGTCGTAACTAAAGCCGGGTGTTGCAAACTGCATGTGATTGTGGAAGATTGCATACGATTTGTTTTTTTCGGCGAATGGAGCCAATCTTTTCACTGCTTCTTCACCGATTTCTTCGGTAACGCCTTTTGCACCCATGGCTTTTGCAACTCTGAATGCATAATCAATCTCCTCGTCCGACCAGCGTGACGGAGAGAACTTGACTATATGTACGTTAATACCTGCATCGTTGAATAATTTTTTGGCCTGTTCAACTTTAGACATTGGTAAAGATGTTCTCCATGCCTTAAGCTCCTGATTATATTTTGCGATAGCGGCTTCCTGTTCAGGTGTACGTTGAGGTCTTTGTCCTCCTGCCGATGGAGCGCCTGCAGGCACATTTGCCGGTGGAGCAGGAGGGTTTGGAGTAGCAGCAGGCCGCTGCATGGGTTGTCTCATCATAGGGTTCTGAGGTGCACCGAGATACATCTCAAGGTCATTGCTCATTAACTCAACTGAACTTACACCGGCTTCCTGACAATATTTGATTATATTCTCAACACCGCCAGGCATATCACGCCAGCTATAGGTTATAGCACCTATCTGAACGCCTCCGAATTTTGAATTTGGTTTTAAAACTTTCTGCTGTGCAGTATATCCTTCACGCCCGAATAATGAGGGAACAAAAAAGACAGATGATGCTGCAACAGCTGTAGTCCCCAGAAACTTACGTCTGGATAAACTTTTCCCATTTTTACTGTTTGTCGTCATTTTATTCAATTTAAATTACATGTGAAACTATTTAAAAATTAAATTATCTAAAGAACTGTCCATGTATTACCCTTTTTATTTGAGTTTACCACTGCATGAATAAATCGCATTCCCCTAACACCATCGTAAACAGTTGGAAACTCTCCCTGGATAAATTTTTCTCCTCTTATTGATTTTGCCATGCCTTTGTAAATATTGGCTATTGCTTCATAAATTCCTTCTGGATGTCCACAGGGCATTGTATGGCTTTTTTCGGCAAATTCGCTGTTATATCCATGAGCCGGTTTAAGCACTTTCACAGGCTCTGTGTCGCTTAGAAGAAATAAGTAGTTAGGATTCTCCTGTCCCCATTTAAGACTTGCTTTTGAACCATAAACAGCAATGGTCAGGTTGTTTTCTTCTCCTGTTGCTACCTGGCATGATCTTATTACACCTTTAAGTTTTGGATTTTCGAACCGCAGAAGTACGGTTCCGTCAAGGTCGAGTTTAAAGCCTTCCTTAACAGGATTTAAGTCGGAAAGTACTTGTTTTATCTCGAGCCCTGTAGTATATTCGATAAGGTTGAATGCATGAACGCCAATATCGCCCATGCAACTGCTTACACCCGACTGTTCGGGGTCAAATCTCCATACGCCGGTAATACGGCTTTCCGAACCGTGAATAATAGAATTAACCCATCCCTGATAATACTGGGCATCAATTCTCTGGATATCGCCCAGAGCACCTGATTTAATCATTTCACGCATCTGCCTTACCATAGGGTAGCCGGTGTATGTATGAGTAAGTGCAAAGGTAAGTCCGGTTTCTTTCACAAGCCTATCCAGTTCTATTGCTTCCTCAACAGTCATCGTCATTGGTTTTTCACACATTACATGAAATCCATTTTTCAGAAGCAAACTTGCAAAGAGATAATGCAGGTAGTTTGGTGTTACTATCGAAACAGCTTCTATCCTTTCCCCCTCAGGCCTTGCCTTCTCGCTCTTGATCATAGTATCAACGTTTTCGTAACATCTATCGAGGGATATGCCTTCTTTTGCTGCAAACTCTTTGCCCCTCTCATAGTTGGCATCAAAAACTCCTCCAATAAGTTCGAAATCGTTGGATAGACGGGCAGCACGACGATGGGCATCTCCAATAAAGGCTCCTATACCGCCTCCTATCATCCCAAGTTTTATTTTCTTCATGTCAAATGCTTTTTAGTTTAATTTATTGAATAACTTTTACTTTCCGAACAATTGTAATTAATTATTCTATAAAATTATATCAATGAATTTTTTATGTTGAAAAAATAATTAAAAAAATTCCGCTCTAAATATTTTCATAATAACATTAATTCATCAATACAATAAGTTTTATAGTAAAGTACCCTAAACCAGGAAAAACCAAAAGCAAAGTCATTTCGGGATATTTTGAGAAATTATCTTTTTTCAAATGCAGCATCGAATGCTACCGCAGAGGGCGGAAAATCTATTTTCTTTACGAAAGCGGCTGCCTCTTTTGCACCAAACTCACGATCCATACCGCTATCTTCCCATTCAACAGATAATGGTCCGTTGTAGCCTATTCTGTTAAGAGCTCTTATAATTTCTTCGAATTTTATTTTACCTCTTCCAAGGCTGCGAAAATCCCAGTATCTTCCTTTGGCTCCAAATTCAGTGTGTCCTCCAAATACTCCTGCATCAGTCGGTACATCCGACCAGTAAACATCTTTCATGTGTACATGGAAAATCCTGTCGGCAAACGTATAGATAAATTTTACATAATCGACCCCCTGATATCCGAAATGTGAAGGATCGTAGTTGAAACCGAAAGCCGGATGATTATTTACTGCCTTAAGTGTTCGCTGGGCTGATGCTATATCAAAAGCAACTTCCGTAGGATGAGCTTCAAGGGCAAATTTTATTCCGAGCTGTTTGAATCTGTCAAGAATAGGTATCCATTTTGAGGCAAATTCATTATAACCTTCATCAATCATCGAGGGTGAAACTGCCGGAAATGAGTATAACAGATGCCATATTGGACTCCCTGTAAAGCCGTTTACAACTTCCACACCCAGTCGGGCAGCAGCCTCAGCAGTTTTCATCATCTCCTGTGCAGCTCTCTGATTAATTCTTTCAGGATAGCCGTCGCTCCAGATATAATCGGGTAAAATATTTTTATGCCTCTGGTCAATCCTGTCACATACTGCCTGCCCTACCAGATGGTTTGATATGGCATATACTTTTAATCCATATTTTGCAAGCAAATCTTTCTTTGCTTTACAGTATGCAGCATCGGCTTTGTTGACTTCGAAATGGTCGCCCCAGCATGCAAGTTCCAGGCCTTCGTATCCGAATTCCTTCGCTTTCTTGCAAAGTTCTTCGAGTTTAATATCGGCCCATTGTCCCGTAAAAAGTGTAACTGGTCTGCTCATATAAAAGTTATTTTAGGTTATTTCGTTTATCGTTTATCGTTTATCGTTTTAATGTTACATGATTAATTTTCTTTCAAAGATAATTTTTAAAATTATTTCCTGTAACTGTTTCTCTTTTCTTTTAACTACTTAACATTCTTTAACAATATCATTGATTAATAAAAATAAAGAATTACAATTTAAAGTATACTAATTCACAGGTAATATTTAATTTTAATCGTTTAAATCACATAATATCTGAAGTAAGAATGAAAAAATTTTATTTAAGTATTAGTTTCAGCATGGTTGTCGTCCTTGCTTTAACGACTATTTCACTTAATGCACAGAATATAGATCGTGAAGTAGTTAATTTCAATTTCGGCTGGAAGTTTATGAAGGGTGATTTTCCGGATGCCCGAACTCCTGAATTTGATGATTCGGGTTGGAGAACCTTCGATATTCCTCACGACTGGAGCATTGAAGGCCCATTCAGCCCAAAATGGGCAAGTTGCACCGGATATCTTCCCGGGGGCATTGGATGGTACAGAAAGACGTTTGATGTACCACGCTCGTGGAAAAAAGGAAAGGTATTTGTAATGTTCGAAGGAATTTATAATAACAGTGAAATTTGGATTAATGGCAACTATCTTGGGAAAAGGCCAAATGGATATATATCATTTCAAAATGATATAACTCCTTTCCTTAAATACGGCAAAACGAATATAATGTCTGTGAAGATAGACCACAGTAAATATGCCGATTCGCGTTGGTATACAGGCTCGGGAATTTATCGGAATGTTAAACTCATTTTTACTCCGGAGATACATATAGAATTGTGGGGTATAAACTACACAACCAGAGTAATTGATAATAATAGAGCAGAGATGGACATTAAGGTAAAAGTGGTGAATGAAAAAAACAATAAAGCGAATGTTGAGTTGGTCTCTGTTTTATATGACGGAAATGAAATTATTGACCAGGTTTCATCGCTTCTGACTCTCCAGCCGGCCGGCGAAACACTGGTAGAGCAGAAGCTTGTTGTGCCCGAGCCAATACTTTGGAGCGTTGACAATCCTCATCTTTATACACTTGTCACAACGGTTAAAGGCAGGAGATTTAGTGATAAGATTGTTACTAAGACAGGAATAAGATATTTTAATTTTGATCCCGATAAAGGATTCAGTCTCAATGGTATAAATATGAAATTAAAAGGTGTCTGCCTGCATCACGACGCTGGAGCGCTGGGTTCAGCCGTCCCAAAAAGCGAGATCGAACGACGCTTGCTTCTGCTTAAGGAAATGGGTTCTAATGCTATAAGAACAAGTCATAATCCTTATTCTCCTGATTTCTTGGATCTTTGTGATAGTATTGGTTTTCTTGTGATAAATGAAGCGTTCGATGAATGGGAACTACCAAAAAAGAAATGGATAGAAGGCTGGAACAGAGGGGTTCCAGGTAAAGATGGTTATGCAGAATACTTTAAAGCATGGGCTATAAAAGACCTTACCGATTTTGTTTTGCGCGACTGCAACCATCCTTCTGTTATTATGTGGAGCATTGGAAACGAAATTGATTATCCGAACGACCCATATACTCATCCGATACTTAATACCGAGGCAAATCCTCAAACGTGGGCAAAGTTTGATGAAAGTCTACCTCGTGCGGAACGTCTTGGCGAAATAGCGACGGAACTTGTGGCAACAATTAAGAAATTTGATAAAACCCGGCCTGTCACAGCAGGGCTTGCATCTGCACTGATGTCGAATGAAGTAGGTTATGCCGATGCCCTTGACGTGGTAGGCTATAACTATCAGGAATTCAGATATGAAAGCGATCATAAGAAATATCCAGCCAGACCACTTTACGGCAGTGAAAATGGAATGAGTCTCGAGGCATGGAATGCCGTTGAACAGAATGATTATGTTGCCGGTCAATTTTTGTGGACAGGGATTGAATACCTAGGAGAAGCAGGGCAGTACCCTTCACGGCATAGTACTTCAGGACTGATTGACCTTGCCGGTAATAAAAAACCTGAGTTCTTTTTCAGGCAAAGCCTATGGAATAAACAACCGATGGTATGGTTGGGGACAACAGACAGGAATACTACCACTGAATCGGACAACCTGTGGGCACATAAAAGAGTAGAACCAGTATGGAATTATAAAGAAGGTCAGATAATTAGCGTGAATGCATTTACAAACTGCGAGGAAGTGGAACTTTATCTGAATGATAAATCGCTCGGCGTAAAAAAGCTGGCAGATTTTGTAAACCGCACCATCTCATGGGATGTAGCTTTCGAACCTGGGGAACTTAAAGCAGTAGCAAAAAATAAAGGGTTAATTACTTCAACCTTTACTCTTTATACATACGGAAAACCGGAAATGATAAAGGCTTTGTGCGATGCTATGACTATTAAAGCAAACAGAACTGATATTTCGAGAATATATATAACTATAACCGACAATAAAGGAAATCCTGTTTATGATGCTTCAAACAAGATAACATGTGAAATTACAGGGCCTCTTAAACTCCTCGGTATGGAGGATGCAAACCCTCGAAACACTGAAGATTATAAGGATAATATTCAAAATGCTTTTCATGGCAAACTACTCATTTATCTTCAATCTTCAGATATTCAGGGAAAAGCAAATGTAAAAATTTCAGGTGAAGGTCTTAACAGCCTGACATTTACAATTGAGATCGTGAAATAAGAATTAATAAATTCTTTTTCATAAACTTTTATTTTTGCATCAATTTTATTATTTTTATATTTTTATATTTTTAATTGAATTTCATACAATTGCTAATTAATCATTAAACCTGTTACTATGAAAACAAAAAATGCCATTGCTTTACTAATGTTGCCAGTTTTATTATTAACTGCAACATTGTTATTTAATTCATGTACTAAAAAGCCTAAAGGTAAAAATATTGGATTACAGTTATACTCGATACGTGATTCGATTATAAGGGACGTGCCCGGTGCTATTAAAAAAGTGGCAGAGATGGGATATAAATTTGTCGAACCTGCAGGTTATGCGAACGGAAAATTTTATGGTTTGTCTCCTGAAGAGTTTAAGTCTATCTGTGAAAAAAATGGAATTTATGTTCTGAGTTCTCATACAGGCCGGCCAGCACCTGATTCAGCGAATATGGAGAGTACTATGGCATGGTGGGATACCTGCATTGCCGCTCATGTGGCTGTTGGAGCCAGTTACATTGTTCAGCCCTCAATGGGCCGCGAAGCTTATGAAAGTCTTGAAGGATTAAAAAGGTATTGTGATTATTTTAATGCGGTGGGTGAAAAATGTAACCAAGCCGGTTTAAAGTTTGGATATCACAACCATAGCGGAGAATTCAAAACGGTATTCGACAGCACAATCGTCCTGTATGACTATATGTTGCAGAATACTGACCCATCAAAAGTCTTATTCGAGATTGACCTTTACTGGTGCGTTGAAGGAGGCGCCGATCCTGTAGAATATTTCAATAAATATCCCGGCCGGTTTGAGTTATGGCATATCAAAGATGAAGCAGAGGTTGGAGCAAGCGGGAAAATGGATTTTGCTAAAATATGGGCCGCCTCCGCCATTTCCGGTATGAAATATGGTATAGTGGAGGTTGAAAGATATAATTACGATCAGTTTACAAGTTGCCAGAAAAGCCTCGAGTTTCTTAATAATGCCGAATATGTGGTAATGCCTCAATAGGTTATTAAGTAAATAGATATGGAATAAATAAAGTGGTCCGGTCTTTTTTGCCGGGCCACTTTATTTAATAAAAACAATATTTTTATAGCACACATATTGCCGCATCTTGATTACTGCGGATTAACGTTGATTTGTCCGATAAAATCAGCACTTGCAATTCTCCTAATCAGCGTTCCATTAAATGTCTCAATAATGTTTTTTATGTTTTCACTTAGAAAATTTATTATAAAATCAAAATAAGAAACTTTAAAATCAGTATTTTTCGGTGATAAAATGATATTAATTGGAAATGAAGGCACTTGTTCTTGAGGAATATAATAAACTAGTATATCGCGACTGGCCTGATCCTGAAACTGGGCCCGACGAGGTACTTGTTAAAGTTCATGCTACCGGTATATGTGGGAGTGATGTACACGGAATAGACGGTAGTACAGGTCGAAGAATTCCACCGTTGATAATGGGACACGAGGCTGCAGGCGTAATTGTTGGTAAAGGTTCGACAGTAACAAAGTGGAAAGAAGGCGACAGAGTAACTTTCGATTCGACGATTTATCCGCTCGACGACTGGTACACTCTCAAAGGTTTGTACAACCTGAGCGATAACAGAATGGTTCTGGGTGTTGCTACGAACGAATACAGACGGCATGGAACTTTTGCAGAATTTGTAAACATCCCTCAGCATATTCTTTACAGAATACCTAATAATGTATCTTTCACTCAGGCAGCTATGGTTGAACCTGCTGCTGTGGCAGCACATGCTGTTAACCTGTCTTGCATCAACTGGAACGATAGCGTTGTTGTTGCAGGAACTGGAATAATAGGTCTTTTTATTATACAGATAGCAAGGTCGCGCGGATGCGGAAATATTTTCGCAATAGATATTGATGATTTCAAACTTGAAAAAGCTAAAAATTTTGGGGCCGATTTTGTAATCAATTCTCTTTCCGAAAACGCCCCGGAAAGGATAATGGAGCTAACATCAGGAAGAGGTGCTGACATTGTATTTGAGGCAGCAGGCCTTCAGGAAACAGTAAGTATATCAATTGATTCGGTTAGGAAAGGTGGGACTGTTGTTCTTGTTGGAAATATTTCTCCGGTTGTGCAAATTCCTTTACAGTCAGTAGTTACCCGCCAGGTCAAGATTCAGGGAAGCTGTGCGTTATGCGGCGAATATTCGTCAGTGCTCGACATGATGGCAAGAGGAGAAGTAAATGTTGAATCACTTGTTTCAGCCGAAGCTCCTCTTTCAGAAGGTGCCGAATGGTTCAAAAAGTTATATAACAGGGAATCACAATTATTGAAAGTTATTTTGAAACCATAAACAAAAGCCGGTTGATATGAAAGAAAAACTTAAAACAGCAGTTATAGGTGTGGGCAAGGTTACTACGTTACATGCTACTGCACTATCGAGACTGCCAGAATCACATTTCACGGCCGTTAGCAGTTCCAAAAAGGAAAAAGCTGATGATTTCGCTGCACGGTATGGCGCAAAGGGATATACAGATGTAAGAGAAATGGTTATTAAGGAGAAAATAGACGTGGCTGTGATATGCACTCCTCATCCTTTTCATAAAAAGCCTGCTATAGAAGCAATGGAAGCAGGCGCACATGTCCTGATTGAAAAACCTATGGCTTCATCTGTTGATGATTGTGATGCAATGCTTGCAACAGCAAAAAAATGCAATAAACAAATAGGTGTGGTTTCACAACGCCGATGGTACCTTCCGGTCCAAAGAGTTAAAAATGCAATTGATTGTGGCAAATTGGATAAACCTGTTCTGGGTACAGTAATGATGCTTGGATGGAGGGATGAAAATTATTACAAAAGCGATCCATGGAGAGGTTCATGGCTGTGCGAGGGAGGAGGAGTGCTCGTTAATCAGGCTCCTCATCAACT
>Ga0208196_1001811_pt1 | contig 21491 bp, 20 predicted proteins | sample AD_JPNNA7_MetaG_FD_184443 | JGI IMG/M metagenome (GOLD analysis project Ga0208196, IMG submission 184443) | Active sludge microbial communities of municipal wastewater-treating anaerobic digesters from Japan - AD_JPNNA7_MetaG (SPAdes) (version 2) | ecosystem: Engineered > Bioreactor > Anaerobic...
CGGATACAAGGGCCTATGATGGGACGCTTTATGCATGCAACAGGGTTTGCAACTTTATGGATTTTCCAATTGCAACTTTATGGATTTTTGTTTTGCAACTTTCTCCATTTTTTGTTTGCAACAAATAACACGGATTCCAGGTTCGTTATGAACAGCGCAAATTTACTTATAACTGAAGATGGTTTTCCCGTTTCAATGAAAACCATTTGTGACCTATTCAATAGCGATTTCATGAATTGGGTGTTCGGAAAAATTTTCAACACCCATAAGATTTTGAGGGGAGATTTGGAGCTGCTACCTATTCACGATCAATTTCTTTCTAGCAACACCTTTAAAGAGCCAGAATATCTGGATTCCATCAACATTGTGAGGACTGAATGTGGAGCTTTCAGAATTAAAAGATAGAATCATCACATCATTCAGCGGCACAGAGTATGATTTAAATGAAGTTTTAGAATTGGTTGAGAAAGATCGCTCTGTATTTCCATTTAATAAATATGAACATCTGATATGCAGTCTAATTGACAAAGGCGGCCTTACTTATGATCAATACCTTGAGATAAGGTCTGAATACATAAGCGAGAATCCGAATTTGTGGATTTTTGAGATTTCCGCACCAAGAGGTTTTGGCGAGAAGTTTGCCCAAACATATGTGCACGGGAAGTGCGCAAAGTTAAAAATGCCGTCGAAAAAATTAGATCCAAACTATGCAGGAGAGTATGATTTTTGGCTTGATGGAATCACTATTGAAGTAAAGGCGTCTAGAGCAGTAGATAGTGACAGTGAAGAACCTCTTTATGTGAAAGCTCTTTCAAGAGATACGAAAAAGAATTTTTTAATGAATTTCCAGCAATTGAAACCACAATGTTGCGATGTATTCATTTGGGTTGCAGTTTTTCGCGATGAGATTGTTTTATGGGTAATGAGTTCAAGTGAAGTTCAGAACAACCCCCTTTATTCAAAAGGGCAACACAGGGGCAATAAAGGGAACGAGGGGCAACTGCACATTAAGCATGATAACATTGATATGTTATCCAAGTATGAGCTAAAAGATGATAATCTAGAGGATGCTATACGGAGGGCTGCAGAACGGGAAAGAGCGGCTAACAAGTCGTTTCTTAACCATGACTGAAAGGGGTAAAATCTTTATTTTTGGCGATTCACGAGTCAGTCGGCAAGCATCTGGCCGGGATCAAAAGCAAGGTGAATCAAGTTGTGCCGGAAGCGGCACGCATTTTATTTCTTTTTTTGTTTTAAAATCACTCAAAAGCTGGTGCCGGGGTTTTTCCAGTCCGTTTAGCGACTGCTGCCGGGCAGGCTGGGGACAGGCGGGCGCTCGGCTCTCAGGCGGTCCGGCGGGTGTCTGACCCCGGGTTTGGGTAGTTACGGGCATCATCCGGTTTCGAATAGCCCACGGCGTCACTCCCGGTCAGTCCGGGTTTTTTATACAAAATCCGGTAAAGTTTTTATCCTCGTGTGCCGATATGGTGGGCAGGTGAAGATATTTAAGGAGCGATGATGGACTGGACGATTCGGCCCGAGGCGATAGACGCCTTATTTAGTTCAACAATTTCCAACACTCAGGACAGGCTCGATGCGCTGGCGGGGACCGTTTTGGGGCAGGGGATCGATTATTTTCAGTCCAAGAAGTACGATCTGGCCATCAATGCCTTCAAAAGGGCGGCCGCCCTTTCGCCTTTCACCGACAATGCCGCAAAAGCCTATAATTTCATCGGTCAGTCCTATCTGAAGCAGGAAAAAACCGAGGAGGCGATAAAAACTTATCAACAGGCGATAAGGATTTACCCGCAGAGGCCGGAATTCCGTATTGCGCTTGGCGACATTTATATAAAGGAAGGGATGCAGGAGGAGGCGCTCGCTCAATACGAGGCGGCGGTGAAATTCGACCCGGAAAATGCTGAGAGCCGTTATTCGCTGGGGCAGTCCTATCTGACAACAGGTGACCGCCACAGGGCCCGTGAGGAATTTCTACAAGTGGTCCGGCTCACCCCCACAAGCGCGGCTGGCTATTATGGTCTGGGGCAGGTGGCCAGAGAGGAAGGAAAACTGACCGAGGCGGTTTTCCGTCTTGAGCAGGCGCTCCGGGTCAACAGGGGGTTCGAGCTTGCCTATGTGGAGCTGGGGAAGACCTACGCCGATATGGGCGAGTTTGAAAAAGCGCAGGACCTCGTCAGAACGCTGGCGTTCAAACAATCAGATAAGAAATCGGTCCTGCAAAACTACATTGAAGAAGCCCGCGCGCCACAAATTACCAACGCCTACAGTATAAACGGCTTCAGCACATACCTGGGGGCGAAAACAAAAGTCGCCGACCTGCACCCGGCGATGGCCTCCCCCGGAAGAGCAAAACTTTTTTCCATGAACATTGTTTTTTCCAAAGATATGGACGCAGGCTCCGTGACCAACCCCGCCAACTGGAAGATTTCGCGCGCCACCATTAAAGACAACGGCGGCGTGTATAATAAAGGTTTGAGCCTGCCCGCCACCGAGGCGCTCATTCTTCCCAGACCTGCCTTTGTCCTGTTTAACGAACAGACAAACACAGCCACCGTTAATTTCTGGATATCGCAAAACGACGAGGTCAGTGCGACCATCGACCCGCGCCATATCGTCTTTAAATTCTCGGGCCTCGATGCCTATGGCAAGGCGATGGACACCTCCGCCGATGAATACAGCGGTTTTTCCGGCATCGCCTAGCGCCGCCGGGCCGCCCGGCCAAATTAATCTTTACAAAAAAGCCTCTTCCTGATTAAACTCCTCCCATCAAAATATGTGGAGAGTTGTCATGTCTGAAGTTGTTTTACCCCAATATGATTACGATATTATCATTATCGGCGGAGGCCCCGCCGGCTACTCAGCCGGTATTTACGCCGCGCGCGCTGCGCTGAAGACACTGATGGTGGAAGGGGCGGCCACAGTCAGCCAGATCAGCATCACCGACATGGTGGAAAATTATCCGGGCATTCCCGAAGGCATCAACGGGTTTGACCTGATGCAGTTATTTAAAAAGCAGGCCCAGAAATTCGGCCTGGAGGTTGTTGCGCAGGATGCCACGGCCATCAAAAAAGTTTCCGACTTCCCCGTCATCTGGGAAGTGGCCGCAGGCGATAAATCCTACAGAGCACTCGCCATTATCATCGCAACAGGTGCGATGTGGCGCAGCCTCGACATTCCCGGAGAGGCCGAACTTACCGGGCGCGGCGTTTCCTACTGTGCGACCTGTGACGGCCCCTTTTACCGCGGGCGCGAAGTCATCGTGGTCGGCGGCGGCGACACGGCCATTCAGGAGGCCCTTTTTCTGACTCATTTTGCCAATAAAGTAACGGTGGTGCACAGGCGCGACCGGCTGCGTGCGGCAGGCCTTCTGCAAAAGAGAGCATTTGCGGCCAGCAAAATCGAATTTATCTGGGATTCGGTTTTGGAGGAGATCAAAGGATCGGAATTTGTCACAGGCGCGAAGCTTAAAAATGTCCGGACCGGCGAAAAAAGCGAAATTGCCGCCGACGGGGCGTTTATTTTTGTTGGAAGGCTCCCCCACACGGAAATTTTTAAAGGGCTGGTCCGGATGGACAAGACCGGCTTTATCGTCACAGATGAAAACATGAGCACCGACGCCCCCGGCATTTTCGCCGCCGGTGACTGCCGCGACAAGCCCTTCCGCCAGGTCGTCACAGCCGCCGGCGACGGGGCCAACGCGGTTTACAGCGCCGAGCTGTACATCGCCGACCTGAAGGGACAGACGTATTAAGTTTTTTTCACGCCGGTTTTAAGATGAATATAAGCCGCCGGTAAACAGGCGACCGGCAACCATGAATCAATTGCCTGAACCGCCATTGTTTTTTCCACCTGAAAGGAAAGCATGGAAGCACTCATTGAATGCTGGCAGCACCTGCCCTCACGCATCAGCCCATCGCTCTGGAGCATCGGCTCTTTCGAACTTCGTTACTACAGCCTGATGTATCTGGTCGCCTTTGCGGTGGTCTATCTGCTTTTTGCCTACCGGATTAAAAAAAAAGAAATTCAACTGACCACAGAGCTTTTTCAGGACTACCTCATCTGGGCGATGATCGGTGTCATCGCCGGAGCAAGGCTCGGTTACGCTTTGTTTTATAATTTCAGCCACTACATTTCCCATCCGCTGGAAATAATCATGCCGTTTGAGTTTTCCGGCGGCTTCCGTTTTGTGGGCCTGAGCGGCATGTCCTACCACGGGGGCCTCATCGGCGTGATTCTTATGACGGTGATTTTCTGCTTGAGGCGCAAACTCGACATCTGGCGCTTCGGCGATTGGATATGTGCCGCCGCCCCGCTTGGCTATTTTTTCGGCCGCCTCGGTAATTTCATAAACGGCGAGCTTTGGGGGAGGGAGACGACCGTGGCGTGGGGTATGTATTTCCCGCTGGATATGGCGCAAAAACTTCGTCACCCCTCGCAGCTATATGAGGCTCTGTTCGAGGGCCTGTTTTTGTTCGCTGTGTTGTGGTGGGTGCGCAGTCGCAACCCGTTTGACGGTTTCATGATCGGCCTGTATATCTTCGGCTACGGCCTGGTGCGGTTTGTCATCGAGTTTTTCCGCGAGCCGGACGCGCACCTGGGGTTTGTGCTGGGGTTCAACACGATGGGGCAGGTGCTGTGCATGGTAATGATGGCGGCGGGGCTCGCCGTCATGCTGTGGCGCAGAGGCGCATCTACCGGAGGTAAATGAGATCAGGGAGGTTTTATGAGTAAAAAGCTGGTGATCATCGGCGGAGGAGCAGGCGGCGGCTCGACCGCGGCGGAAGCAAAAAGAAACGATCCTTCACTGGACGTGACCATGCTCGAGCAGGGCAAATTTGTCGCCTTTGCCGCCTGACCGATGCCCTATTACATCGGTGATGTAATTCAGGACGAAAAAAAGCTGGTCGCGCGCACACCGGAGAGATTCCGTGAAACCGGCATCGAGGTCATGACCCATACGCGCGTGACGGGAGTGGATACGGCAAAGGGGCTGGTCGAGCTCGATGGCCGGCCTGCATTGAACTATGATTACCTTGTTTTCGCCACCGGCGCGTCCGCCTTTGTGCCGGACATACCGGGCCTTGATCTGCCGGATGTGTTTTCGCTTCGCAACCTCGAAGATGCAATTGCCATCAAGGCAAGGATAAAAGAAATAAACGCCCGGCGTGTCGTCGTTGTGGGCGCGGGCTTTATCGGTCTTGAAATGAGTGAGGCGCTCACCGAGGCGGGCATTGCCGTCACGCTGATTCATAAAGACCCGCTGCCGGCGAACCGCTGGGACCCGTCTCTGTCATCCATGATGAGAGAAGAGCTCGAGCGGCACGGGGTCAATTTTGTCGCTTCCACCTCCGTCTCCGCCATTGAAAAAGGAACGGGCGCGCCTCTGTGCGCGAAGACCAGCCGGGGTGACTTTGAGGCGGATCTGGTCCTCATGGCCATCGGCGTGAGGCCCAATGTGGCCCTGGCCAAATCCATCGGCCTGAAGATCGGCGAAACCGGCGCCATATCCGTCAACTTTGCGCAGCGGACATCCATTGAAAATATTTACGCGGTGGGCGACTGCTGTGAATCATTCCACCGTGTCAGCCGCCGGTGGGTGAATATCCCGCTGGGCGACATCGCCAACAAGCAGGGACGGGTCGCGGGCCGCAATATCGGCGGTCGGCCGCGGCATTTCGACGGCGTTGTCGGGGCTCAGTCCTTCCGGCTTTTCGGTCTGGAATGTGCGGCGACGGGCCTCACCGAGAGGGAGGCGGCGGCCGCAGGCTTTTCTCCGGCAAGCAACATCACCTGGGGCAATACCATGGCGCCGGCGCTGGGAGCGCGTAAAATCGGCCTCAAGCTGGTTTGCGACCGGGCCACCGGCCGGCTTCTGGGTGCGCAGGCGGTGGGTGCTGCTGGAACGGTCGGACGCATCGACGTACTGAGCGTCGCTTTATGGAACGGGATGGATCTGGACCAAGTCGGCTATCTGGATCTGGCCTATGCTCCGCCGTTCAGCGCCGCCTGGGATGTCATCCATAACGCGGCGCAGGCGCTGGCGCGTTCGCTGTAGGCGAGGTTGACTGCATAAATGATCTGGTGGTGGGTCCTATTCACGGTTTTCATTTTGGCCATGCTGGCCCTTGATCTGGGTGTGTTCAACCGCAAAGCCCACACGGTCGGCATGAAAGAGGCGCTTCTGTGGAGCGCTTTCTGGGTGAGCCTTGCGCTGGCCTTCGGCGCGGGGGTTTACTTTTACTACGGGCACGGCAAGGCCATGGAATTTCTGGCCGGCTACCTCATCGAGTATTCACTGAGCATCGACAACCTTTTCGTCTTCATGCTCATCTTCAGATACTTCGACGTGCCGCACGCCTACGAGCACAAGGCGCTGTTCTGGGGGATACTGCTGGCGCTGGTGACCAGGGCCGCCTTTATCTTCGCCGGTGTGGCGCTCATCAACACATTCAGTTGGGTGATGTATATTTTCGGGGCCTTCCTCATTTTCACCGGCATCAAAATGGCCCTCAGCAAGCAGTCGGAAGTTCACCCGGAAAAAAACATCGCCATCAAGCTGTTGGGCAAGATCGTGCCGGTGACGAACAGGTTTTCCGGTGCGGACTTTTTTGTCGTCAAACACGGCGTGCGTTTTGCCACGCCGATGCTGGCCGTCATTGTGGCTCTCGAAACCACCGACATCCTTTTTGCCGTTGATTCCATCCCCGCAGTGCTGGCGATCTCCAAAGATCCTTTCATCGTCTATACCTCGAACGTTTTTGCCATCCTAGGGCTCCGGTCGCTGTTTTTTGCCATCTCCGGCCTGATGAGGCTCTTTCACCTGCTTAACTACGGACTGGCCGCCATTCTCACCTTTGTGGGGGTGAAAATGATCATCGAGGATTTTGTCCATGTACCGGTGCCGGTGTCGCTTCTGGTCATTGCCGCCATTTTGCTCATCTCAATTTTACTTTCGCTTGTGTGGCCGGAAAAGCGCCCGGGTGTGGCGAGACAGGTAAAAAAAGAGGCGAAGGAGTGACGGCCGGATGGAGGCAAAATTCCGTGAGGCATCACAAAATCAGCTAAAAAAATGGGCGAGGCTCGCCGATGCCAAAGTCCGCCGCGAGGAAGGTTTGTTCATCGCCGAGGGGGTGAAGGTCGTGGGCGAGCTTTTGGAAAGCGGCCGGCCGCTCGAGGCACTGCTGGTGATGCCGGAAAAAAAGCCCCACTGGGAAAGAGCCATCGCCTCCGCCGGAGACGAAATCCCCGTTTACCGGACCGGCCGCCGTGAGTACAAAAAGCTAAGCCAGGACAAAGAGCCGGAGGGACTGCTCGCGGTTGTGAAAAAAGAGGCCCCGATGCCGTTGGCGGACTTTCTTTCCCAAACGGCGGGATCCATTCTGATTTTAGACGCCATCAACAACCCCTCCAATCTGGGCGCGCTGGCGCGCAGCGCAAGCTGGTTCGGCTTCGGCGGCATCGTCATCGGGTCTGATTCGGTGGACTGGACCAATCCCAGGGCCGTCCGCGCCTCGATGGGGAGCATCTTTCATCTGAACATCATGGCGGACGTGAAACTGGCGGCCGCCTTGCCGGAAATAAAAAAACACCTGCCGGTGGTCGCAGGCGACGCCCGCCTGGGGGAAGAGCCGAGGCCGCTTTCCCAACGCGCCGCCCTGCTTCTGGGGAGTGAAAGCCACGGCCTGCCGGAAGAACTCCTGGCGCTGACCGACAAAAGGTGGCGCATTCCCGGCGGAGGAAAAACCGAATCGCTCAGCCTGCCGCAGGCGGGGGCGATCATGATGTATGAAATGAGAAGGGAAGGATAAAGGACGCTTCGACAGGCCGAGCGACCGGAGGATTAGAGGGTTAGATGGCTAGATGATTAGAGGATTAGAAGATTGGAGGGTTCGCGGCTGGCGGTTGGCTCGTGGCTCGTGGTTCGCCGTTCATACTTCGACAGGCTCAGCATGAACGGCGAATAAAGCGCGAAGCGCAACCCTCGTGTCCTCCGCCGGAGACCGTGTCGTAATCGTCAAAAGCTGTCAACATCGTCATACCGGCGAAGGCCGGTATCCAGAACATGCTGATAATACTGGATTCCCCCGTGTCAAGCACGGGGCAGGCTCAAAGTCGCGCTTCGCTTGCACGGAATGACAAAAAAGTAATTGCGACACAGCCTCCTAAGGGGGACATCAGCCGATAGCGCGTAGCTCGTGGACAAAGGCGAAAGGACAAAGGATAAAGGTGAAAGGAAAAAGGATGTCATTTATTCAGGTCATTACTACAACGGATAGAAAAGAGCTGGCGCAGGCCATCGCCGGGCGACTGGTGGAGGAAGGCTTGGCCGCCTGTGTCCAGATCACGGGCGCGATCGAGAGCGTCTATAAATGGCAGGGCAAGGTCGAAAGAGCAGAGGAATACCTTTGCCTCATCAAGACCCGCGCCTCGCTTTTCGGCCGGGTCGCCTCCGTCATCCGCGGTCTTCATTCCTACGAGACGCCGGAGCTTATCGCCGTGGAGCTCACGGCGATAAGCGACGAGTACCGGCAGTGGCTGGATGAGTCGCTTGTGGCAGGGGAGGAATAATTTCCGTGCAATATTTTGATGTTTGTTCTAAAGGGAAGCCCTCAATCATTAAAAGGAGATGCCATGTCCGACAAAGATATTGAAAAGAAATGTATCGACACCATACGTTTTCTGGCGGCGGACGCGATTGAAAAAGCCGCCTCCGGCCATCCCGGCATGCCGCTGGGCGCGGCGGCGGCCGCTTTCACACTTTGGACGAAGCACTTGAGGCACAATCCCGCCAACCCTTCCTGGCCGGACCGCGACCGGTTCGTCCTGTCCGCCGGGCACGCCTCGATGCTCATTTACGCTCTTTTGCATCTGAGTGGTTATGACCTTTCGCTCGACGATATAAAAAACTTCCGCCAGTGGGGGAGCAAAACGCCGGGACATCCCGAATACGGGCATGTGCCGGGTGTGGAGGCGACCACCGGCCCTCTGGGACAGGGGCTGGCCAACGCCGTGGGCATGGCCCTGGCCGAGGCGCACTTGGCGGCGCGCTTCAACCGCGGTGAGCAGAAAATAGTCGATCATTACACCTATGTTCTGGCCGGTGACGGTGACATGATGGAAGGAGTCGCAGCCGAAGCATGCGCGCTGGCCGGCCATCTGCGGCTGGGAAAACTCATCGTCTTGTATGATGACAACAAGGTTTCGCTTGCCGGATCCACCGGGCTGGCCTTTACGGAAAACATCGGGCTGCGCTTCAAGGCTGCCGGCTGGCAGGTGCTTACGGTCAAAGACGGCAATGACGTGGCCGCTATCGACCGCGCCATTAAAAAAGCCAAAAAAGAAACGGGCAGGCCCTCGCTGATTTGTGTCGAGACGATCATCGGTTACGGCGCGCCCGCCAAGCAGGGGCTTTGCGATGCGCACGGCTCGCCGCTGGGCCAAAAGGAACTTGCGGGAGCCAAAGATGCCTGCGGCTGGCCCGTATCCGAGCCTTTCCACATTTCCGACGAAGTTTATAAATATTTCCGGAAAGCTCTCACGCGGGGCAAAAAAAGTGAAAAGGCCTGGCAGGCGGCACTGGAAGAATACGGCCGCCAAAACCCCGCGCCGGCTGCGGAATTTTCCCGCCGGGCCGAAGGTAAGCTCCCGCCGGACTGGATGGAGGCTCTCACGGCCTTTCCCGACGGCTCAAAAGACACGGCCACGCGCAAGGCCTCGGAAATAATCATGCAGGCCATCGCCGGGCGCGTTCCCGAGCTCGTCGGCGGCTCGGCCGATCTCAATCCATCCACCTTCACCTGGCTCAAGGGACAAGGTGATATGCAAAGCCCCGATCAGCCGCGTGCGGGCCTGCACGGCATGGTGGGCGATGACTGGGGCTATGGCGGCCGTAATATCCATTTCGGCGTGCGCGAACACGCGATGGGCTCCATTTCCGTGGGCCTCGCCCTGCACGGCGGCCTTATCCCCTATACCGCCACCTTCCTGACCTTTGCCGACTACATGCGCCCGCCCATGCGGCTCGCCGCCATGATGGGGCTTGGTGTAATTTTTGTTTTCACCCACGACAGCATCGGCGTCGGCGAGGACGGCCCGACCCACCAGCCGGTGGAGCAGCTCATGAACCTGCGTCAGATACCCAACATGACCGTTTGGCGGCCCGCCGATGCCAACGAAACTGTCGAAGCGTGGCGTGCGGCGCTTACCAATAAAACAGGCCCCACCTGCCTGATCTTCAGCCGTCAGAACCTGCCGGTGCTCGACCGGTCGGTCTGCGCCCCCGCTTCAGGCGCGGCCAGAGGCGGCTATGTCCTGTGGGAATCCGCCCCGGCACCGGAGCTTGTACTGCTTGCGACCGGATCGGAAGTGGCAGTCACGCTGGCCGCCGGGCGCACGCTGGCGGCGGAAGGCATCAAAACCAGAGTCGTCTCGCTTCCGTCATGGGAGCTTTTCGACCGGCAGCCGGACGATTACCGCCGGCAGGTCCTGCCGCCTGAGATTAAGGCGCGGCTGGCTGTGGAAGCCGGGTCGAGGCTCGGCTGGGAGCACTATACAGGTCTTGCCGGCGGAATAATCGGCATGGCGAGCTTCGGCGCGTCCGCCCCCGGCCCCGTCCTGTATGAAAAATTCGGCTTCACGCAGGAGGCCATCGCCGCCGCCGCCAGAGCCCTCCTGAAGGCTGGTTGAGGGAGGCCATGAAAGCAGCAGGCATATCTTTTTTCCCCGGCCCCTACCGAAAAGAGGTGGAGGACGCGCTTGATAAAATGAGGCGCGAAAACATTGCCGCGCGCATCTGGTCGGGCGACTACCGTGTCTGGAAGTCCTCGCCCGTGGAAATCTCCAACCGTTTGGGCTGGCTGCACGCACCGGTCGAAACACTTGCCGACGCCGCGCGCATCCGGGAACTCGTTTCCCCTTTCAGAGACGGACTGGAAAGAGTCGTCCTTCTGGGTATGGGCGGCTCAAGCCTTGCCGCGGAAGTCTTTGGCAATATTTTCGGGACCGCCCCGGGCTTTCCCCGGCTGATGATCGTCGATACGACCGATCCTGCAACCATCCGCCGTGTGACTGAAAAAATAAACCCCGCCAAAACCCTTTTTATCGTCGCCTCCAAGTCCGGCACCACCATTGAAGTCGTCTCCCTGTTTAATTATTTTTACAACCTCGCGTATGAAAACCTGCCAGTTTCGGCGCGCGGCCGGTTTTTGTTCATCTCCGACGAGGGAAGCCCTATGCTGGCCAAAGCCCTCGAGCTTCAGCTCCCCTACGTTTTTTCCAATAACCCGGATATCGGGGGGCGCTACTCGGCCCTTTCTCCGGCGGGGATCATTCCCGCCGCCCTGATCGGCGCGCCCATCGACAGACTCCTTGAAAACGCCGCTGCGGCGGCACAAAGAGAAAAGGAATCCTGCTCGGCGGGCAGATGCGATTCAGGCGGGTTTCTTCTGGGTGCGGCGCTGGGCACGCTCGCCCGCCTCGGGCGCGACAAGCTCACGCTGGTTTTGCCCCGCGGCTGGCGATCCTTCGGCGACTGGCTCGAGCAGCTCGTGGCCGAGAGCCTCGGGAAAGAAGGGAAGGGCATTCTGCCTGTGGTGAATGAGCCGCCGCTGGATGCGGAATTATATGCGGACGATCGCATCTTTGTCTTTTTTTACCGCCGCCGCGGCGCGTATGACGGGCGGATGGAAAAGCTCACCGCCGCGGGACACCCTGTTTTCAAGATAAAAATAAACTCCGATGAGGATCTGGGCGGCCAGATGTTTCTGTGGGAGATGGGCATCGCCGTGGCCGGTCACCTCATGGGGGTCAACCCCTTTGACCAGCCGGATGTGGAAGCCACCAAAAAGCATATGGCGCTGCTGATCGCGGGCGGTGGGGCTGTGGAAAAGACAAGCCCGGGCGCCGCCGGGGCGACAGACGGAATGGAGGTTTATTCCGAAGATGTAACCTCCGCGGTGCCTGCGGAGGCGCTTGCCGGTTTTCTTGGCGGACTTTGCGAAAAAGGCTACGTTGCCCTGCAAATTTATCTGTCCCCCTCGCCGGGGCTTCGCCGTGCGCTCGATGAGCTTGCCGCCGCGATTTTGCTAAGGCACAAAACCGCCGTAACCATCGGCTACGGGCCGCGCTATCTTCATTCAACCGGCCAGCTCCACAAAGGCGACCGCGGCAGCGGCCTGTTTATCCAACTCACGGGAAAAGACAAAGACGATCTCGCCATTCCCGAAGCGCCGGGCGCAGGCTCATCGGTTATGACCTTCGGGGAGTTGAAGGCGGCGCAGGCAGAGGCGGACCGGCGGGCGCTTGTGGAAAAAGGCCGTGCCGTCCTCAGCATAAACTTCGTAAAAAACCCCGCCGCAGGCATCAAAAAACTGGCCCGCGTACTTAAGACTTTTTGACAACTTAACCACGAGCTGGGAGCCACCACCGTCCACCTCCGCCCCGATGAATCGGGGCACCTCCGCCAGCGGAGGACAAGAAGGTTGCGCTTCGCGCTTTGATCCTATTTCCCGTTCCCGGCGATCCGCGTCGCCTCCGATGCGGGTGACGTTAAGAGGATAAAAAATTAAATAAAAACGAACCTCTCGTATCCCCCTTTGGAGGGGGCAGGGGGAGGATGAAAAGTTTAAGTTTAGAGATCCCGGCGAGCCATGAGTTGTCAGCCATGAGCGTCCACCCTCGGCCTGCTAAAGCAGGCTTCCCCCGCCCGCCCTTCGACAAGCTCAGGGTGAACGGGGGACACGAAGTGGTTGCGCTCCGCGCTTTTATAGCCTTTCATGCTGAGCCTGTCGAAGCATCCTTTAGCCTTTCGCCTTTAGCCTTTCGCCTTTATCCTTTAGCCCTTATTCACGAGCCAGTCGCCAGCCTCCAACCCTCCAATCTTCCAAGATTCTAATCCTCCAACCCTCTAATCATCTAATCCTCTAATCCTCCGCCATTCACCATCAACCAGTCCCCGCCTCTGTAATCACGCGCATAATCTGCGGGGGGCGGCGGGGCGAAGCGGCCGGCACTGCTCTGGGGTAACCGATAATCAAAGGCACAACAATCCGGTGATTTTCATCAAAACCAAGCTGGGCCCGTAGCTGCGGGTCGCGGATATTCGCACCGAGCGCCACCCAGCAGGTGGCCAGCCCCCTGTCGGAGGCGGCAAACATGATATAGCTTGCCGCCAGCGCGCAATCCACATCCAGCGTCCGTACCTGGCGCGGCCCCGCTATGTAAATCACACAGGGCGCATTGTAAAATACGTTGGTCTGCTCATTTTTCAGATAGCTCACATAGTCGGGGTTGAGCTGGATCTTTTTTTCCTCATGGTCGGCCAGAAGATTGGCCCTGCTTTCGTCGGACAGGGCACGGATGGTTTTACGGCACTGCACCACCGAAAAGCGGCAGGGCTGGTTATTGCTGGCCGAAGGGGCAAGCGTCGCGTCCTGCAGGATCTCTTCCACCATCTTTAGCGGAACTGCTCTGTCTTCATAGTCGCGCACCGCGCGCCTTTTTTGCAAAAGTTCCAAAAATGTCATTTGTTTCTCCTTTCTGTGGTTCAGGCTGGTAAAAATAACGATATCAGGCTGATGATGCCGTATTGAAACATACGGATCACCGGGTGCAAAACGCCGGTGAGCAAAAGCCCCAAAACGATGAAAAAGCCAAAAGGCTCTATCTGATACAGAAGGCGGTTTAGCCTCTCCGGTGCGAACCCCATCAGAATTTTCGAGCCGTCGAGCGGCGGAATCGGAATAAGATTGAAAGCGGCCAGCAAAATATTGATATAAGACAGAAGATACAAAACGTTTTGGAGGAGGCTTCCCTGCGGCGGCTGAACCAGACGCCAGACAAGCAGGGCGCAAAAAGCGATGATGAGATTTGCCGTCACACCGGCTGCGGAAACCAGAATGAGGCCCAGGCGGCGGCGCGGCAGGGGGATGTTTTCGATATTGACCGGCACGGGCCTGGCCCAGCCGAAGCCGACCAGCAAAAGCATCGCCGAGCCGATGGGGTCCAGATGTTTCAGCGGGTTCAGCGTGAGGCGTCCCAGCCACCTGGCCGTCTCGTCGCCCATTTTGGAGGCGACCCATCCGTGCGCCACTTCATGCAAAATGACGGAATACAAAAGCAGCACCGCCAGCATGACAAATGCCGCCGGGTCGCTCATCAGTAACCTTATAAGCCCCATGCTACACTAAAACTTTTGGTTTTGCCGATAATCAGGGTCAATTCCTCCGCCCCATCGTCGTTTCCACGCCCTTGTCCTGCAGAATCGACGCCGCCATCGCATCCATGAGGGTGAAGGCATAGCGCTGGAGCTCCTCGTCGCTTTTCCATTCTGCCGGAGCGGGCGTCACCACCGCCTCTATCTCTGTGCTATACTTTTCCGTCCCGTTTTGCAAAACGGCCAGATGGAAGGCGACGTGCTGGGCGGTCATGGAATAAAGCTCGATACGCAGATGAAAATCATCCGCTGTGACCCAGGTGCTGTTCACCTTCATGCCTGCGTGGCGAAGCGCCTTTTCCAGGGAGTATTTGACGTACTGCTCCAAAAGAGAGTCGGTCATGTACCAGATGCGCCGCTGCGAATCACGGTAGCCGAACATGACCGTATCGTTGGCGCGGTTTGTCACATATTCGATCAGGACCGGCACATCTTTATAGGCAGCATACTTAGTTGCCTCGATGAGGGGGGTGTAGCGATACTTCATTATGGTTACTTCACGGGCCTTGCAGCCTGCCATAACCGCCGCGGCGAGCAAAAGCGGGATTAAAATTCTGTATGCCGTTTTCATCCATGACCCTCCTTGTTTTTTTTGCCGAATATCGGGATGAAAAACAAATTAAACCACGCAGTCGAAATATTCAACCGATACTTTCCGCCTGATCCCGGTGCCATTAACCGTTCACCAGCGTCCACCCCCGCCCCGATGAATCGGGGCACCTCCGCCAGCGGAGGACACGAAGCGGTGCGCTTCGCGCTTATACTGACGTGTGAGCTGAATTTTTACTAGCCTTTCATGCTGAGCCTGTCGAAGTATCCTTTAGCCTTTCGCCTTTATCCTTTAGCCCTTATCCACGACCCAATCACCAGCCACCAATCTTCCAATCTTCCAATCTTCTAATCCTCCAACCCTCTAACTCCCTATTATCATTGTCTTTTCAAAAAATTTACATTCGGGGCTAAAGTTTTGTAATACATTTCCGATAACTGGATTAAGCGCGGATAATAAACCGGAGGAGGTGAAAAAAACAAAAGTCAGCGCAAACAAGCCGAAAGCCAACGGCACAAAAAAACGGCCAGAAAGGCCGGAAAAAAACCTAGAAAAGGAGAAATATCATGGCTCTTAACGACATTTCATTAACCGCAGGAATGAGGTCCAACCTCTTATCACTTCAAAACACAGTTAAACTTTTGGACAGAACGCAGGAGCGTCTCTCCACGGGCAAGAAGGTCAACACGGCCATGGATAATCCCGTGTCCTTTTTTGCCGCACAGTCGCTCAATTCCCGCGCCTCCGTCATTGACAGCTTGAAAGACGCTATGGGTCAGGCGGTGCAAACCGTCACAGCGGCGGACAAGGGAATCACGGCCATTACCGCTATGATCGAGCAGGCCAAAGGTATTGCGCAGGAAGCGCTCAGCGTCGAGATGACTTTCACTCCCGAGACATTTGAAGGCATGGCTACTATCACAACAAGTGATGATTCAGGAACTAAGTACACAGCCACAATTGTAGTGGGAGGATTGACCTATACCGGCGGCGGCGGTCATGATACTGCAGCGGATGCCCTCACGGCGCTCGCGGCCGCGCTGACACATTCAGAGAATGGTGTTCCAGGAGCCGATGATGTAACTGTCGTCTCGGCGGCAGGCGAAGGTCAAGGCAGGGTTACCATCACTTATTTGCCCCAGCAAACCGACGAATTCGCCTCACTTGTGAGCCGCTACAACGAGATCCGCACCCAGCTTGACACAATTGCGCAAGACTCGGGCTACAAGGGGAAAAACCTGCTCACATCCGACACCATGGTAGTTAAATTCGAAGGCAGTCATAACCTGCAAGTCCAAGGCTTTGATGCCACGACCACGGGTTTGGGCATTAGCGCCGCTGCTTGGACCAATGAAGCGGCCATTGACGACTCCATTATCGAGCTTGACGATGCGGCTGTAAAGCTTCGTTCAGAGGCCTCGAAGCTGTCCGGAAACCTGAGCATCATCACCGTGCGGCAGGATTTCTCTACGAACATGATCAACACCCTCATCGAAGGCGCGGATAAGCTGACGCTTGCCGATGCCAACGAGGAGGGAGCGAACATGCTGATGCTGCAGACCAGGCAGTCACTGTCCACCACAGCGCTCAGTCTGTCGGCGCAGGCGGCCCAGTCCGTGCTGAGGCTGTTCCAGTAACATGATATAACCTGATACAGGGGGGGGAAGAATTCCCCCCCCTTAATAGAAAAGGTTTCAGGTGATGTATATTACAGCAACCAACCCGTATCAGGGGCTGCAGAACGCGATTCGCCCCGGCGGTTCAGATACCCCCGGTGTAGATAAGCGGGAGGCTCCTCCGGCCGGGCGGGCCGGGCCCGCCCCGATGGCCGTGTACAAACAAAATAATCCGGTGCATTTCGACATCGGCGAGAGGATAAATGCGCTTGTGAGAAATCTGGATCTGACGCTGGTACATTTTCCTCCTTTCTTCCCGATTGCCACTTACCAGAGGATGGATCTGATCTACGAGATGAAGTCAATTGCGGCGGATATCCCCGCAGATGATACGCGCCCGGAATTTGCCGTTGCGGCACAGGCGGGCGCCTCTCTCGGGCCCGAAGCGGATGATGCACAGATAGCAGAAGCGCTCGCCAAGCTCATCGCGGTCAGGGACACTCTGGCCCGCGACAGGGCAGGGGCCGGTCATGAGGTGAGGCCCGGCTCACTTTTCGAGCTGGAGATCTGATTGACATGGCCTTGAAAATAACACTCAAGCCGCATGAGAAGTTCATTTTGGGCGGTGCGGCAATCACCAACGGCGAGGCCCGCAGCACCTTTGTGCTGGAAAACGATGTGCCGGTTTTGCGCGAAAAGGACATCATGACGCTCAAATCGGCCGACACACCCTGCAAGAAGATTTATTTCGCCGTGCAGCTCATGTATGTTGACGGTAAAAATCTTTCGGAGCACCACAGGACGTACTGGGAGCTGGTGAGACAAGTCGCCGGCGCCGCTCCCAGCCAGACGGAACTTTTACAGGAGATCAGCACCAACATTCTTCAGGACCGTTTTTATCAGGCGCTGAAACTGACAAAAAAACTTATCGAATATGAAACGGAGGTAGTCAGCCGTGTACGGAGCTCAACAACTAGAAGCTTACAGAACAGTTCAAAACGCAAATAATCTCTCGGGACGCGACATAGAGGCAGCCGCCCTGACCCGCTCCGCCCTTCTGCTTGACGATTGCCGTAAAAAATGGGGCGGGCCCGGCCATGATGAGAAGCTGGCGCACGCGCTTCGGATCAACCAATCGGTCTGGACCATTTTGCAATCAGAGCTCGTCCGCGACGACAACCCGCTGCCTTTGGAGATCCGCCAAAATGTGCTGACGCTTAGCGTGTTTATCGACAAGCGCATCATCGAGATTATGGCGGACCCCCAGCCGGAGAAGCTGAAGATCATCATAGACATCAACCTGAATCTCGCCGCCGGCCTGCGCGGAAGCGGAGTGGAGTAGGGGGTAGAGGGTTAGAAGTTTAGATGATTAGAGGGTTGGAGGGTTGGAAGATTAGAAGATTGGACGATTGGAAGGTTAGAAGTTTAGAGGTTGGCGCGCGGGGGACATTAGTGGTTGGGCTGCAAGTTTTATTAGCCGTTCATGCCCGTCTTGATTAATCAGTCTTGATATGTTTTTACTGCCGTTCGTGGTGAGCTTTTAATGACCGTTCATGCTGAGCCTGTCGAAGCATCCTTTAGCCTTTAGCCTTAGTCCTTTAGCCTTTATCCACGAACCGTCAGTCCCGCGGGGTTACGCCGGTGCTTCGACTTCGGCCTCTATTTTTTCCATCAGGCGGATTGTTTCTTCGGTTGCGATATTATTTTCCTTAAAAAAAGCCAAAAGCTTCATCGCCGCGTCCCCGCGCCCCGTTGCATGCAGATGGCCGGCAAAGGTATTGATAAATTGGATGACCGATAAATTGCCACGGCCGAAAGCGGCAAGAAAGTTTTTTGCCTCTTCTTTTTTCTCCATAATCACAGATAAAATAAGTCCCGGCATACGGGCGGGCAGATAGTCAGGATCTTGTGCCAGCAGTGCCTCAAGTTTGGCTGCCGCATTTTCCAAGCTTCCGGCGATGATCTCACATTCCGAGTATATAACTATTGCAGACCTGTCTTTATCGGGCACGGCTATCGCTTTTTCCGCCGACTCGCGGGCCTCATCGTAGCGGCCCAACCGCAGATAGGTGGAGGCAAGAATAGTATAAATTTCTGCTGTCAGGCCAGGCCTGGTAAGCAGCAGCATGTTTTTGTGGTTTTCAGATTCGGGCTTCTCCTCCATTTTTGTCAGCAGCTTTCGCAACAACTCGACGGCTTCCATGTGTTTGCCAAGGACGCTTGCCTGTTTGGCCAGTTCGTAGATATTTTTGACATCGTGGGGATTGCTCTCATATTTGATTTTTCCCAGCAGGTAGTAGTCCTCTCCTTTTTGGATATCTTTGGTTGTATCAAGCTTTCCGTAGTGATGCACAATGGTTTTTGCCCGGTAAATAGGGATTTTCTGCGCGGCAAGTGACGCGTCCATGAGTTCATGCACCACATTGGCATAAAAGACGTCCTTGCGGCGGGGCGCCAGTCTCACCTGAGAACTGGTGACCCAGCCTGCACCCGTCTCCTCCGGATATTCCCCTTCGTTGGCTCGCCAGCCGATGATCGATGGATTGTTCAGGTAATGCCTCTGACTGAACGAATAAGCGACAGGCCCTTTTGATTTGCGGCGCGCGAGAGCTCTGATTTCACCGTGGTCACGCGGGGAGATGACCTCGTCTGCGTCCATGATGAAGACCCACTCACCTGTGGCATGGGCAAGCGATTGGTTGCGGGCGGCGGAAAAATCGCCCGTCCAGGGGAAGTCAAAAACCTTCGCCCCGAAAATTTCGGCGATGTCTTTGGTTTTGTCCGTCGAGCCAGTATCGACGATGATCATTTCATCGACGGTGTCGCGCACACTCTTCAGGCATTGCGCCAGATACCTCCCTTCGTTTTTGACGATCATGCACAATGATACGGTCCCTCGTCGCCCCGGTTTTTCGATCTGCAGGGGGCCGATTTCATCGCGCACGGCCCTGGCCGCCCTGATGAGGCCCTCGTCGGGGCCGAAGCTCACCAGTGCGTCTTCGATACGGCGCATAGCCTCGGCGCGCCTGCCCCCGGAAATGAGAGTGTCGATGTAGAGAAACAAAAGGTTTTTGTTTTGCGGATAAAACCGCAAGCCTTCGGCAAAATCTTCTCTTGCCTCGTCGAGAAGATCGAGCGAGCGGGCAGCCGAATAATACAATGTGCCGGCATCCGGAAGCGACGGGGAGAGACGGAATCCTTTTTTAAAGTAGCCCCATGCCTCGGCATGGCGCTGCTCGCTCCAGTGCAAAACGCCCATGTTCAAAAATGCCTCGCCATAGCCGGGATCGGCGCATGCCCGCTCGAAGTATTTGCCAGCCGTGTCGCGGTCCTGTTTTTTGTAGGCGAGGATGCCCAGCAGGTTCGCGGCGGCGGCGCTGTTTTCATCGAGCACCAGCATCCGCCGGGCGAGTTCGTTTGCCTTGTCATCCTCGTTCAGGCCCTCATGCGCGTAGGCCGCGCACTCCAGCCCTTTTAGCGATTCTGCGGCCGCCTCCGGCATGGATGTAATCACATCACGCGCTTCGGCAAATTTTTTCGTCTCCAGAAAGTAGCGCGCCAGCTCGTAATAGACCAGCGGCTCATCGGGCGAGTATTTGATGCAGTCAACCATCGTTTCCACAGCTTTATCAATATCGCCTCCGCTGTAAAAGCTATCGGCCAGTTCCATCGCCTTCAGGACAGCCAGCTTTTTCCCCTCCTGCGTGCCCCCGCCCAGCGTCCATTTTTCTAAAAAGATTTTTTTGTTGGCACTCATTGAACGATGGTAGTTTATTTTGTTTCCGATGAAGCTCCGGCTGCCATAGTGATGGATGAAGACGTCGCCGGCGATATAATTTCTGTACCCGGCCATCTCCGCCCTCAGGCAGAGGTCTTCATCTTCGAGATTACCCGTGCCGAAGGTCTCGTCGAGGAGGCCTATCTCACCTGTAAGTGAACGTTTGAAAGCCATACAGAAGCCGATAATTTTGCGGCAGGGGATGCGGCGATGGCGGTATTGTTCAAGGAAGGTTTGGGCACACTGATCCAGGCGCTCGAGAGTGTAGTTTTTGTCGTCTATTTGCTGCGGGCCGCTTGCGTTATTGGTCATGGGGCCGACAATCCCCGCCTCCGGCGCGTATTTCAGGCAATCAATCAGGCCGGTAAGCCAGCCTTTTGCAACGACAACGTCGTTGTTCAGAAGAAGAATGTATTCTCCACGGGAGGCTTCCATCCCCTGATTGCAGCCCCTGGAAAATCCGAGGTTTTCCCGGTTTTCAATCAGTTTATAATTTTTATTGTTCTTCAGCTCGCCCCGAAGCCACTTTGGCGTGCCGTCGGTGGAGCCGTTATCCACGAAGATAATTTCATGGGGCTCCGGCGTGTGTTTTTGCAGACTCCGAACGCATTTTTTTGTGTATTGGAGTTCATTGAAGGTGAGGATGACGATGGAAACCATCTGAGGGATAAAATCACTTTGCCAGCCGGCAGGCGGGAGCTGCCCGCGGATGAGACCTTCATTTGTTTCCTGCTTATTTGATGTTTTGTGATTCGGTTGCATGGCGTCTCTCCCAGAGTGTTTTTTCTCTACGGATACTCAAGGCGAAGTTACAGCAATATCAGTGCCATGATGATCCGGGAGCTGGGACAGCGTAACTACCTGATTATACATTTGTTGTTTGGATAGGGGAAGCTGTTTTGGATGGGGGGAAAACGTTCGTCAATATCATGACGGGTTTGGGGATTCAGATGAACAATGTGTCAAATATTATGCGCAGGCAAGAGGCAAGAGCGGCAGGCTTCGGCAATCCCCCGCACACCCCCCCTTCGACAGGCTCAGGGCAGGCTTCGACAGGCTCAGGGCAGGCTTCGACAGGCTCAGGGCAGGCTTCGACAGGCTCAGGGTGAGCGGTTAACTATTAACCATCCACCATCAACTATCAGCTACACCGTCCACCCCCGGCCTGCTAAAGCAGGCCTCCCCCGCCAGGAGGCTGTGTCGCAATTACCAGCGGGTGGCGTTCTTTGACAACAGAATATTAGAAAAAGGTTAAAAAACAAGAGAAAGTTTTTTGTGTCGCTGTGTCGATATGGTAGAGTCATATTCAAAGGAGAG
>Ga0208196_1001816_pt1 | contig 21466 bp, 22 predicted proteins | sample AD_JPNNA7_MetaG_FD_184443 | JGI IMG/M metagenome (GOLD analysis project Ga0208196, IMG submission 184443) | Active sludge microbial communities of municipal wastewater-treating anaerobic digesters from Japan - AD_JPNNA7_MetaG (SPAdes) (version 2) | ecosystem: Engineered > Bioreactor > Anaerobic...
TCGCACGGATATTAACGGAAATGCTCATAAGCTGTTTTCTGCCATCGGCCTCAAACCACCGCCCAAGGTCCTTCGAATCACAAAAAGCGAAAATGTAGTGGCACAAGCTTGAGGTATGCCCGTAACTTGCCATTTTAACTGACTATTATTTTTGCTGCTGTCAAAGTCAGGACCGCTATAAAAATCTTATCCGCAATCCTGCGCTAAGTTTTTTAACACATCAGTTTATGTTTAATATTTTACTCCTGGCCTTTGATCACTATCCCAGTTCAAAGCTGGTCACGCCGAAGATTCTTTCCAGCGGCAGGGAAGGGACCGCGCCGGAATACATGCGGGCGGTTTCGAAAACACTCTGCATGTTGTGGCGGCGAACCAGCGAACCGGCGGCCGCATTGGGTTCGGGGATATCCAGGAAAAATTCTTCGCCGGGGATCCGGCCGGTCAGGGCCAGGAATAAGGTTTCGGCAATCTCTTCCCGGTCGGCAAACAGCGGGCCGATTTTATAGCCCCGGCGGCACTTGCGAATTACGCCGTATCCGGCCAGTTTTCCATTGTCCTCGCAGCCCAGCGCCGTCGCTTCCGGCTGGTTGATCCAGTGTTGCAGAAAAACGGGGCGTTCGGCCGGAAACATGGCGCGGTCGTAAACGACCAGGTCGCCGAAAGGGATTTTCCGCAGGTCGATGATTTCAGGCGCTTGGCCAGCTTTGGAGGACGCCTTTCCGCGATAGCGGATATTGCGGTAAGCCAGACGGAAACCCAGTTGTCTGTAGGTTTCCTGCTGAGCGACAACGGCGTCGTTGCCCATGCTGCGGCTTCCGGCATAGGCGGATGCTGTCCGGACCAGTTCATGCCCGATTCCCAGGTTGCGGAATTGGGGCAGGACAATATAAAACCCCGCAAAGCCGAAATGTTCGTCATAGGCCACCGCGGAAAGGCATCCGGCCGGCTGTCCGTCCGCTTCGGCCAGGAAAAACCCCTGGGGATCGGCCGCGTAAAAACATTCCGCGTCATGCAGGCCGGGATTCCAGCCCTCTGCGGCGGCCCATTCAATTGCCAGGGAAACCTCCTTCGGGGTCATATTGCGAACCGTTATGCGCATGGATTTACCTCCGGATGAACTGCGGCTGCGGCAGCCTTCTTTGACGTTGTTTTCTAGCACTTCCGACGGGCGACATCAATTGGATAGTTGATCTTTAGGGTGAATTCTGTTACCGGATTTTCAAACAGACCCGGCGGAAGAAGCGCGTCGTTGAGCGAGCTACATTACTTCCTGCGACTTCAGGGTGGACGGCATCCTGATGCCCCGGCCATTTTTGAAGATATTTTTATGAAGAAAGAAACCGGACATACGCGATTTGGCTCCGTCCTCGTCATTCCGGGAGAAGACGAATGCAGATTTCCCTTCTGCACGTCCTTGTTGATCGATGACGATGTCAGGGTTCTGGTTGATCCGGGCGCGGGCCTTTCGACGCTTGTTTCGCTGCAAAAGAAAGCGCCCGTCGATTTGGTGATCAATACCCATTATCACTTCGACCACATTGCGTATAATTACCTTTTTGACCGGGCGCGGATTCTGCTCAATGAGCAGGAAGCCCGGTGCTTCCGGGAGAAAAAATATCTGGCGTCCCTGCTGGGCATGGAAGAGGTTTACGGCCCGGAATGGGTGGACGGATGGATCGCCAGGATCGCCGACACGGAAACCCGACAGAGTCCTTTTTCTCCCCAGAACAGGCACGAATGGTGGCTGTCCGCGTCCCGTGTGGACGAAGAGTACCGGTGGGGCGATGTGCTGGATTTCGGCAAAACCAAAATGCAGGTCATCGGCGCCCCCGGCCATTCAAAAGGCTTCAGCTGCCTGAATTTTCCCGATCTCGGCGTGATGTATGTGGCCGACATCGACCTTTCGTCTTTCGGTCCGTGGTACGCCGGCTCCGACGGCGACATCGATCTCTTTCTCTCCTCGTGTGAAGCCGTCCGGGCGGTGGATTGCGACCATTTCATCACTGGTCATGAAAGAGGGGTTTTAAACAGAAAAGACTTTCTGGACGGACTGGACAGATTTATCGCCGTCATTGACGAGCGCGACAGGAAGATTCTCTCCGTCCTGCAAAAGCCTTTGTCGCTCACGGAGATTGCCGAACGGGGACTCATTTACGGCCGCAAATACCACGTCGATGCCTGGATCTACATGTGGGAATTCATCATGATCAGAAAGCATGTTCAGAGAATGGTCGGACAGGGCCGGATTTTGGATTTAGGTGATCAATTGATCGCGGCCTGACCTTTCCGGAGAAAGGAATGTCCCGATGCTTGAATTCGCCAGACCCCAAGAGACGCTTTCCGTGGTGGATGCGGCGGCCATTGTCGTGGGCATGGTGCTGGGCGTGGGCATTTTCAAGACCCCGTCCATTGTGGCCGCCAGCGCCGAAAGCGAAGGGATGCTGATGCTCTTGTGGCTTGCGGGCGGGCTGGCTTCGGTGGTCGGCGCCCTGTGCTACGCGGAGCTGATGTCCTCCTGTCCGCACGCCGGGGGAGATTACCACTATCTCGCCAGAGCGTTCGGTTTTCCTCCCGCTTTTCTCTACGCCTGGGCGCGCCTGGCCGTCATCCAGACCGGCGCTATCGCGATGGTGGCGTTTCTCGCCGGCGACTATGCCTCGGAAATTTTCCGTCTGGGTCCTCTGTCCTCCTCGCTGTACGCCGCGCTGTTCATTGTTTTTCTCACGGCTGTCAATATCGCGGGCATCCGGCAGGGCAAGGTGACGCAGATGCTGCTTGCCGCGGGAATCCTCTTCGGATTGCTGGTCGTGTCGGCCGCGGGAATTCTGGCTGACGGACCGCGAGCGCCTGTTTCCTCCGGCGGAATCGTTCCGGGACGGCAGGCGCTGGGCACGGCCATGATCTTCGTGCTGCTGACTTACGGCGGCTGGAACGAGGCGTCGTTTCTTTCCGCCGAAGTGCGGCAGGGCCCGCACAATCCGCTGAAGGTCCTGCTTTTCAGCATTGGAACGGTTACGGCCGTTTATCTGCTCGTCAACGTCGCTCTTTTAAACAGCCTGGGCCTGTCCGGCATGGTTTCCTCCAAAGCGGTGATGGCGGACATGATGCGAGGCCTGCTGGGCGCGTCCGCCGGCGCTGTCGTCAGCCTGCTGATTCTGCTGGCGGCCGTCAGCACGATGAATGCGTCCATCATGACCGGCGCGAGAACCGCTTACGCGCTGGGTCGGGATTTTCCGGTGCTGGGGATTCTGGGGCGATGGCAGGGAAGGAGGCAAACACCGGTCAACGCCCTCCTCGTTCAGGGGGGCGTTGCGTTGGCTCTTGTCGCGCTGGGAACGGGCGCGCATGACGGGTTCGTCATGATGGTGGAATACTCGGCCCCCGTGTTCTGGCTGTTTTTCCTGATGGTCGGTGTTTCCGTCTTCTTGCTGAGGCGCAGATATCCGGATTTGCCCCGGCCTTTTCGCGTGCCGCTGTATCCGTTGACGCCCCTGGTGTTTATCGCCATATGCGCCTTCATGCTGTACGCAAGTCTGGCCTATACCGGCCGCGGCGCCTGGGTGGGCGTTTGCGTGCTGCTTTCGGGAATCCCACTTTGGGTTTGGCAGAAGCAAAGACGGACGGCGGACAAATATTCATAAAACCAAAATGATCAAACCATTGAGGGGAAGAAAAATGCAAAGAAGTCTTGATAAAGGCGGCTCCGGAACCCCGGTGGATTCGGGCTTCCGCGTTTCGTGCCTGCCGGGAAAACCGGTTTTGGTTTTTATCCTGGTCTTCTGCTGCCTCTTTCTTCCCGTATGGAGTCCGGCGGCGGATACGACGGAAGCAGAGTACGCCGCTCAAAGAGAGAACATGGTTGCCCGGCAAATCGAGGACAGGGGGATTTCCGATTCCGGAGTCCTGCGGGCCATGCGCGCTGTCAAGCGGCATGAGTTTGTTCCGGAAAGCCTGCGCGGTGGAGCCTACGCAGACCACCCCCTGCCGATTGGGGAGGGGCAGACCATTTCTCAGCCCTACATTGTTGCTTTGATGACGGAAGCGATTCGGCCGAAGCCCCACATGAAAGTGCTGGAAATCGGGACAGGTTCCGGCTACCAGGCCGCGGTTCTGGCCGAGCTCTGCAAGAGTGTTTATTCCATTGAGATTGTCGAGTCGCTGGGCAGAAGAGCCGCAAAGCTCCTCTCCGGTCGCTACAGGAATGTTCATGTCCGGATCGGTGACGGGTACCAGGGATGGCGTGAGGAGGCGCCCTTTGATGCGATCCTCGTCACCTGCGCCCCGACAAAGGTTCCCCGCCCGCTGGAAGAACAGCTCCGGGAGGGCGGCCGGATGGTGATTCCCGTCGGAGAATCCCGGGTGCAGGAACTGGTCGTGCTGACCAAAAGGAACGGCCGCCTTGAACGACAGGAGATTATTCCGGTCCGCTTTGTGCCCATGGTGGACGCAAAGGGCCGGAAATATTGATCCAATCCGCCTGCCGGTTCAACGCATATTGATGGTGTGGAGCTTCAGGAGAAATTCCTTGAATTTGTCTTTCGTCGTCTCTTTGATGGATTCGAGCCGGACGACCACGGCCTTGTTGTAAAACGTGTATCCGTTTTCGATGATTTCGGGATCGTTGTCGTCGTCGATGAAACGCTCCATGAACTTCATGATGTATTTTCTCGCCTCTGCTTCATCTTTGGCGGTCACCAGATAATGATGAATCTCGGGATCTCCATCCGTCGTTTCGCTGATTTTTGCCCTGTAGTCAGGCATATCATCCTTCTCCTTTTTTTTATGAATGCTGCCGGCCGGTATATACTCCATTCATTTGCCGAAGGCAACGGTTCCGTTGGGCAGCCTGTAAAAATTTTTCCACATCGGGAATACCCGTGATTGCAATTCGGCTCCGGCGAGGAACGTGGATGCCCGCCGGGGCATCGAAAAACGATTCCGGTTATTTCGTCTTCAAATTGCGGAAATTCGGTTTGCGCTTTTCCATGAAGGCCATCATGGCTTCGATGCTGGCCGGACCGCCGGCGAGCCGGTCCATCGCTTCCCGCTCGACTTCTAAGGCCGCCTCGATGCCCGTCCGATGGGCGGTTTTGAGGCATCTTTTTGTTTCCATGAGGGAACTCAGAGGCAGTTGCGCAATCTCCGCGGCTTTTGCCATCGCGCCGGGAAGAAGCTCGTCATCCGTGAACTTGCGGGAAGCGATTCCTGTTGCCAGGGCCTTGTCGGCGTCAATCCATTCCGTGGTAAACAGCAGCTCCGCCGCGCGCTGAGGTCCAATCCGCATCTGCAGCATGTAGCTGCTGGCGAACTCCGGCGCCATTCCCAGGCTGTTGAAGGGCAGGCGCATCCGCAGGCTTTCACCGACGTAGAGGACATCGGTGTGGAACAGTATCGTCGCGCCGCCCCCGACGGCAACCCCTTTGGCCGCGGCGACCAGCGGTTTGTCAAAGTCCACGACCGCGCGTTCCGTGATGCGGTAGCTGTGCGCCTTGCCGGAAACGGCGTAATCCTTCAGATCCTGTCCGGCCGAAAAATCACTGCCAGCGCCGGTGATGACCACCACGGTTACGTCGTCATTGATGCGAGCCGCATCCAGTTCCGCGGCAAAAGATTCCCACAGCTCCTTGTTGAATGAGTTTTTGCTCTCCGGGCGGTTCAATGTCAAAAGCAGAACGCCGTCTTTTAATTCCTTTAATACCGTGTCGCTCATTTTGATCCCTCTTTCCTTTGAATTTATTTTATCCGGGAGTTTTGCCCGGCAGTTGTGAAAGTTCCGGCTGTCCCTGTTCACCCGGCCGGGAAGAGCAGCGGACGCCGGGGCGCCCGGCGCAAGACGGCAAACCTGAAATCAGATTTTCTCGTACCGCACTTTCCTGCGGTTGACGGTTCGGAGATATTTCACCCTGGGATGCCCGAAGACCATCATGAAAATCACCGATTCCCCTTCCTGGAGGCCGATTTTTTGCTTTAGTTCGGGCGACCGGTCAAACGCAAACGTTCCAAACCCCATCAGGCACGCGCCCAATCCCAGCGCGTTGATCATCAGCTCCAGATGGCCGGCGTTGAAGCATCCGTCCACCTCATTGCAGGTGCGGCTGACGATCAGAAGCGCGTTGGGCGCGCCGTGAAACAACAGATCTCTTTGCTTTTTCTGATAAAATGAATACCAGTTGGCCCAGACGGGCTGGAAATCCAGGTATTGGGGAGGTAGCCGCATCGTTTTTTTATCCACCTGGCTGACATCCAGCTCCGCCAGCGCTTTCAGGGCGATCGGCGTAATCTCCCGCAGCGTCTCCTTCGTCAGCACGATATAGCGAAGCGTTTGCGTATTGGCGCCCGTCTGCGTATAACGGCCCATTTCCAGTATTTTAGCGATGTCCGCATCGCTCACCGGTTCGTCGGTGTACTGACGGACGCTTCTGCGGAATTTTACAAAATTCAGGAGGCGCTCCGGCGGGATCTCAAACTTCCCCGGATCGTCGTATTCGAGAACCTCGGAAGGATCGTAGTCGCCGGCGAAGCGAACAGCCTTCTGCGGGCACACCGCCTCACAGTGTCCACACTCCAGACACCATTTGCCGTGAACGGCCTTCCCGTCTTTGATGGCGATGTTGGCGGTGGGACAATCCGCCCGGCAAGTTCCGCAGCCGATGCATTGGTCCGGATGAACCTCGATGATGCTCATGAACCTCCTCCGTTTCCCCGATGACTTCCGGGACGACCGTTTCTTGTGGAAGCTAATATGAGGGTTTCCCCATTGTCAAGACAAAAACGAAAACCGGACGTTTGCCGCAAGACTGCCGCCTGAGTCTCGGGAAAGAGCCGCTACGGCGGCGCGCGATCACCCCCTCAAGATGAGGTAGCTCAGGATGCATTCCACGCACCGGTCAACGCCGATTTTGTCTGTCGCAAGAGAGAGGTGGTGGCGTCTTGCATCGGCCCATTCCTGACCGGTCACGGCGCGATGGTAGAGAGCCCGTTCTTTATCGCTCCGGTCGATGATCTTTCCAGCCGCTTCTTCCGTTGTGTTGTACAGTTTCATCACTCGATCTATGCGAAACGCCCGGTCGGCATGCAGGAAGATGCTCACGCAATTTGGATGGCTTCGCAGAACGTGCGCGCCACAGCGACCGATAATCACGGCCGGACGTTCCCGGGCGATGCGCAGGATGATCCCGCTTTCCGCCTTGAACAGCTCATGGTCCGAAGGCGGCAGCGTCTGCGGCTTGACGTAGGCGTCCGGGGCGGCGGCGTGCGTCCGGATAAAGGACTGCCAGAAGGAGAGCTTTTTTTCATCGCGCGAGGCCAGATCCTTTTCCAGCATCGAAAAATGTTGTGCCGCCAGGCTGATGATTTCGCGGTCCGCGTAAAAAATGTCCAGGCGTTTTGCCAGTTGCTGCCCGATATAACCGCCACCGGAGCCGAGCTGTCGACTGATGGTAATGACCAAAGGCGATGCGTTCTCCATGCGGCTTCTCCTGTCTCTTTCACCCTTCGGCGATGCGCCGGTCCCGTCCGGAATCAGCCCTGCGGTTCGTGCGTATGCAAACGGTTTTCCTTCCTTCCCAGCAGAACATAGTACAGGGGAATGGATGCCAGGATGACGAAAGTCATGATGACATACAAGGCCCGGTATCCCGTGAAGCCAACCAGCGCGCCCAGTAAATAAGGGCCGATTCCAAATCCCAGATCCAGAAAAATGAAGAAAGTGGCTATCGCAAGCCCCATTCGATGGGGGGGAACCCCCCTGATCGAAATGGCCTGAGCGCTGGAAATAAAGTTTCCGTAGCCCATCGCCAGAAAGACCGCCGCCGCGAGCAGCGCTATTCCCGCCGTGGCCTGACTGAAGATCAGCATGCCGACGGCGTAAAGCAGCAGGGAGGGGTAGACGACAAAATTGGCGCCTCTGATGTCCATCAGGCGTCCGGACAACGGCCGTGTGATGAGAACCGTGATGGAATAAACAAGAAAATAGAAGCTGGCGGCCCTTTCCAGATGGATTTCCTTGGTGTACAGAGAGATGAGCGTCAGCAGACCGGAATAGCTGAAGCCGATGATCAGGATGATCAGGGAAATCGGGATCGCTTTAAATTCCAGAAAATCGGAAAGCCGGAATCGGCCGTCCGCGGCGTCGGATTCCGGGGCGGGCTTTTCATACACCGGCTTGTTGACCGCGAAAGACAGGACAAAACTGGCCGCCGCCAGAAACGATGTCAGCGCGAAGATCATCCTGAAATTCGCGTGATGAATCAGAAAAATGCCGATAAAAGGGCCCACCGCAACCGCCAGGATCGCGCCGATGCTGTAAAACCCGATGCCTTCTCCGCGGCGGCTTGGGGGAATAATCTGGGCGACAATGGTTCCCGCGGCCGTGCTGGCTGTCCCGAAGACAATCCCGTGCAAGAGCCGGATGATGATCAACAGAGACAGGCTGACGGCTGCGAAGTACAGCGCCGAAGTGACAATGAAAAGCATCGTGCTGATGATCAAAACTTTTTTGCTGCCGATGCCCTCAATGACGCGCCCGGTTCCCAGCCGTCCGATCAGCGCGCCGATAATGAAAATGCCCGCGACCAGCCCCGCCATGTCTGTAGATGCGTGGAATTCATCCACGGCATAGGATGCAATCGTGACGATCAGCAGAAAATGCGTCAGAAAGACAACGGCATTGATCACGGCTATCGTGACAAAATCCTTTGTCCACAGTCTTTTTTCGTTCATGGCCTGTTCCACGGCCGACCGCCTTCGTTTTGTGTTTGTCCGGGACTATAGGAGCATAATTTCCGCCTGTCAACAACAATGGATCAATCGCTTTTGTTCTTGCATTGTTTTTTCAAAGTTGTAAGATGGCGTACAATTTATAAAATAAGTCCTTTTGACGATTTGGAGAATCCGTTTCAATGACCGCCATCCATCACAACGGGAGGATCGACGAAACGGGGATAATGTTTCCCGCCGCCGATGGATTTCCGCTTGCCGGCGCGTTTCGCACCTGGCGCCGGTGGTCGCACAAGGGCGATTATCTTATGGGCGAGCTTGCCGACCGGCTGAAACCGAACTGCTGCAATGACATCAGAGCGCCGATCGCCTTTTGCGTTTTTAGCGCCGATCCGCTGACCACCGCCGAAAGCGCGCAAAAACTCCTGACGGGCATGCCCAACGCCCGGACGGAGTTTCATGTTCTGCGGCCCTCCGACCTCGGCGTCAGGGCGCTCGGCCACCAGAACCTGTTCCGGCGCAAAAACGAAGCCGCCTGGCCGAAAATCTGGGACGCGGCCATCTGACGAGGATCATCTTCGTTCAGGCTTTTGCTCGGAGACTTGATCTGTTTTCTTTGCCCTTGCCGCCTTTGGTAAAATGAGGTTCCGGCCGATGTCGATGATTTTAGCCGTTAAAATTTTGGATAAATTTTTTTGCTGAGATCAAGATTCCAGGAGAAGGAGGTCAGGATGAATACCGATCAGTTATTTCTTCGGGGGAGCAGTCTCAAGGCCTTCATCGTCTTCATCGCTTTCCAGCTTGTGCTCATCGGCGCCGTATTTTCGGCCCACAGGGCGCAGACGGATAACGGGGCTGTGGAGGTATCCAATGTTTATTTCGTGAATGAAGACGGCAATCGGATTCGCGGCAAGCTCTTCAGGCCCCTCTCCGCGACCGAAACGGTCAAGCACCCCGGCGTACTCTTCATCCACGGATACCAGAACAACCGTGAAAGCGGCGACGCCTACGCCATCGAGCTCGGTCGAAGAGGCTTTGTAACGCTCAGCATCGACGCCGTCGGCAGGGGCAATTCGGACCCGCCGCATGACATGAACGATCCGCGGTTCGACAAAACGTTCGGGGCCCGCACCTCGGCGAAGTATCTTGCGTCGCTTCCCTTTGTGGATTCAGGCCGCGTCGGGGTGATGGGGCACAGCATGGGGGCCGAGTATTCCTACTGGATCGCGCTTGCGGATCCCTCCATCCGGGCGGTCGCCATCATCGGGAACGCCTATGACAAACGCGCCACGCGCGACCGGCCGCAGAACATGATCATGATCATCGGCGAGTTCGACGAGTTCCGCGACCGTTTTACCGGCACCACGAATCTCATGGAACAGTGGATGAAAACGGAGGCCACGCTCAATGCGTTTCCGGTCGCACACCCTCAATTCAACACCACCTACGGCGATTTTGCCGATGGGACGGCCCGCCGCGTCTTCGTTACGCGAATCTCTCACGTGCAGGAGTCGCACAGCAGGGCTTGTATCGCCGAGGCGCTCGACTGGATGCGCCTGGCCCTGCATCCGCCGGAACAGCTGTGGAAAGACAAGAACGACCAGCGTTGGCCCATCAAAGAGGCGATGACGCTGCTGGCTATGCTGGCCGGTTTCCTTTCGCTCCTTCCCCTTGGGCTGATCGCGCTCCGGACCCGTTTCTTCAGGCCGATCCGTCAGGGCCAGACCTTCGGTTATGCCTGCCCCGACGGACAATGGTGGAAGTTCGCCGCGATCAACGGGGCGCTCATGTGGCTGTATCTCCCGCTCATCATGACGCTCTTCGCGATCCACAAGTTCGTTGTCCGCGTGGATAAGGTTTTTCCCATGCTGCTCGTGGACGCGATCGTCTGGTGGTTCGTCATCATCAATATCATCGGCCTCATCCTGCTGCGGCGGTGGTATCGCAGGGAGTCCGTCGCCGGCGGGCTTAGCTGGTATGACCTCGGTATCTCGCATTTCAGGGAGCGATGGGGCCTCGATCCGGGGCGGACCGGCCGTACCGTCCTGCTGGCGCTGCTGCTTTTTGCCTTTCTGTATCTCTGTGAGTTTCTCGGTGAGAAGCTGGCGCTCGTCGATTACCGGTTTATCTATCCGCTGCTGAGCGATCTGACTCCCTATCGCATGCTCATGTTCGCGCTCTATTTCCCGTTTATCCTTTTCGGTTTCCTGGTGCTGACGTCGTTTGTGCACGGGCAGCTCCGACGCGCCGAAAAATCGAGCTGGTGGCGAACGTACGTCTCGTGGACGGGGAGAAACATTCTGGCGCTGATCAGCCCGCTCTTCCTTTTTCTGCTGGTGCAGTACGTCCCGCTGCTGACGACCGGCTTCATTCCGTTCGAGGGGCCGGGCGGCGTTTTCGTGGTGTTTATCATCGAGCTTTTTTTCATCATGCTGACGCTGACGATTGTGATGATCCAGTCCACCTGGTTCTACCAGATTTCGGGAACGATTTATTTGAGCGCGCTGATGAACGCGCTGGTCGTCACCTGGCTGTTCGCATCGTCACAGGTGATCGCGCCGATTCCGTGACATTGCGATACAGTCTCGAAGGCGGGAGTCTGGAAAAGGTTGATCAACCTGGATTCCCGCCTGCGCGGGAATGACAGGTTGGGGCATGAGGAATGACGGGAAAGCAGGTTGTGCAAATCCCTCAACTGTTCCAGGTATCCGCGATGCCGCCCTGGCTGAGCTTTTCGTCATGGCGCGACACGAAGAGAGCTTTGAAAAATGTCATTTCGAGGAGCGTGAGCGACGAGAAATCTTCATAATGGCCGTTTGTTCAAGATTTCTCTCTTCGGTCGAAATGACAAAAATGGCCGTTATTCAAAGCTCTCACGAAATTACCCGCCCAGATAGGCTTCTTTTACCCTCGGGTTGCCGGTCAGTTCTTTGCCGGCGCCGGAAAGCACGATGTGGCCGGTTTCCAGAACGTAGGCGCGCGAGGCGATGTGCAAAGACATGTTGGCGTTTTGTTCGACCAGTAGAATCGTCTTTCCCGCCTCGTTGATTTCCTGAATGATTCTGAAAATTTCTCTCACCAAAACCGGCGAGAGGCCCATGGAGGGTTCATCGAGCAGCAGCATCTGCGCGTCGCTCATGAGCGCGCGGCCCACGGCCAGCATTTGCTGCTCTCCGCCGGACAGCATGCCGCCCAGTTGTTTGCGTCGTTCGCTCAAACGCGGGAACAGTTCAAAAACATGGCTCAGATCGTCGGCGATTTTGGGTTTGTTCCTGCGCTGCCAGCAGGCAAGCTGAAGATTCTCCAGTACGGTGAGGTTGCCGAAAATGCCGCGGCCTTCCGGCACATGGGCGATGCCGGCTGCGACAACCTGGTCGGCGGCAAGGTTTCTCAAATCTTTGCCGGCGAAGGTGACACTTCCGGTGTAGGGGACCAGACCGGAGATCGCGCGCAGGATGGAGGACTTGCCCGCGCCGTTTGCGCCGATCAGCGTGACGATTTCTCTGCGGGCCACCTCAAAAGAAATACCGTCAACGGCCTTGATGCTGTCGTAGTGGACGCTCAATCCGTCCACGCAAAGGAGAAGATCCGCGCGGTTCATGAAGCGACCTCCTCGCCAAGATAGGCTTCCAGCACTTTGGGATTCGCCTGAATTTCGGCAGGCAGACCTTCGGCGATGGTGGCGCCGAAGTCCAGGACCACCAGGCGTTCGCAAATTCCCATGACCAGACGCATCTGGTGTTCAATCAGGAGGATGGTTACTGAAAACGTCTTGCGAATCCAGCGAATAAAGTCCATGAGCTGAAGGATTTCGTTGGGGTTCATCCCGGCGGCCGGTTCGTCCAGAAGCAGCAGCTTGGGTTCGGTGGCGAGCGCGCGGGCCATCTCCAGACGTCTCTGCAGCCCATAGGGCAGGTTTTTGGCCTTTTCATTGGCGGATGCGTCCAGATGGAACACGGCGAGCAGATCCAGCGCCTGCACGGTGATGCGCCTTTCTTCGGCCCGGAAGCGGCCGATGTGCAAAAGCGCCTCGGCCGGTGAATAGGCCGTCTGGCCGTAGTGCGCGATGCGGACATTATCCAGAACGGAGATCTCCCTGAAAAGCCGGATGTTCTGGAAAGTCCGGGCAATGCCCAACCGGGTGATCGAATGCGGGTTGAGCCCCACCAGTTCCTTGCCCTGAAAGTTGATGCTGCCTTCGCTTGCCCGATACACGCCGGTCATCAGGTTGAAGACGGTGGTTTTCCCTGCGCCGTTGGGGCCGATGATGCCGACCAGTTCATGGGGATCAACCCGCAGGTTGAAATCGGATACCGCGCAAAGTCCCTCGAACCGGTGTGTGAGCCGGGAGATTTCAAGGAGCGGCATGGCGCGCCTCCTTTTTCCTTTGCCGCCAGAGCTTTTCCGTGACCCTATCGAGAAGCGGTGTGAACAGGCGGGCTTCCCGCAGGCCCATGATGCCGCGCGGCCGGTAAATCATCAGAAGCACCAGCATCAGCGGCATGAAGACCATTCGCCAGACGCCCAGCGGGCGCAGGATTTCCAGAAGAAGTGTGTAGATGACCGCGCCGAGAACCGATCCGGCGATGGAGCCGATGCCGCCCAGGTAAACCATGATCAGCACATCGGTCGATTTCAGAATATCGAACATGCGCGGATTGATGAACTGAATCGCGTGGGCGAAAAGGCCTCCGGCGACGCCCGCAAAAAAGGACGATACGACAAAGGCGATGATTTTGACCTGGCGCGTGTTGACGCTCATCAGATCGCTGGCGATTTCATCTTCCCGGATCGACCAAATGCCTCGCCCGAAATTGGAATACACCAGGTTGCGGATAACCCAGACGGACAGCACTGTCCAGAAGAAAACCCAGGGAAGCGTCGTGAGCTTCTCCATGCCCAGAAGCCCCCGTGGCCCGCCCACGGCGTCGATGTTTTCCAGGACGGACTTGACGATCATGCCGAAAGCAAGCGTGACGATGGCCAGGTAATCGCCTCGTGTTTTAAAGGAGGGAATGGCCACCAGAAAGCCGACCAGCGCCGCGCCCATGCCGCCGGCCAGAATCGCCGCGGGAAACAAAATGCCGGCGGCGTTCTGCGGGAAAACATACACGGTCAAGATCGAGGCAATATAGGCGCCGACGGCCATGAATCCCGCGTGTCCCACGGAGAATTCTCCCATGTAGCCGTTGATCAGATTCAGGCTGACCGTGAGAATGATGTTGATGCCCACGTAGATGATGATCAACTGCAGGTATAAATCCACGAAATCGTAGCGGTCGGCGGCAACGCAGAAGGCCAGCCCCGCGGCCAAAAAGACCGGCCAGAAATATTTCAGGCCGGTGAGCTGTTGCCAGCGCTTTTGCAATGTGACAATTGCGGCTTTCATCATCGTCATGCCTATACTTTTTGCGGCTGGGGCTTGCCCAGAATGCCGTAGGGCCGCAGAATCAGCAGAACCAGAAGCAGCGTGAAAGCGACAAAGTCCCGGTACGTGGACGGGAAAAACGCCGCCACGAGGATTTCCACCGCGCCCAGAATGAAACCGCCGATCATGGCGCCGCGCACGTTGCCGATGCCGCCCACTACGGCGCAGATGAAGGCTTTCCAGCCGACCATGATGCCCATGTAGGGATCGATCACCGGGTAGGCCAGTCCGTACATGACGCCGGCTGCGCCGCCCAGTCCCGTGCCGATGGCGAAGGTGAAAGAGATGATTTTATTGATCGGCACGCCCATCAGGGGAACAATCGACTTGTCCCAGGAAATGGCGCGCATGGCCATGCCCGCTTTGGTGCGCTGGACCACAAAATCCAGAAGCAGCATCAAAACCAGCGAAAGGGCGATCACCAGCACCTGCAAGGAAGAGATGGACAAGGATCCGATGGTCCAGGTGGTGTTGGTGAGCAGCGGCGGAATGTGCTTGGGGTAGGGGGAAAGGGCCAGTGTGAAATTTTCCAGAAACAACCCCACGCCCAGCGCGGTGATGATGGCGGAGACGCGCGGCGCGGCCCGCAGGGGCTTGTAGGCCAGTCTTTCGATGACGACGCCCAGACAGGCCACGCCCAGCATGGAGACAAGCAGCGTCGGGACAAACGACAGCTTCAGATAAACGGCCAGCAGAAAGCAGAAAAACGCTCCCACCATGAACAGATCGCCGTGGGCGAAGTTGATCATCGTCAGGATGCCGTAAACCATCGTGTAGCCCAGGGCGATGAGCGCGTAGATGCTGCCCAGCTGCAGGGCGTTTAACGCTTGCTGAAAAAGATAGGCCATGCCAGATCCTTCCCCGCCCCCTGCGGGTGGGGATCGAGGAGAGAGGGGTTTGATTTGGGTCACCCATCCATGATCCCTCCCATCGGGGGATCATGGATGAAGGATGAAAATACTTTCTATGGTTTCGCGTTTGCGAACCATGTGAACTTTCCGTCTTTGATTTGCAGAATGACGGCACTTTTGATCGGATCGCCGGAGCCTTCCTTGAACTGCATATTGCCCGTCACGCCGTTGTAAAGCGGAATTTTCGCGAGCGCGTCGCGGACGGCCTGGCGGTCGTTCTTGCCGGCGGTTTTGATGGCCTGCGCCAGGAGCCCGAATGAATCGTAAGTCAGGGCGGCCACGTCGTCCGGCGTTGTTCCGTATTTGGCTTTGTAAGTCGCGATGAATTTTTTGGTTTCGTCGCTGGCCGAGTCCGCCGCGTAGTGCGTGCTGAAGTAGTAGCCTTCGCAGTCTTTGCCGCAGAGCTTGAGCAGCTCTTCGGACCCCCAGGAATCCGAGCCGATAAACGGAACCGAAATGCCCAGACGCTTGGCCTGCTGGATTTGCAGAGGCACTTCGCTGTAGTAGTTGGGCAGGAAGATAATGTCGGGATTGGCTTTTTTGATTTTGGTGAGCTGCGATGAAAAATCCTTGTCGTTGGTGGTATAGGTTTCGAAAGCGACAATCGTGCCGCCGTTTTTCTCGTAAACCTCCTTGAAAATCTCGGCGATGCCTTTGTTGTATTCGGAAGCCACATCATACAGAACCGCCGTTTTTTTCAGCTTCAGGTCATCCAGGGTGAATTTGGCGATTACGCCTCCCTGAAACGGGTCGATGAAGCAGGCGCGAAAAACGTATTTTTTGGAGGCGTTGCTTTTGGAATTCAGCGTGGCTTTGGGCGCGGTGGACCAGGGAGTAATCAAAACGGTTTTGCCCGACTCGGCGATTTCCGCCGCCGGCAGCGCGTAGCGGCTGGCGTTGGGGCCGACAATGGCCGTCACTTTCTGCTGGGTGATCAGCTTCTGCGCGGACGAGGCGGACTGGTCCGCTTTGCCGGCATTGTCTTCAATGATCAGCTCCACCGGATATTTCTTCCCCCCCAGAAGGATGCCGCCGTTGTCGTTGATTTCCCGGACGGCGAGCTCCGCTGCGTTTTTGCAGGAGGCGCCCACCGCCGGAATGTCGCCGGTCAGCTCGGCGATGACGCCGATCCTTACCGCGTCGGAATCCTTTTGGGCGCAGCCAAAAACACAAAGGGAGCAAATCACCAAAAGAGCAATCAATATAAAAGTGTGTTTCATGGATTTTCTCCTGCCTGGCATCAGAAAATTTTGACCCCAGCTTATAAGGGAAGGACGCGTCAGTGTCAATGGAAAAGAAGGTCTTTGACATACCGGGCGATAGCCGGCGAGGCCGTGAGCCCCGGTGATTCGATGCCGACGAGGTTGATGAAACCGGGAGCGTCGGCCCGGATGGCAAAATCAGCGAAAGCGTCTTTGGGCCCCTGGCGTTTGGGACGGATGCCGGCCATGTCGGCCGAAACGTTCTCCGGCTTCAAAAAAGGCAGAAATTTCACGGCGTGCTCATAGAATAAAGCGGCTTTTTCGGGGGCGACGGTGTAATCCTCCACCCGGTCAATGTAAGTGGCGTCCGGTCCCAGCTTCAGTCGTCCGTTCAAGTCCATCGTTAAATGCACACCCAGCCCCACACTGTTCTTAAGCGGGGCGGGGTAGATCAACCGCCGAACGAGGCCCGGCTTCACGCCGGAAATACCGCAGTAATCGCCTTTGCAGTAATACAGCCGATAGGCGCCGCCCATCATGTTGGCGACCGTATCGGATGCGAGCCCCGCGCAGTTGATCACCACCCCCGACAGGAACGTGGATTCCTCCCCCCGGTCGTTTCGGGTGAGGATCCGCCAGGCGTTGTTCTCCTGTTCAATACGGATCACGCGGGTGCGGCAGATCAGATGGGCCTGGTTCTCCAGCGCCCGGGCCAGGAAATCATTCATCAGGTCATGGGCGCTGATAATGCCCGTTTCCGGCGAGTACAGGGCGGCGCGGGCCCTGATGTTCGGCTCCATCCGGGCGATGTGCTCTCCGCCCATCATTTCCAGGGCGGCAGCGCCGTTTTTTCGGCCCTGGGTGAAGAGACGCTCCAGTTCGCCGGTTTCCAACGGATCGGCGGCCACAATAAGTTTGCCGACTTTTTGATGGGGAATGCCGCGCCGGCGGGCCGATTCATACAGCATCCGGGTTTCCAGCCAAGCACAGTTCGGCCTTCAGCGATCCTTCCGGATAGTAGATGCCTGCGTGAATCACTTCACTGTTGCGCGAGCTGATGCCCTCTCCGTGCCGCGCGTTCTGCTCCAAAATAAAGACATTCATGCCCGGGCGCGCCAATTCCGCTGCGACGGCCAGGCCGACAACCCCCGCTCCAATGATCGTGATATCGGTTTTTTCCATATTCCCTTTGCCCATGTTTGAGAAGAAGGGGTTGCAACCCCTTCTTCCTCATCGCTGACGATGATCAAGAACCATACACGATTTCGGCGGGCGGCGCAAAAAATCTTGAGCGACGCGGCAGGTCGTGGTAATAACCACCGAAATTTACAGAAAGGTCTTTTAACCATTGAAGATTGCCACATACAATGTCAATTCGATCCGTTCCCGTCTGCATATCGTTTTGCCTTGGCTCAAAAACCACCAGCCGGATATTTTCTGCATGCAGGAAACCAAGGTCGAGGACGCCAAATTTCCCCTCTCTGAATTTGAAGCGGCGGGATACACAGTAACCTTCCGCGGCGGCAAGCAATACAATGGCGTGGCGATCGCTTCAAAACGAAAACCGCAGAAGGTTTCCTTTGGACTGGCCGATGATCCTCCGGATCCCGACCGCCTGGCCGCCGCGCATTTCGGTGATCTGGTGATTTTAAACGTCTACGTTCCGCAGGGGCAGGAAGTGGACACGCCTCCGTTTGCCTATAAGCTCGCGTGGCTGGGGAGGCTCAAAAAATATCTTTTCCAAAACTTTCAGCCGGATCAGAAACTTGTGCTGTGCGGTGATTTTAACGTCGCGCCCCAGCAGATTGACGTTCACGATCCCAAACGTATTCTGGGACATGTCTCTTTCAATCCGGAGGTCTGGAAGGCGTACGAAAATGTTTTGACCTGGGGTCTGGTTGATGTTTTTCGGAAGCATCATCCCGGTGAGCCGGGGCAATACACTTTTTTTGACTACCGCGTGAAAGATTCGGTCGGACGAAACCTGGGCTGGCGCGTGGATCATATTCTGGCCACGAATAAAACAGCCGCGGTGTCGAGTGGCTGCGTCATTGACCGGGCCACGCGTCTTGCGGAAAAGCCGTCCGATCACGCGGTGATTTACGCCGAGTGGGAAGGGAAACTCTGATGAGGAAAAAAGAGGACATCCATCGCATCAATGAAGATCTTGCGGCGCGTTTCAGGAAAATGGAAACGGAACTCTTATCCGCCCCCACCATTGCCGGGCTTTTCGAAGCGTTGGTGGAAGGGATCGAAAGAGAATTCGGCGTTCCTTTTGTCTGGCTGACGTTTGTGGATCGGCCGGGGGCGGATGCTTTGACGAATGCCGCCGTCGCGTCGGACATTTTGAAAAGCAGGTTCAGCGTCGTTTCCGCCGAGCTTCTGGAAAAAATAATTCCCGACGGACGGCAGCCCGTTCTCTCCAATCAAAATCTCCAGCTTTTTTACAGGCTGATGCCGTCCAGTCAAAAATATTTTGTGCGGTCGATCGCCGTGGTTCCTTTTGCGCTGGAGGGACGAATGATCGGAGCCTGGAACAACGGCGATGCGGACGCGAACCGCTATTCGCCGGATATGGATACCGCGCTGCTTGCTGCGCTGGCCGACCGGATTTCCCTTCGGCTGACGGAGCTGGCCGCGGAAAAAAACGCCGCATCCGCCGCAGAGAAAAGCGCGGAGCAGCCGGGAGGTTTTCATGGTTGACGAGTGGATTAAAGAAATCAAGAAAAAGTGCCCGCCGGACAGGCTGGGCATGATTCTGGTGCACAACGGCATTGTGCGGGCCACGTCCAAAAAAGGCGCTCAGGTGGCGCGCATGAATCTTTCCTTTGACCGGGCCGCGCTGGATAAAGCGGTGCGTCGCTTTAAAGAAAGGGAAGGCATCGTGGAGATTCGCGCCTGGATTAACGAAGGGACGCTCAACGTCGGCGACGACATCATGTGCGTCTGCGTGGCGGGCCGGTTCCGTACGGACGTTCTGCCGGTGTTTCAGGAGCTCATTTCGCTGATCAAAACAGAAATCGTGAAGGAAGATGAGACTTCATGAACGAAGTCCTTTTTCAAGGTTAGTGGCGCAAAGAAGAACAGCGGCAGGAATTTCGTGTTCGGGAAGCGAAGAAACATTGCACTTTTGATCCCGAATATGCTAGCTTGCGTTCACAAAACGGGAAAGCCGCAGATTTCGGGCTGGGAAGGAAATGCGATGGACACCATGACGGAATTCAGGGAAGTTGTTGATCAACCTTACGCGTACCTGCAAAAACTCAAAGGCCAAACCGGAAAGAAGATGGTGGGCTATGTCTGTTCTTATACGCCGGAGGAGATCCTCCTGGCAGCCGGGGCCCATCCGGTGCGTTTTTTCGGCACCAAAGAGCAGATTCATCTGGCCGATTCCCATCTTCAGTCCTACAGCTGCTCGATTGTCCGCGGCGTTCTGGAGGAGGGCCTTTCCGGGAGAATCGGATTTCTGGACGGTATGATTTTCCCTCATACCTGCGATTCCATTCAAAGGCTGTCCGACATCTGGCGCATGAACATCCCGTTCGGATTTCATCTGGATCTGGTGTTGCCCGTCAAGCTCAACACATCGTCCGCACGGGACTATATGACGGATGTCCTTAGAAAATTCCAAAACGACGTTGGCCGCGCGCTTGGGGTGAACATTACCGATGACGACCTGCAAAAAGCAATCGGGACGATGAATGCCATCCGGCAATCGATCAGGGATCTTTACGAGATTCGCAGCCAATACCCCCATCTCCTGTCCGGCGCGGATTTATACACACTGGTCCGGGCGTCCATGATGATGGACCGGGAGCGCCTCGCGGGGATGCTTGCCGAAACGGCTGTGAAGATGAAGGCAAAAGCGGCCGGGGAAAAGCCGGACGCCTCTCTGAAGAGGATTATTCTTGTCGGCGGCATGTGTAATCATCCGGATATTTATCCCCTGATTGAAGAGGCAGGCGGAGCCGTTGTCTGGGATGATTTCTGTACAGGGGCAAGATATTTTACCGAGCTGGTTGCCGGGGGGGATGATCCTGTAGCGGGTATCGCGGAGCGGCTGATTCGGCGTGTTGTTTGCCCGGCCAAGCATGCCGGATTGGACCGGCGCGCCAAACACATCCTCCGCCTCGTGCGGGAGCATAACGCCCGGGGCGTCGTTTTTCTGCTTTTCAAATTCTGCGATCCGCACGCGTTTGATTATCCCGACATTCGGAAAAGCATGGATGAAGCGGGAATTCCCGTTCTGCTTTTGGAAATGGAAGACCCCCTTCCCGGGGAAGGGCAGCTGAAAACACGCTTTGAAGCATTTCTGGAAATGGTGTGAAAGGAGATGTCATGTCCGAAGTAAACTCTGATAAGGAAAAAAGGAAAATCAAATCCGAAAAGAAAATGCGGGATATCATGACGGCCTATTATATCGACGCCAAAATGGCCCGGCAGAACAACAAGAAGGTGGCCTGGATCACGAGCGGCGGGCCGGTGGAGCCGCTGATCGCCATGGATGTGATTCCCGTCTATCCGGAGAATCACGGAGCCATGATCGGCGCCAGCAAGATGGGCGTCGATTTGTGCGAGAAAGCCGAATCGATGGGCTATTCCAACGATCTGTGTTCCTATGCCCGTTCCGACATCTCCTGCGCGACGGTTAACGGCGGTCCGATCGGAGGGCTGCCCGAACCGGACATGCTGGTGTGCTGCAACAACATCTGCGGGACCGTGCTGAAATGGTACGAGGTGCAGGCGCGCTATTTCAACATTCCCCTGTTTATTTTCGACACGCCCTTCTGCCACACCGAATACACGAAAGAGGCGAAGCGCTACGTCGAGCGGCAAATTGAGGAGTATGTTGCCTTCCTGGAGGGTGCCTGCGGCCGTAAAATGGACCAGGACCGCATGAAGGACGTCGGCAGAATCTCCTTTGAAGGCCAGAAATTGTGGCAGGAAGTCCTGGATACGGCCGTCCACAAGCCCTCTCCCATGACGGCCTTCGACGCTTTTTTTCACCTGGCGCTTATCGTGACGCTCCGGGGCACGCAGCAGACGATCGATTATTACCAGGGCCTGCTGGCCGAGATGAAAGACAGAATTCAGGCCGGCATCGGCGCCATTCCCCGGGAACAATACCGCCTCCTGTGGGACAATCTTCCAATCTGGTACCGGATGAAATGGCTGTCGCAGAAATTCGCCGAGCACGATGCGTGTCT
>Ga0208196_1001826_pt1 | contig 21280 bp, 22 predicted proteins | sample AD_JPNNA7_MetaG_FD_184443 | JGI IMG/M metagenome (GOLD analysis project Ga0208196, IMG submission 184443) | Active sludge microbial communities of municipal wastewater-treating anaerobic digesters from Japan - AD_JPNNA7_MetaG (SPAdes) (version 2) | ecosystem: Engineered > Bioreactor > Anaerobic...
GCACCCTATCCTCAAAAATAGTAATAAACTGATTCAAAACAATAGCCCAGTTTTTTACAGGCATTGTCCATTTCTTTTCTATCTCACTGATTGCAAGATATACGGACTTTTTAAGGGCATCATCATTCGGGAATGAGAGTTTAGCCCTGGTGTATTTCCGGATCTTGCTGTTGAGATTTTCAATCAGGTTGGTCGTGTAGATGATCTTACGGATCTCAACAGGGTAGTCAAAAAATGTGGTCAGATCATCCCAGTTGGTACGCCAGCTGCGAACAGCATAATGGTATTTCGAGTCCCATTTTTGTTCAAAAGCATCCAGGGCCGTGGCGGCCGCTTCCTTGTTTACCGCTCCTATATGGTCTTCAGATCAACCGTAAATTCTTTCACGTCCTTGTACGTGACATACCGGCAACTGTTCCGGATCTGGTGTACTACGCATATCTGGGTGGCGGCTTCCGGGAATACGCTCCGGATGGTATCGGTAAAACCGTTCAGATTATCCGTACAGGTTATCAGAATGTCTTCCACGCCACGGGCTTTGAGATCGGTCAGTACACTCATCCAGAAAGCGGCACTTTCCGCTTTGCCTACCCATAAACCCAGGACTTCCTTTTTCCCGGTTTTATTAAGTCCTATGCATATATAAACCGTCTTATTGATGACCTTTCCACCGTCCCGCACCTTGAACATAATACCGTCCATCCATACGATCAGGTATTGCCGCTCCAGAGGCCTGTTTTGCCACTCCTGCGCCGCCTAGGTCACTTTGTTGGTGATTATGGATATCGATGACCCGGACAGGTTTATTTCATAAATACTGCGCAATTCTTCCTCGATATCTGAAACGCTCATCCCTTTTGCATAAAGCGATATGACAAGCTTTTCTATGGATAACCCTCTGCTTTGGTGTTTTGGAACGATAACCGGTTCAAATTCACCGTTCCGGTCTCTGGGGATCTGGATGGTTGATTCCCCGTGTTCCGTCTGGATGGTTTTAGGAAAACTTCCGTTCCTTGAATTGCCGGTGTTGTTGCCCGCTACATCATGCTTTTCGTATCCCAGGTGCGCATCCATCTCGCCCTGTAACATTTGTTCGAGTACCTGGGAATGTAGATCCTTAAAGAATTTATTCACGTCTTCCTCTGTCTTAAACTGTTGTAGAAATTCTTTGGACAACAATTCCGGTGGCACTCCTGATTTTTGCTTGACCATAAATTGTGTTTCCATTTGGTTTAATCCTTAAATTTAACAATGCTTTTTTTCTTTTGCATTATCGTTTACACAATTTATTGGATAGTGCCAAAAAATCATACTTTGACAACCATTTTATAGTATGGTGTCCAATGTTTGCCTTTCGCAGCCAATGATTTCTTTCTCCAACCATTTTTCCTGACGGGATTTAAAACAGATAAAACTGTCTTTTTTATCATCCATTATCTCAAGTGCTTTATACTGCAGTTCCTGAAGCTTTACTTCGGTTATTTCACCCTCGAATACCGAATTTTGAATCCAGTTCAGATATTTGCGGCAGAGTTTTAGCATTTTGGCAACGCGTTTTTCTCCCACGTCATATACTGCAATTATGTACATTACCACCACATTTTAAACGGTTTATATTCTTCTATCTCCAAAATATGTTTTTGAAGCTTGTAACACTCCAACTTAATCAGGTGCTTATAACTTACGGAACGATTCAGTGTCCTGTGATTTATGGTTTCTGCCAAACGGTCTTCAAATGCCTGGACAAATATTTTTTTCCCATAGGGCCGGAGAAGAACACGATTCATGTTTTCTTCAAAATCCTGGGATTGGATCATTTTTTTATTGAGAACCTTAAAAATTACCCGGTCTACCAGCAACGGTTTAAAAACCTCGGCCAGATCAAGAGATAAAGAAAACCGACGTGTACCCGGTTCGTGAAGGAAGCTTATGGTCGGATTCAGTTGTGTCTGGTGGATAGTTTTCAGACATTGACTGTAACACATCATATTCCCAAATGAAATCAAAGCATTTACTTCGTTCAAAGGCGGACGATAGCTACGGCCATCCATTTCAAAATCATTAATTATCAGGTCAAAAGCTTCGTAGTAATTTTTGCGGATATTACCCTCAATACCCATTAATTCGTCAATATCGGTTGTCTCTGCAATTCGGGCCGATAGATTTTCAATAATTGAAATTATGGGCTCGAGATCTTTACCCCTTGTATTATAATATTTTAGGTTTTTGACCATGTTGAATGATGCCCCGGTCAGGAGACGTTGTGCCAGGTCAATACGTTTCTTTTTATTTTGTTGAAAACGGACCTGGGTTATAAGCATTTTCCCGGAAATCAGCGTGTCCCGAGGCATAAAGGAACCGGTGTAGTTTTCGTAGTAATCAAAAAAATGAACGGGGATCTGTTCCTGGCCCAGGAAACTGTAAAGGGCCGAGTTGGCCTCGAGATTCCCAAAACAATAAAGCTCCTCGACGCTTTCAACCGGTAAAAACCGAGGCTTCTGTTCGTTCCCCTCCTCGTCATAAGGCGTGAATTTCAGGGTGTTGTCTTGGCGTTGCAGCCTTCCCGGATTAAAGAGGTAATAGGTTTTTTTCATAATTCTACCTCCTGACTCCAGCAGAAATCATAGTAACTGCAATTTTTACATTTGGACTTCGGAAGCATATGGGGGCACTGTTCATTAAGAATAATGCTTTCCATTTCCGCCATTAATTCCTTTATTGTTGTCCTGTCTGTTTCAGACAGTGTTACTTCCTGGACTTTATGTAAACGGGGATATTCCAGCAATCCGGTCACTCCTGTAAGATCATGTTGTTCAAGCACAAACAAATAATACTTGACCTGCCACTCATGTGCCTCCTCGTGTTTGTCCGATTTTTTAATCTCATGCACAACTTTCTTTTTGGGATCGTAATAATCTATCTTTATCCCATCCATTTCAATTTCCTGATACTTTTCACTCCTTCGGGGATAAGAGGTCTCATGGATTAACTTCCCCTCATACACCAAGTCGGAATTTGACTCCATATTAATCCCGTTCGCAAACAACCAGAGCTTCCGGTGACAGATGAGAAAGTAATTGAAATGAGTTCCGGTGATGTACATAATTGATGATTCCATATTAAAACTATTTCATTCTGTGAAAAACGGTTTCCAATTCATTTATCACCTGATTTACGTCTGGAAAATCTTCTTCCCTCAAATGGCCTCTTAAGCTGTTATTCCACTCCTTCTTCATTTTGTTGATTCGTTCAATATTGAATAAATCAGAATAATCATTGAATGTGATATGCTTAAATGAGGCTTTCTGTAGAAATGTTTCAACGATCAAATCCCAATTTTTCAGGACTTCAGGCTGCTGCGACAATTTCCAAATATCGTAATAGTCTCTCGGTGCTGGATAACTTCTTTGTAATAAGGCTCGCAATTTTTCTCCCATTATTTCTACAAGTTGATAACATGGAATTGTTTGTAACGCAAAAAGTCCGCTATCGGAATAAATGCTTAACAGTGGTTTATTGACGGGAGAGTTAACTAATTTTTCATAATGCACAATTTCAATTTTAATTTCGGTTTGCCATCTTTGTGCAGCAGGCGGTTGTTGATTTCTTTTGTGATTTGCACCCCAAAATTTGATTTTTGTTTCATATCCGACCTGATTGTTTTCCCAGTTGATCGGTCCAATTTTTACTTTTGAGAAAAGGATACCGACTTTGCCGGTAATCGTATTACAAACCGATTGTAACATACGGTTTGTAACCGGAAAATCTTTATCTTTTAATGTAAAGTCCAAATCTTCCGAAAAGCGGTACTTTTCAAAACAGCACTTTTTCAGGCACGTTCCTCCTTTGAAGACCAGGTTCTCCAGTGCCCACTTTTCCTCGAACAAAACAGCAAGAAAATGCCCAAGTACCCAGTCTTTATCAATGGTATCAGGAGGAACACCTTCCTTTTCGGCAATACGCAATATCTCGCTTTGCAACAACATCAATACATTTTTTGAATGATTCCCAATAGCTTTTCTTCCGGTATATTAATGCGTAACCTCCAGCTGGAATTGAATTTTCCGGTATCTTCTCCCATTGGGTCTAATAATGCATAACGTTTATTGATAAGCCTTTGCGCCTTTTCTCTGAACTTGCCGAGGCTTCCCATTTCAAAAAGTGCCGACAAATAGCCTACCCGCTTGATTACCGAAAGGTTATTCATTTGAATGGCATATTTCAGCAATTTGCCGTCTTTGATTTTTGCAGAATAAAAAGCCCGTATCAGTTCTTCATAACCTCCTGCATGTTGCGGTAAATCAAAACAATCTAGCAAGGTTTTTTCCACATCTGTAATCCTGAATTGTTCGTTCCCATATCCCATCTGTGTTATCCCGCAAAGTTTTTCAGGTTTTACTTGAATAAATTTGTACCGTACATTAAATACTTTTTTGTCAGCTTTCCTGCCATCCGATTGCACATATACTACATTCGGTATCTGTTCTGTAAGCCCGTGCAGGTTCAGGGCAGACCAATACGCAACAGAACCATTTTTCACTATGGCATTGCCTATAACATACGGATTTCTGAAATTTCGGACGCAATATAAGCCCTTTTCTATTATAAAAAGCTGCTCCTCACAAATGAGCTTCCTGATAAACGGTTTCATTTCAACATAAGTACAGCCCGTTAGCGAGCTCAAAGTAGCACTGTCGATAATAGATAAATCATTATCAGACAAAATGTTAATAATGTTTATATTGCCTTCCGCCATATCTTTTACTCAATTATATTGAATACATATTATAGTTAGTAAAGTGCAAATATAATACTTATATAACAATGAAATGTAATATTTGTGAATAAATGAACATTACGTTGGATTAACAGTATTACAGAAGGTTTTTCCTTTTATGCCCGACAATTTCTTTTTTATGCCACTTCCCTTGGCTGGTCATAATAATCAATACTTCTGCTCACGGTATTTTTGTGCGATTTTTCCAACAGGTTTTCTATGTCTATGATGATGATATTTTTGGGCATTTTATTTTGTTTTCTAGTCCTGACAGGTTGTGAAACCTGTCAGGACTAGAAAACTAGAATTACACATTGGTCAATTGACTTTCGTATGGGAATGCTGTCATTAACTTGACAAGTTGTTGTTTGGCCCTTTCCAAGGCATCGTAAGTTTCCGACTTTGTACGAACATAACCACCAGCAGCTAATGTAACATAAGTCGAAACACTTTCGAGGTCTTCCTCAATAATCGGATAGGCTTTATTGTCCTCTTCTTCCGATAATCTAGCCCTAATACTGGCAGCTATTTTATTGGCGTTATCACTAATGGTTATAGCTAATGTCTCCATTAAACTGAAAGTACGTGCCTGATTTGAAGTTATACTCCACTCAATGATGGCCTCTGCCAATGCAGGAATTAATTTTCCACGAATAAGTCCAGGAGCAACCAAACAAGGGCCAAATACATTTTCTGATTCTATCCATCCGGCTTCGCGTAAATGGGCTTCTATTTCTGGAGATATTTCAGGTTCAAGTGGATTCAAAGTGATACAGAATAAACGACGTAAATCTATGGCAATATCCATAATAAATAATCCTCCGGCACGACGATTATCAGGAATCCATTTGCGACTTAAACTCCGATCTTTTCCTTCCAATAATGCTTCAATTTCTTCTGTCGTCAACGCTTCTCCATTTTCATTACGTACAATAACCCGAGTACTAGATCGATCACTTCTATCAAAAGATACATTTTCACTTTCTACACCGGCTAATAATGGATGCAACCCACGCATTGCTGAAATAGAAAGCGGACTGCGGCGCTTTACAGTTTTTTCATTACCCCCTTTGGCTGCTTTCATCCATCCGCCAAACAATTGATCGGGATAAGCAGGATCACAGGTTGCAAATACCTCCCCTTCTTTTAACTCTTTATTATTATTTACGTCAAATAAGAATGTAGTCGGAGCAGGCTGTTCATTCAACACGGAACTCAATTTATCCAAAATAGAACGTTTTACCTGTTGCCCACTGGAATAAGGAATTCGTCTGTTAAACTGAGAGTCGTAATAATACTTTTGTCCATCTTGAACACAGAATACCGTGTGCTCGGCTCTTTTAAGAGTCCTAACATAAATCGTTGTCATAATATTCTTTTTTTATAAGTTTAATTAATTTTTCCTTGATAAGCATAATCAAATTTTAACAATACAATAAAGTATCCAAAATCTTCAGATGTCATTAAATAGACCTTTGTTTCCAATTCCTTCAATAAGGCAGAATTATCTGCATCGAAATCTTTTACAAGTTCGGTAAGTACTTCCAAGAAATTTTTCTTGGTTTTTGCAGAAAGTAAGTTTTCAAGTTTATTTTTTCTGCCAGTTGATAGCTTTTTATCTGCATTTCGATATGCAACTAAAGCCTTTGATACCTCCTCGGAATAATGGAGGTCTTCTTGTTTGTTTTTTGTAATCATTGCTAATAACCAAGTTTTATAAGTTCGATATGAAATTAAATTCTCGTATTCTTTTTGAGATGCTTTTTTTTGGCGTTCCTCATAAACTTCCGGAGCTTCTCCATTTTTGGGAGCAATTTTTACCGAAGAATAATCGGGCATTTTGGCTTTATCGAAAAATTCCCGCAGGCCTTTAGGTTCCAAGGCTTGTAATCCGACAGCTCCCAGTTCACAAGCTCTCTTGATATGGATACCGTATAAATTTTCATAATCTTTTTTTTGTGTTAACGCATCGTTTTCACCAAACAGTATTTTGTAAATACTCAGAATTGAACGCCCTTGCTGAAACCGGAAAGGAATAAATCCCATCGTTTTGTTAGTTTGCCCAATGCTATAAACATAAGCGGTTACTGTTTCGTCTCTCAGTTTTTCAGAAAGGTTGAAGTAAAATTTAGCCCAAAAAATAGTCTCAATTACAATTTCCTTTTCATCTTGTTTGAAAAATTTACAATTAGTCAAATGCCCAAAATCTGGATTTTCTTCGTAATCAATGCTAAAAGAAAAATTCAACCATTGTCCATTCCATGAATTAATCTTATTCCCTGCAAGCTTATCTAAGGTTGGATCATTTAACAGTTTTCGGTAAACTTTCCATCCTTCATATAATGTGAGTAATATTTGCGGATGATTGAAAAAGATGGAATATCCTCCTGCAACACCAATGCCTAATCCTCCGCCAATCCACGATAAGTAAACTTCATCGGCATCAGATTGGAGGGCTAAGTCTGTGACCAATCCCGAAGTTGTAGCAAATTCTTTTTCTTCCGATGCTGGAAAACCAATGGCAATACTGGCATCGCGTAGTCCGGAATCTATTTTTGCATGTAAATCATTTAACTTTTCTAATCGTTCTTCGTGAGTTAATAATTCAGGCTTTTGCCCCTTTTTCATCTGCACAAAAGGCGAATTTTGCACCCACAATAAATATTTTGGATGATCGAGAAACAAAGGAAAAAATTCTTTTTCGAAGAACTCCTTGGCTGAGTATTCCTTTTGGAATTTGCTGTTCCATACATCTAAAAATGTACGTCCAATAGTTGCTGCAATCATTGTTTATAGTATTTGATAGTTAATATCTGATTTAGCTGTTTTCAAATTTTCCAGATTTAATCCGGCCTCTTCGGTATAAGCAGAGTCGGGTACAACAAATGGCCTGTTTCCCTCCTGTAATTGATTAAATTTGTGTACTGACCAATACCGGACAGGAATTTCCATTTGCATACGCTCTTCGAAATTGGATGACATGTAGCGTTGTTCGTCGGCTTCAACAATACAGGCCACATTGTCTATATCCAACGTTTCGAGTAGGAACGATTTTGGCCGGTGTGTTAATTCATTAATTGTCCATTCGCCCGATTTTTTGAAAATGGCGTGTTCTTCAATCTCCGGCATGTCAACTGTCGGAAAGACTTCGTTAATTTTTTTCTGAATGTCGCGTTCGTGAATAACTTCACCATTAGGGAGTTGAGCATAACTATCCTGCAATATTTTCAAATCATAAGGTTTCGCCTCTTTTTCTGTTTCCGGCGGGACAATTACATATACCGGTTTCAATCTGCCAATGGTTTGTTCGTTTCGTTTTCTGTTAATCCGCCCGAAGCGTTGAATCAGAGCATCGAGCGGTGCACATTCGGTTACCATTAAATCGAAATTGATATCCAGACTAACTTCGACGACCTGAGTGGATACAACCACACAGGCTTTTTCGGAAGTATTGAATTGTCCTGTTGATTGACCTTTGTTATCTTTCCCTATCAACTGTTTTTCCATTTGTTCCCTTGTACAGCGCTTAAAACGGCTATGCAAAAGCATTGAAGGAATGATCGAATATTTTTCTTTCACCTGCTCAAAAACCTTTTGAGCAGATTGCACCCGGTTACAAACCAACAGTACTTTCTTATTTTCTTTAATGGCTTGATTTATCACAGGAAAAGCAATTTCCCATGAATCGGTTTTATACACGGTATGCCGGTCAAACCGGTCTAATTCTTCATCGGTTAGTTTTACTTCCAACACATTGTCTTTTCCAAGCAAATTCAGAATTTGATTGTACAAATCGGTTGGCATTGTTGCCGTTCCTATGTGAATGCGGCATCCCAGATTTTTCAGTACATGTACAACCTTTAGCACTATGGCACGTGTAATATCGGTATAAGTGTGAATCTCATCCAGAATGACATCGCATCCTTTAATGTCGATTAATGTAGCTTCGTACCCACTTGTTCCGAACACAATCCCGGCAATCTGGTGCGGGGTCAATATTTTTATGGATGAGCCAATATGTCCCTGGATTATTTTTTCTTCGACAGTATTCCCTTTTATGGTCAGTGATGATGCCGAATGCAACAGCCGGATATCCAAATCGGGGTTGTCATTTGCCAAATCGGCCGAAACCCGTTGAAACATGGCATTGATGGATGCCTGAAATGGCAAGGTATAAAACACACGCCCTTTACAGCGACGAAAGAGAAAATCGGTTTTCCCCGCACCAGTACAGGCAACTACAATAGTATGTGGTTTATTCGATTCGGCAGACTTCAAAGAAAGAGGGTATAGCGGATGTGTCCGGTTATAAAAATTCAGGTTCGGCCTCTTAAACAGACGTTGGGTATACGTTTCTGTCCTGTCAATCAATGCCGATGCGAAATGATCGGCAGCCTCCAGTAATCCACGATCGATGGAATAACCTTTTTCTTTAAAGCGTTTCCGGCAATAATCATACACGTAAAAGAAATTTTCCTCCGCTTCTTTTGGGGATAACGGCTTTACCTTTATTCCTAATTTTGAAAGGATATCCAATGCCTTTGGGCTCCATATTTCCCAATTGGAAGAATGAAACTCAAAAATTTCCTCCGGTTCATATTCCTCTGTCAAATCGAGTAACCCTTTCTCCCTCGCATCTCTTCGGATAGATTTGTGGTGGGCAATTATCATATCGATTAACGTAGGTCGGATTGTTTCGTCAAATAAAGAAATAAATAGGCAGGAGGTAATTTCGTGCCGGAAAGGCAAGTCACCAATTCGGTATTCCTTATCCAATCGCTGCTGAAATTCAGGATGGGCTTTTCCTATATCGTGCAATATTGCACCGTAACAGGCGAGATCGACATCCGCTCCAATTCCCGTTGCAACTTTTTCTGCGACCATTGCAACTTGTTGAAGATGGGTTATCAACGGGGTAAAATCGGGTTTGCCCTTTGCTTTAATTTCCGGCCAAATCATTTAAATTCATTTTTAACCGGGTTGCCCACAATTTTTAGCCATCCGTACATTGGTCGGTTTTCGTCCATTCGGTTATAGCCAACCAAAAACGATTTCTCATTTTTCTCTAGTATCAGTTCAAAACCATAAAACAGTTCATCATTAGTGTTGAATTCTTCTTCAGTTACTTCCAGGATTTCTTCATTAGGATAGAGAATATCTTCGTTTCGGGCCAGACAAATATGCTGTTTGGAGGCTTGTTCCGCATCCTCACAGTTGTCAAAGGCCAAATATAGAACAGGATTGACCATTATACCACGCATTAAAATGGCACGCGGTCGCTCATAGGTGCGATTTCGAGCAGTTCCTTTTGTGTTCCATCCACGAGGTTGTATTTGTTCCTGCTGTTGCGATACTTGCTGATAAGTCAAACGATGACGTTTGATTTTATAAATTCCAAAACCAGCATTCAGCAATTCAGGAAATAATTTTCTTTCAATACCAGCAATTATTGATGGAGTCAAAAATTGTTGGCTATAAGTTTCACTATCTCTTACGGCGGTCCAAGGTTTAATAAACCCGAATGGACCTGAATATTTTACGATGTATAACATAGTTGTTCGTTTTTTATTTAATCGCACCAAATCCAATTCCGGTTGAGTTTCCCAGTCCCACATTCCATGCAAACTGCTTTACTTCATCATCACCTTCAATAATTACTGGGCACCAATTGACTCTGTTTTGTACTCCGTTATAAGTGATTTTTTTAGTTTTAGCATGTGGAGCTTCTAAATCAAAACGAATATTAAACATATCGTTGTTAATACCGACAATTTTCATTCTGGTTTGAAGGGTTTCCTTCAGGCATGCACTTGCCCGGGGATCGTCATATCTGATATGGTCAATTTTATCGCCCATCCTTCTTTTAATAAAAATGGGACTTGCTGTAAGAAACTGTTCACGATCCGATAAATCAGGTTCTTCCTGAATAATGATCTCAGATACAATAAATCCATTAAACAAACTTGGATCATCTTGTATCCCAATAATCATTTTTTTTATTAAATCCGATTTGTATGAGCTAAAGAAGAAGGATGTTTCTTTTTCAAATCGTAATCCTGATTCTGCTCTTTTCCCTCCTTCAAGCCATGAAAAAGAATAAAGTGAGACGTTTCCATGCTCATTGTTCCATCCGAGCCATTTATGAATTGTCCCAGTCAAAAAAGGCTGATGATCAAATGGTACAATTTTGTTAGTTGTCTTAATTTTCAAATGGATTCTCATAAGCTACATTCATTTTTAGAAATTAATGATTTTATCAACATCGGCTAACGCATCGCCGGTTAGCCTGATCAGCCATTCATAATCAATTGTTCTGTGGCTTTATTTCATTTAATTCGTATTTGTTCTGTTTTTTCATTCTGTTCCGGTTTCGGAATTGTACTTTTTAAACGCTGACAGGTCTTGCAGAAATGTCAGTTTGATTGTATACTTCTACCCACCCGAATCCCAATGAGTTTTTCTCGCCGGCGCCGCAAGAGAGTATTAAGTGATGTATTTCTGGAAGAGCAGTAAGTTCAAAATCAAAGAGGTAACCCCTGATCTTGCTTTGTTCCAGAGTGTCTTGTTTTATGGTTATCAGTTTAGAGCGGGGAATTCCGATCAACGTAAAACGAAAGGGGAAAAAATCGGGCAGCGGTGTGGTATTGGGTACAGTCTGGTATTTATTCCGTAAATGGTTGTAAAGTAATTTGGGATATTCTTCATTTTCCGGTGATAAATAGTTGGCAAAAGACGAACCGGGATACTGATAACTTATAACGATCGGCGAAAGGGCCCGGTACCGCATTGTTTCTTCTAGAACCTTATCTGAAAGCCGTTCAATTTCTGTCACCCTCAGATCAAGTCCGTTAAAAGAATCTCCAAAATATACTTCCTTATATTTAAAAAGGCCAATGATAAAAGCCTCTGCTACATCATTCAACAGAAAAGATAGTTTTAGTGTTATTTGATCGCGAAAAATTTCAAAAAGGTCCTTTTCCTTCCATATTTTTGGCTTTCCAAAATCAAGCGGAGAAAAATTAAACAGCTTGAATTTTTTGTTTCCTTCACGAAATCCCTCATTATGTAGGAAATCGGCAAAAGTTTTGTCAGCAGAACCTATTACGTTGTATATCCAGGCACTTATATAGTACTGATAATTAAAAGGAAGCAACTTCTTGTCCCCATTTATGTTAAAAGTAATTTTAAATCTCATGCCTCTGAATATTATAGATCGCCTAGTAGACTGTAACATCTAAATGTTGTATATAATCAAAAATAGTTGTATCTTTGTTGTGTCATCAAACACAACACGATACGATTATGCCTATACAGAAGTACGAGGTGAGTTTGTCTGCAACGGATCGCAAGCAACTGACCAAGATTGTAAAGTCTGGAAGCTCTCCAGCACGAACCATCCTCAGGGCGAATATCCTTCTTGCCGTGGACAAGAATGGAAAGAAACCCATGACCGTCCAGGAAACCGCTATAGCGTTCAACACATCCGCTACGACAGTGCAGAATGTGCGAACCAGCTATGGAGAGAAGGGACTCGAAGCAACTCTTCTGCGGAAGAAAAGGGAAACGCCCCCGGTAGAAGCCAAAGTTACGGGAGAGGTCGAGGCTCATATTATCGCTTTGGCTTGTGGGGAACCTCCCAAGGGATATGCCAAATGGACACTTCGTCTTCTTGCCGACAAGTCGGTCCAACTGAGGTATATAGATTCGATATCTCATACGCAGGTTGGTCGCATTCTAAAAAAAACGAGTATAAGCCTCATTTGAAGAAGTGTTGGTGTATACCATCCTCCCATAGTGCGGCTTTTGTGGCTGCGATGGAAGATGTTCTTGAAGTATACAGCCGGCCTTACGACGAAACCCTTCCTGTGATTTGCATGGACGAGAAACCCGTTCAGCTTCTTGCCCAAGCAAGAGAGGGCTTTACTTCCAACAGCACTGGCATACGATATGAAGATAATGAGTACGTAAGAAACGGCACCTGTAGCATCTTTCTGTTTACGGAGCCTCTTGCCGGATGGCGCCACGCTGAGGCAAAACAACAAAGGACAAGGACAGACTGGGCAAAGCGCATCAAGTGGTTGCTTGACGAGAGGTATCCGAACGTCGAGCGTGTTATTCTTGTGTGTGACAACCTTAATACTCATAATATCGCGTCACTTTATGAAGCGTTCGAGCCCGAGGAAGCACTCAGGTTGGCGAAGCGTCTTGAAATACACCATACGCCCAAACATGGTAGTTGGCTGAATATTGCGGAAATTGAACTCTCCGCTTTGGGAAACCAATGTTTGTACAAACGGCGCATAAGCAGTGTTGAAAATCTTAACGAGGAGCTATTGTCCTGGAATACGGAGCGTAATGCTGGTCAGAAGAGTGTCAATTGGCAGTTCAAGACTGCAGACGCCCGTACAAAACTGAAGCACCTCTATCCTATATTGAACTTTTAAATGTTACAAAGTACTAGTAAAGTCGTTCAAAAATATCTGTTTACTCCGTCAAAACACGACGTAGTAAAAAATATTACAAAATATTTATTAGCTGTGAACTGCCTGTAAATATAACATTTGCAGTCCGGATAAACAAGACGTGTCGAAAACACTGACACCAAAAGCCGTCATGGATCAGACTTACTCTGTCAACAGATTTGCAGCAAAGCAAGAGAGCCTGCCCGTGCAGATCTCTGTACACACTGGAGTACGTGCAAGGTAATAATTTTCGGACGTTATATTTTATTGCCGGGTAAGTATTAATTTGTAGTTTAGCGTGATAGATAAATATTTATAACTATGAAAAGAAAGGTTTTATTGATCATTGCCTCAATTCTTATGATTGTAATAGGAGTATTGCGAGGTTTTGGAGGAATGGCTTTATTATTAAAGGGTAACAATTTAGAAACCAATAGTCCTATTATTGCAGGTGAACTTCAAATAAAACTTGTGTCTTCCGGGTTATTGCTTGTTTGTATTTTACTCATCTATTCAGCAATAAATCTACTAAGGAAATATTCCAGAAAGAGTTGGAATCTTTGCTTTATTGCCATGCTTCTATTTTTATTGGGTGGCGTATTGAATGGTTTCCTGTTATTCGGACAGCCAATAGATCAGGGACAAATTATTAATATTGTTGCAGTCCTGATTATCAGTATATTTCTTTTTACAGGTAAACCGGCCCTAACACACATGCCATGACCAATTTCTCACTGCAATTGCATTAGCAGTTCTGATCTTATTCCCGGCAACCCTGGAAGCACAGAAAAAATGCCCGGCTTGTTTGGATTACTGTGACCCGAACCTTATGAACGCTTCTTCCATGATGGCTGCTGTTGCGGTAGCCCCGCAACGGAAGCATCCTGCTTTCTGAACGGCAAGTAATGCATCCAGAGTCCTGACACCGCCTGCAGCTTTGATACGAACGTTAGGTCCAACACTTTTACGCATCAATTCAAGATTCGGAATGGTAGCCCCCGTATAGGAATATTTGCCGTCATTGCCTTTTACGAATCCAAAACCTGTTGAAGTTTTAACATAATCTGCCCCGGCCCGGGTAGCGATTTTGCATAATTGGATGATATCCTCTTTTCTGTTAACGTAATCTGTCTCGAATATCACTTTGACAATGGCTCCATTCTCATGACAGGCATCGGTTACCGCTTTCACTTCATTCTCTACATAATTCCAATCTCCCTGTAACGCTTTACCAATATTGATCACCATATCAACTTCAACAGCACCGTCCTTGCAAGCTTTTACTGCTTCATAAACCTTTACCTCTATTGCAGAATTCCCCGCAGGAAAACCAATCACACAGCCAACCAGCACATCGGTATTTTTTAACAATGCTGCGGCTGTTTTAACGGCGTAGGGTTTAACACAAACCGATGCAACATGATATTTTAGGGCGACTTCACACTCTCTTTGCAGATCAGCATCTGTCATAGTAGGATGCAGTATGGAGTGGTCGATCATTTTTGCCAGATCATATACCTTCTGATGTCCCTTAAGCCTGGCCACCCTTTCCTTGAGTGAGCGCTGGTGTTCCTCGTTGGTACTGTTGGGGTCCTGCATGCGAAGGAACAATTCGCAGGGCAGGTCGGGGCACTGGCCGCAGCTGGTGTACTTTTTGTCCACCACGGCGCATTTGTACAAGGGGCATATGCCTCCCGGAGTGTGTTCGGTGGCCCAGAAAGGAGCCCCTTTCACCCGGTGGCAGCCGGCGCATTGCGTGGGGTAGATTTCGCATTCGTTACACAGCAGGCCGCAGGAAGATAGAATTTGATCCATGATTATCGTGTTTAGGTAAAATTCAGTATACTATCCGGTACACGCACCTTTCGTTGCCCCGGAGGATGGATGAAACCACCGTGGCCGAGACAGGGCACCCCAGGACAAAGGAAAACATGGCCTCGGCAAATCCCTCGGAACAATAGCAAAGCGCAGCCGGTCCCTTCTGAGGAAGGCGGGCCGCAACGGGACAGACGCAGTGGTCTTTGTTCTCATCGGCCAGAATGGTGCGGGTGGTCTTGTCGTGCGACACCTTCCACCCCCACCCGCTCTCCAGGTATTGCACAAAGGCATCGGGGTTGTTGCGGTAAGGGGCAAGCAGTTCTGTAAGCTTCAGGTGATCGTAGTGGGCCTGTGCGCAGCCCTTGAGCAGGCTTCTTTTCTGGGTCTCATCGGCAATACCGTCAATATGGCCGAGGAGCAGGAAAAGCCATTGCCGGGGCATGGCCTCTTTGTCGGGAGTGGCGGCGGTATCTTGTCTCTCAACTCCAAAAATATCGTTGGCAAAGCCCATGCAGCCGGCTCCGCACAAACAGGCTCCCGTGGCACAGGCCTTCCGGATGAAATCCTTTCTGCTGATGTTTTTCATGGTACTTTACAGGCTGGTGGAATGTAAAGTTAAATTTATTTAGACCTTTGACAATAAAAGCAATCTAAAATGATGAAACGAATGCGACATTCCATCATGCCAACGGCCAGAACCTGGTCAAGGCATGGGAATACTGCTTACCTGATCTTTGGATCTGCCTTCAAGGACATGGTGAAAAAGTGACCGCGTTGCACTCTAAATGCATGATGATAAAGATTGCATCCTGTTACCTTTTTTTGTAAATTTACACTACCAGCTCCCTAATTTTTAACTTTTTATTTACCATGCATTTAGAATCAAACGACACCCGGAAAAAGCAGGTTGTTCAATTTGCCGATGAAATTTTCAAAGCCTACTGCGTCACGAATTTCGACATAGACAGGGACGGAGAGATTTCCCTGCAGGAAGCCTTGAAAATCCGGGTGGTTTACTGTGACAATATGAGCATAAGGTCCCTGCAGGGAATTGAACATTTTACCAATCTGACAGACCTGTCTTGCAGTGATAACAAGATTAGCACCCTGGATTTGAGTCAAAACAGGTCATTGGAAGAGGTCTATTGTGACCTGAACCGGCTCACCCGGCTTATCCCGGGAGACAGTCCCCGCTTACAAATACTGGATTGCGGGTCCAACAGGTTGAAAACCCTGGATGTGAGCCGTAACAAAGGATTGCGATACCTGGATTGCAGCTGTAACAAGCTGTCCGGACTGGATGTGAGTGAAAATACCTTCCTGAAAGATCTCAATTGCGGGGTGAACCTTATCAAAACCCTGGATGTAAGTAATAACACGGAACTGGAATTCTTCTCATTCACCGTGAATGATATTTTCAATATCGATGTGTCCCGGAACGAACAGCTTCGGGGTCTGGATTGCTCCATGAATCACCTGACCCGGTTGGATGTACGTGCCAATACAAGACTGGAGTTCCTTTGCTGCACCAATAATTTCATAAAGGAACTTGATGTGAGCCAAAATCGCTTTTTATCCAGACTGTACTGTTACGGCAACAGTCTTAGAACGCTTGACCTGAAAAACAACCCATACTTAGAGTCACTGCACTGCGGAGCCAATGAGTGGGATTATATTGACCTGAGAAACAACCGCTCCCTGGAGGAACTCACTATCCTCCGTGAGCAGATAGACCTGTTGGAAGGCGAAATTATCGCCTCGGCCTGACCCGGCTTATTTTATTCAACCAGTGTTTCCACTTTTTCCTTTACTTCCTCCCCTACATCCTCGAGTCCCTCTATTCCCGACTCCTCAGCTTCCGGCAGCACTTTGTCTTTCCCGGAAATGACGCGCAGCCTGGTGGCTTTGGACTTGCTTTCGGGAGTCGGCACGAATGGTTTTGGTTCCGTGGCGGGTCCGGGAGTTACAGTTTCCCCACCCACCCTGGTGACTTTTTTCTTTGTTGCCATACTATTACGTACCTTGCTTGCGTACCCGGGTGAAGTACACCCACAAAAAGTTCCGGTAACTGATTTCCCCGGTCGCAATGACTTTCTCCAGATAGAAGAGCGCGAAATTCGTGTGCGTTTCCAGGTGTTTCATGAACGCCTTCAGGATAGGCGGATAGAAGAGGATCCTTTTCCAGAAACGGGCCGCCCTGATGTTTTGGCGGATGGGCCGCACGCTTTTGTTGTAGCGTCTGGTCACGTTCCTTTTATTTCTTTTTGCCGAGGCATCTATGGCACCGGCCGCCAGAACCCCGGACTGCATGGCATAATAAATTCCCTCCCAGGTCACCGGTTCTGTAAATCCAGCTGCATCGCCCACCAGCAGTGTGTTTTTGGGAAGTTTTCCTGTATTCAGTCTACGGCCCGAGGGAACGAACGCCCCTTTCAACCCGGAATCTCCAGCCCCTCCGGTTTCCCGGCTTAATCCCTCACAGCCATCAGTTCGCCTTTCCTTGTCCATTGCAGCTCCAGCCTGTTCAGCTTGCCGGTTTTGCACTTCATGGAAAAAACGCCTGGCAATCTTGCTTATCGCTTGCCCGGACCCTTCACCGCCCATGCCCACGCAATAATGGTCTTTTTTAGGGAAATACCAACCGTACCCGATTCTAGTTAAACCGAAGTATATCCTGAATTCTTTTTCTTTCAGTAAATCTCTTGGAATATTCCCTTCCATGCATAATATATCGTGTCTCCTGATCTTAGCAGCCCTGCTCACAATCCCGTTACAGCCGTCAGCACCCGCCAGGTACCGGTAGGTGATCTTGTCCGAGCCTGCTGTAATAGTGCTCTTCCGAAAGTCAATATACCCGGGCTTGAGCGCCACTTGCTGCAGGAGCTTGCCACCCAGTTTCAGATAATATTGGATGAGCAGGTTATCAAGAATTGTGCGTTCGGTTAAATAAAAGTTCACCCGGGTGGTGAAGTTGTTCACCTTTTTGTCCTGAAAATAGAAATCCAGGGTTTGCGCCTTCTCTACCACAAAGTCCGATGGGTCCAGCCCAGGACAGTGCCCGGCAAGCAGGTCTATGGATTTTTGTGTCAAAAGCCCTGCACACAGCTTAGGACGCGGAAAGGTTTCCTTGTCAATTATACAGGTGCTGTAACCTTTCTTCCTCAACTCAATGCCCGTCATGGCTCCTGCCGGACCCCCGCCAATTATCAGTACATCAATCTCTTTACTCATCAGATGACTCTATTTTGTATTACCCTTAAATATACGAAAAAAAATAAGTGCGTTGCACACTTGATTCGTTTGCCTCATAATCAATCACTTACGAAATTCATACCCAGGGGGTATGAATTTCGTAATACTCTGTATATCAGCATAAAGGACAATGTGTGCGACGCACTCAAAGCCGCACCGAATCCTCTGCCATCAGCGTGTAGACTTCATTCTGGAAGTTGTAGAGGCTTACGTGGGTTTTGGAGCAACAATCTTCCTCCTGCGGTGTGATGATGACAAAATTCATGGTTGTTTTGTCCGGGTTGTTGTCAATCCAGGTTCCGGAATTGACATAGATGCATTTTTGCTGCAAATGGTCAAAAGAGGACTGGATCCTGGCATCGTGCGAATGGCCGAACACAACGATCCTAACGGTTGATCTGGGATTCAGGAAGTACTGGGTTGCAGCCTGTGCATCGGTTTCGGTGCTAAGGGCAGATCCTGAAATGGCCTGCAATGCGGGGATGGGGACCTGCACCCGGTTGCGCGTCTGTCTTTGCAACCAGTTGTCCTGGATACCGTTGTAAAGGTCCAGGTCTATGAATCCACCGGGGGTTTCCTGGTAAGGGATCAGGTCGTTGACTGCAAACGTTCCGGTAAAGCCGTCCACGTTGGTCATAATGAGCTGTTCGTCATATTTGTTCAGGATCCTGAAATTCTTCAAGGTCCAGGCCCACATATTCCAATAGGCAAAGAGGAGGTTCTGGCTTTCATCACCCGTTGCATTGCGGGTGACTTCCGGAAGGGTATCCGCTGCTTTGTCCGGATGTCCCTGAGCTACGAAAAGGGCGGCTATCCTTGTAAAAAAGTATCCCGGAGGCGTTATGGTGCCCGGAGCAATGTCCTGGTTGGAGATGGGATCGGGAGCGCAGAAGAAATTGTAACGGTGGCCGTGCTCTATGGCAATATAGGGATAACCCTGGGGAGAATAGGTACCCAGACCCAGTTCCGGATCGCGTTTCTGGTTGATTCCCGGCAGGATCAGTTCCACATTGGCCTCGGAAATGGTCAGGTCGTGGTTGCCGGGCACATAGGTGACCAGGATTCTCTTTTCCCGTATGATCTTTTTCAGGACGTCTATGACGCCTTTGTTGGCCTCAGCGATGCGCCGTACAAAATCTGCCTGGTCTTTGCCCTGGTAGGTATCGATGTTTGCGGGTACAAACCATTCGTCCAGCAGGTCTCCGGCAATGACCAGTTCTTTCACATTGCTTGAAAACCTTACGCGGTTAAGGAATTCTTCAAGGTACGGCAGGTTTTTTTTGCATTCGGCATAGGCGAGGTCTGCACCCAGGTGGATATCGCTGATGACAACGATCTGGTTGCGTTCCATGGTAAAATGCTTGAACGGGTCTATTGAATCGGGCTTTTGACAGGAGTTTAAAACATTGAGTGACAGTATCACTAACAACACAAATGGCATTCTTTTCATAGTCTTGATATTTGGTACAAATTTAGCCAATATCCGGTTAACTTAATCCACCCGGACTTTTTTTTTACCTTTGCTGCCTCAATCCTGTGACTATAAAAAGGCCAGTACCTGATTATGAAAAAAATTGCCCTCATATCTGCCAACAATTACCAGAATCCATACATCATATACCCTATCGGGATCTCCTATATTGCCACCTACCTGAATGAAAAAATGCCGGACTGGCAACTTGGCTTTTTTGATTTCAACCTGGGCGGTTATGAAGACCTGGCCGCGTTTTGCCGCAACGGGAATTTCGATTACATAGGGGTATCGCTCCGGAATGTTGACGATACCAATTTCTACGAACAATACTCTTTTGTGAGCCATTACCGCCGGGTGATGCAGGTCATCCGCCAGAACAGCCGGGCCGTGGTGATCATGGGCGGCTCGGGCTTTTCCATTTACCCCGATGTCATATTCAAAGAACTGGCCCCCGATTATGGCGTCCAGGGGGAAGGCGAAGAAAGTATGCGCCAATTGGTCTCGGCACTGGAAGAAAAAAAGGATCCGACAGGGATAGACGGTTTGGTGTACGCCAGGCCGGACGGAACGGTGGCCATCAATCCGCACAAACAATACATCTCTACGCTGGCATTGAATGTAGAGCCCGACAAGGCGCATTTTTACTTTGAGAAAAGCGGGATGCTCAATATCCAGACAAAAAGAGGCTGTCCTTACGGGTGCATTTACTGCAGCTACCCCATCATTGAAGGCAAGAGTGTCCGTTTGCTGGATGCCCGTTCCGTCGCGGAGAACATAAAAGAGCTTAAGAACAGCAAAGGCATTGACTATCTTTTCTTTACCGATTCCGTTTTCAATATCCACAAGGAATACAACCGGGAACTGTGTTCGCTCCTGATAGAAAGCAAGGTGAATGTGAAATGGGGGGCTTATTTCACGCCCCATAACATGACTTACCAGGACATGGAGTTGTATAAGAGATCCGGTCTCACACACATTGAATGGGGCACCGACTCCCTCTCCGACATACAACTTGAGAATTACAACAAGAAGTTCCGATTCTCCGACGTCAAAACGCAAAGCCTGAATGCCGGCAAGCTGGGCATCTACCACGCCCACTTCATGATCCTGGCAGGCTACGGCGAGACCGATGAGACCTTGAACCAAACCTATGAACGCTCCCGCGAACTGGGGAAAACCATCTTCTTCCCCTTTGTGGGCATGCGTATCTACCCGCGCACCAAACTGTACGATATCGCACTCCGCGAGGGGGTCATCTCTGCGGACAACAACCTGCTCATTCCCGAATATTACGTCTCTAAAAACGTGAACATGGAAACCCTGCAGGACAGGGCCCATGCCTCGGGCCAGAAATGGTTTTTCCAGGGAGAAGAATCACCTGAATTGATGCAACGCTTCCGTGCCAAGAAAAAACGCGGGCCCCTGTGGGAGTACTTAATGTACTAGAGGTACTCAAGCTCCAACCCCTATTACCAGCTACCGCTACTTTTCTTACTG
>Ga0208196_1001849_pt1 | contig 21102 bp, 21 predicted proteins | sample AD_JPNNA7_MetaG_FD_184443 | JGI IMG/M metagenome (GOLD analysis project Ga0208196, IMG submission 184443) | Active sludge microbial communities of municipal wastewater-treating anaerobic digesters from Japan - AD_JPNNA7_MetaG (SPAdes) (version 2) | ecosystem: Engineered > Bioreactor > Anaerobic...
CGAGGGCATCACGTCGACGTGCTTGGCGACCGGGACGGACTCGCCCGTCAGGGCCGACTCGTCGACCTGGAGCTCCCGCGAGACGAAGAGGCGCAGATCGGCAGGGACCTTGTCGCCCGATTGCAGCAGGACGATGTCGCCCGGGACGAGATCGCCGGACGGCACCGTGTGCGGGGCGCCGTCGCGCAGGACGACGGCCTGGGTCGTCATCATCGTCATGAGGGACTCGATCGCGCTCTCCGCCCGCGATTCCTGGATGAACCCGATGACGGCGTTGACGAGGACCACGCCGAAGATGACCGAGGAGTCGACCCACTCGCCGAGGGCCGCCGTGACGGCCCCCGCGGCGATCAGGATGTAGATCAGCGGTTGGTGGAACTGCAGCAGAAACCGCATCAGCGGACCGGTCCTTTTCTTCGGCGTCACGCGGTTGGGACCGAAGCGGGCAAGCCGGTCGGCGGCATCGGCGGACGTCAGGCCCCGCTCGAGATCCGTGACGAACTCGGCCGCCGTTTCCTCGACGGGGCAACCGTGGCAGGGCTTTTCCGGCAGCTGCTTCAACATGGAGGCATCTTCTCCTCGGAGGTAGACGGCTTGCGGATACGGGGTTGCAGGTCCCGAACGGCGGGCCCGGACGCGTCAGGGGTTTCGCGGTCACAGATGCCGGGTCACGGGGGGCGTTGGAGAGCCCGGGCCCGGATACAGGACAGGCCGCAATCCGACGTGCGTCTGATGGCGGCCCGACCATCGGCAGATACCCTCCGGAATCGAACTTCCGGACCCGTTCCCGTTCACTCGTTTTGACTACAATAAAAAAGAGAGTGGCCCCCTGTCAATGCTTTTCGGATTTCCATCGGGAATCCGGCATCATGCTCCCCCGGGCCGGGACCCCGAAACCCCGGGGGCCCTCAGGCATTGTCCATTTCGACGGCCTCGCTGATCCGGTCCTCGAAGTCGTGGATCGCGGCGTTGACGCGGGCCCAGGCGGCGAGCATCGGGACGCCCACCGGGTCCTCCACGAAATCGGCAATGGCCTTTCGGATCGAGCCGACGAAGGCCTCGACGGCCTCGATCTCGGCATGGCGGTCATAGGTCAGCCCGTTGATGAGCGACAGGGCATGATACTTCTCGATGGTGACCCTTGCCTCCTGGATGTAGGACGTGAGCATGGTCCGGAAGAACGCCTCGCTCATGACGATCCCGTCCTGGGTGAGGACCCGGAAGAGCGCCCGGGCGATATCCCCCGCCATCCGCAGCAGGCCCTCGTCGGGCTTCTGCTTGCGGAGCGGCTGGTGCTTGTGCTCGTAGGTCTCCGCCAGGTCCACTTGGCAGATCCGGTTGATCGACGCCCTCTGGTAGACCTCGCTCAGCAGCGACACCTCCAGTCCCCAGGTCGGCGAGATCCGGATTCCGCGCGCCAGGCTCGAAATCAGGGCGAACTCCCCCGACAGGGCATAGCGGAAGTTGTCCAGGAAGGACAGGAAGGGGTTGAACCCCAGGATGCGGCGCAGCGTCCGGATCAGGGGGGTGTAGAAGAGACGGGTGACGCGGCCGTAGAGCTGGTCCGTCACGCGCGCGTAGTAGCCCTTGCTGAACTCGAAATCCAGGGCCGGGTGCGCCACGGGGAAGAGAAGCCGCGCCAGCATTTCCCGGCGGTAGTTGACGATGTCGCAGTCGTGCAGGGCGATGGCGTAGACGTCCCGCTCCGCGAGGATGGAGCCGAGGGTCATCCACACGGAGCGCCCCTTGCCGGGGTGATCCATGGAGAAGTCGTTCCGCACCAGCTCCCGGTAGAGCTTCCGCATCCGCGGGCCGTCGTGCCAGACGATGCGCACCGGGCACTTCAGCGCGGTCATATACCCCCTGGCCTTTTCGAACTCCCTCGGCCCGGCCCGGTCCAGGGAGAGAACCACCTTGTGCAGATACTCCACGCCCTTCAATTCCTCGATGATCTTCGGCATGGAGGGGGTCTCGAACTCCGAATACAGGGCGGGCAGCAGCAGGACGAGCTTCCGGCGGCGCGCGATCGTCTTGAGCTCGGCCTCGAGTTCCCCGACGGGCCGCTCCCGCAGCTTCTGCAGGGTCGTGATCATGCCGTGCTGCCAGAAATCAGCCATCGCGCACCTCCTCGTCCCAGATCCGGACCAGGTAGTCTTTCATCTTCTCGAACGCCAGGGCGTGCGCCTCGAAGAGGCGCTCCGCCTCCTCGGGGTTCCTGTCCCGCACCTCGTTGATGAGGCTTGCCACCCGGGCGTTGTACAGCGGGACCATCGTGTCGAGGACCTTGAAGCGCTGCCGCGGGGTCGCGTGGAAATAGCGGGCGTAGCGGTAGACGACGCGGACCCACGACTCGACGGGCAGGAAGAAGTCCTCCGTGCGCTCGACGGCGGCGAGGCCCCGGATCACCTCGAGATCCTTCGGCTCGACAATCCGCTGCCAGACGCCCGAGAAGTTCGCCCAGCCCGTCCGGAAATAGTCGATGAGGCCCTCCTGGTCGATCTCGAAGGGGGCCGGCTCCTGTTCCAGTTCCTCGCCGACCACGGGGACGTCGTGGGATCGCCGGACCTTCTGCCAGTGCCCGGCGTTGGTTTCCATGAGCTGGAAGATCGTGCCCACGACCTGGCGGAACATCGGGCCCAGGTCGGCCCCCGGGTCCTTTTCGCCGTGCACCTTGACTCCCAGCCGCGCCTGACAGAGCTTGAAGCCGCCCACGACGGCCGTCGTGGTCATCCAGACGTCGATGCCGAAGCGGGCCACGTCCGTCTCCCAGACATCCTGGTCGAAGTAGTGCTTGGCGAGCCGCTGGGAGATCCCGAAGTCGCCCCCGATGGGCTGCCGCACGCGCTGCCCGTAGAGCGCCCGCGTGAGGTTGTAGGCGATCGTGTTGGTGATGGTGCCGTCGAGCTTGTAGCGCCGGTACAGGGGCGCGACGAAGTCGTAGCCCTTGAACACGGGGTCGAGCACGTTGCGGACCCACTCGGGCTTGATCGAGACGAGGTCGGAGTCGAAAACGGCGACCGCCCGGGCCCGGAGGAAATTCGCCACCTCGAAGGCGGCCCGGAGGCCCGACCCCTTTCCCGGCACGCCCCGGTAGATCGTCACGATCTTCTTGATCTGGTAGGAATGGATCTGCACGAGGTTGGCGGTCTCGCGCGTGTCGTCCGTCGAGCCCCCGTCGGCGACGAAGATGACGCTCTTGGCCTCGGGGTAGAACCGCTCGAGCCCCTCGGCGACCGTCTGGATCACGTGCACGATGGACGAGCCGCTGTAGTAGGAGGGGATGCCGATGACGATATCGGCATAGCGGAGCTTCTCGATGGTCTTCCGCGCGTGATCCCTGAGGGTCGTTGAAAACCGGGGCAATGTTGTCGTCATGAACCGCTCCTCTCCCTGACCGCCCCTTCTCACCCGCTGTCGAACCGGTGGAGAAGGCTCAGGACCGCCTCGTTCCAGCCGAGGCTTCCCGGGTGCCGCGCCCGGAGAAGGTACGGCAGCGCAAGGCCCTCGTACTGCCCGTCGGGATGCGGGATGACCACGGGGATGTCCACGGCGGCAAGCATGGGGGCATCGTTGGGCCTGTCGCCGATCCCGACGGTCAGCAGCTCCCCCGCCGCGTTCTCCCGGAAGATTTCCGTCACGCGCCTCACGGCCTCCCCCTTGTCCTGCCCGATCCCGACCAGGTGATGGAAGCGCCCGCCCCGCGTGATCTGCAGGCCCGCCGCCAGGGCTTCCTCCCGCAGGGCCTCGAGCTGCCCGCCGTCCTCCAGCAGGAACGGCTCCGAGAACTCCCTCTGCTTCGCCAGGAGGGCCTGCTCGGGGGTGAGGCCCGTGAGGGCCACCAGTTCCTCGAGGCTCAGGTCCGCCGCCCCGCGGAGGGCGTAGCGCGTTTTCCTCTCCTCGACGAATCGGCGGATCTCTTCGTAGGGCCTGCCGAGCGGAATCAGGCGATGCGAGTCCCTCTCGATCGCACCGGGAATGCGGAAGCCCCGGTAGCCGGCGGGGAAGAAAATCCCTCCGCCGTTCTCCGCGGCGAAGGGCTCCCGGATGTCCAGATCGGCCTGCAGGCGCTCGATCTCCGCCCGGGTCTTGCTCGTGACGAAGACCAGGGGAATGCGCCGCGCCCGGATGATCCGCAGCGCGGGGGCGGCCCCCGCATGGGAATACCCGTCGTGGTCCAGGAGACTGCCGTCGAGGTCCGTGAAGATCAGGAGCAATCGGTTCATGGCACGCTCCGCATTCCGGCACGGGCACCCGGGCCGGCTTCGGCCGAAAAAAAGCCGCCATCTGATTCTCATCAGATGGCGGCCCGACCATCGGCAAACCCTCCGGGATCGACGCCCCGGACCCGTTATCCATTATTCATCCTGATTTACCTTAGCGGATGGGATGCGGCCCTGTCAACCTTTTTGACGCCCCGGTGCGCGGCGTGGTAATCATGGATGCATACGCAGAAGGGATCCCTGCGACATGAGCCGTCTCAGACACTTCCGGACGCTCCCGGGCAAGACAAAGCGATCCATCCTTTTCAAGTACACCCTCTACCAGGTACCGGACACGGCCCTCGCATTCGTCGTGCTCTGGGCCCTCGTCGAGTGGGCGGGCGTCCCGCCTTGGCTCGCAGGCGGCCTTGCATGCCTCTGGATCCTGAAAGACATCCTCATGTTCCCCGTGCTCTGGCACTCCTTCGCCGGGACCGATTCCGCGCACCTGCACAGCCTTGTCGGCGCAGAGGGCGTGGTCACGGAGACGTGCGACCCTCACGGCTACGTGCAGGTTCGCGGCGAGACCTGGAAGGCGGAACCGGCGGAACCGGGACGTCCCATTCAGAAAGGCACGCGCATCGTGGTTGCCGGCGGGAGGGGTCTCACCCTCCAGATCACGCCGAGGGACCGCCGGCCGGAGTGACCCCTGCCGCCCGTCCCGCGCCGGCTCAGTCTCTTCCCTTCAGGGTGTCGAGCAGGAAGGCGCGCAGCCTGCCGTAGTCGGCGGGCAGCTCGACGGGCTCCCCCGTTCGTTTCTCGAGATCCCTCATGCTCTGCGGCACCTCGGGGGTGATCCCGAGCAGTTCGATGATCTCGTCGGGGAACTTTGCGGGGTGCGCCGTCTCGAGGCAGACGCAGGGCTCCGCGATGGGCCCGCAGCAGGCCTCGAGGTACAGCTCCAGGCCCCTCCACCCCACGGCCCCGTGGGGCTCCAGCAGGACGCGGTGCCGCTCCCAGACGCGCCGGATGGTCTCTTTCGTCTCCCCGTCGGAGACGCTCACGGAGAAGATGCGCCGGCGCATCTCCGCCAGATCGGGGTAGACGTGCACGACGCCCGTGCGGTCCACCGTGCCCCCGTAGAGCTCGAAGAACCGGGCGAGGTTGCTCGGGTGCCCCACGTTCATCGCGTTGGAGAGGCAGGCCCGGGAGGGCGAGACCTTCTGGTATACCCCCGTCCGGAGGTAGTTGGGGAACTCGTCGTTCTCGTTGGTGGGCATGACGAGCATCCGCACGGGAAGCCCCATGCGCCGGGCGTACTCGCAGCCCAGGGCGTTGCCGAAGTTCCCGGAGGGGACGGAAAAGACGATCTCCTCGCCCGGGTTCGCGAGCTGGGCGTAGGCGTAGATGTAGTAGATGCTCTGCGGCAGGATCCGGCCGAAGTTGATGGAGTTGGCCGAGGTCAGGTTCAGGTGCGCGAGCCCCGGGTCGGAGAAGGCCTGCTTGACGAGGTTCTGGCAGTCGTCGAACTTGCCGTCCACCGAAAGGGCAAGGACGTTCTCCCCGATCGTGTCGAGCTGCTTTTTCTGCATCCCGCTGACTTCGTTGCGCGGGTAGAGAATATAGACGCCGATCCCCTCGACGCCCCTGAAGGCCTCGCCCACGGCGCTGCCCGTGTCGCCCGAGGTGGCGACAAGCACGTTGAGACGCTTCCCGCGGTCGCGCAGGCGGCTCATGAGCCTCGCCATCATGCGCGCGGCGAAGTCCTTGAAGGAGGCCGTGGGGCCCCGGTCGAGGCGCATGATGCAGACCCGGTCATGGACCGGCTCGAGGGGGACGTCGAAGGTATAGGAGTCTTCCACGACCTGCCGGATGACCTCCCGCGGCAGCTCGTCCCTCAGAAAGGCCTCGGCCACGAGAAAGGCCGTTTCCGCGTAGGGCTTGCCCCTGCGCGCCAGGACGTCCCGGACGTCGAGCGCCGGGATGGGGTCGGGCATGAAGAGACCCTCGTCGGGTGCCTGCCCCTGGATCAGGGCCTCGCGGAACGAGACCAGCCCCTTGAACGGCGTGAGGCCGGGCACCCCGTCGAGGCGGCGGTTCGTGCTGTAGTAGCGGATTTTCGTCATGCGTTTACCTCTTTGCGGGCGGTTCCGGGCGGTAGGCCCGGATGAAATCGAGAAAGATCCGGTGGTGCGCCATCAGGTCGAAGTGCCTGCGGTGGATGACGTGGAAAAAACGCTCGACGGGGCAGCCCTCGATCGCAATCGCGGCGAGGACCCCCGCGGCGACCTCCCTGCGGATGGCATAGATGGAAATCACGGAGACGCCGACGCCGGCGATCACGGCCTCCTTCACGGCCTCCGAGCTTCCCATCTCGGCGGCGACGGAAAAGCGGGACAGGTCCGTTTTGCCCGCCTCGGCGAGGCACCGCTCGAAGGTTTCTCGGGTGCCCGAGCCCCGCTCGCGGATCACGAAGGGCTCCTTCTCGAGCTCGCGGAGGCGGATGGATTTCCGCTTCGCCCAGGGATGGGACGCGGGGACGGCGAGCACCATCCGGTCGCGCCAGAGCGGCTCGGCCGCCAGCTTCGCGCCGGCCGGCTCCTTGCCGATGAAGCCGATCTCGGCCTCGTTTGCCAGGACCGCCTCGATGACGTCGCTGCTGTCGGCGGCCCGCACGGCCGCCCGGATGCCGGGGTATTTCGTGCGGAACTCCCCCAATGCGTAGGGCAGGATGTAGGTGGCCGGGATGGTGCTGGCGGCGATCCGGATGTCGCCCTCCTCGGCGGCGCGCGCCCGCATCACCCGGTCCACGGCCTCCTCGCGCAGCTTCAAAATTCGGCGCGCGTAATCGTAGACGACGCGCCCCTCGGGCGTCAGCGTGAAGGCCCGGCTGGCTCGGTTGACCACCTTCGCCCCCAGGGCGTCCTCGAGGTTGCGGATGTGCTTCGTGAGCGACGGCTGGGACAGATACATCCTCCTGGCCGCCCGGCTGAAGCTGCGCTCCTCGACGAGGTGCACCAACGCGTCGAGCTGCTGCATGCTGACGTTTCTCATCTCGGCCTGCATGGCCTGTCCCTACCATGACCCTTTTCGATAATCAAGGGGCTTTTATGAATTATTGGAATTGGCCTTATTCAAAAAAGAGAGGTAATAGAACTTCGGTTTTTCATCCCAACCTGCGTGCAGGAGGTCCTCTGCATGGGCAACCCGTTTGCATCCCGCCCGGGAATCATCGCCGTCGGGGCCGTCATCGGGGTGACGGCAACGCTTCTGCAGTACTTCGGAAACCCGCCCAACATGGGTGTCTGCGTCGCCTGCTTCGAGAGGGACATCGCAGGGGGGTTGGGGTTTCACCGGGCCGCCGTCGTGCAGTACATCCGTCCCGAGATCATCGGCTTCGTGATCGGGGCCTTTTTCGCCGCGCTGCTCGCCAAGGAATACAGGCCCCGCGGCGGGTCTGCCCCGCTCATCCGCTTTTTCCTGGGCGTCTTCGCCATGATCGGCGCCCTCGTGTTCCTGGGCTGCCCCTGGCGGGCGCTGCTGCGGCTCGCGGGGGGCGACTGGAACGCCGTGACGGGCCTCGCGGGTCTGGCGGCGGGCATCGGCGCGGGCGTCGTGTTTCTCAAATCGGGCTACAGCCTGGGCCGCGCACAGGCACAGAAGACTGCCTCGGGCTACCTTTTCCCCGTCTTCATGGCAGGGCTTTTCCTGCTTGCCGCCTTCCAGGTGACCTTCGCCGAGGGCGGCCCCATCTTTTTCAGCCAGAAGGGGCCAGGCTCGCAGCACGCGCCGCTGCTCGTGAGCCTCGGCGCAGGACTCCTGGTCGGGGCCATCGCGCAGCGCAGCCGGTTCTGCACCATGGGGGCCTTGCGGGACGTCATCCTGCTGAGGGATTTTCACCTGATGAGCGGCGTGGCGGGCCTGCTCGTCGCCGCCTTCGCCATGAATCTCATCCTGGGTCAATTCAAGCCCGGCTTCGCGGGCCAGCCCATCGCCCACACGGATCACCTCTGGAACTTCCTCGGCATGGCGCTCGCGGGCCTGGCCTTTGCGCTGGCCGGGGGCTGCCCGGGCCGGCAGCTGTTCCTCTCCGGCGAGGGGGACCTCGACGCCGGCATCTTTGCCCTGGGCATGATCATCGGGGCCGGCGTGTCGCACAACTTCAGCATGGCCAGCTCGCCCGCCGGGGCCGCCGCCTTCGGGCCGGCCGGCATCATCGTGGGCCTCGTCTTCTGCCTGGCCGTGGGGTTCACGATGCGGGACAGGGCCTGATGCGGAGATCCAACCGCAACAGCCGTCACTTCATGGAAAGGAGACCGTCATGAGCGCAACCCGAGTCGATGCCCGGGGCCTTTCCTGCCCCCAGCCCGTCGTGCTGACGAGCAAGGCCATCGATGCAGGAGCCGGACATTTGGAGGTCCTCGTCGACAACGAGGTGTCCAAGGAAAACGTCCTTCGCCTGGCGAAGCGGTACAGGATGCAGACCTCGGTCCGCGAGGAAGGGCCGGATATTGTCATCGAAATCAAAACGTAGTATAAGCAGGAACCAACCGGGGCCTTCCTGCGGGAAAGGCTCCGATTTGTTTCGGAAGGAATTCGACGATCCATGTTTTTCAACTCCGGCAAGAAGAACGGTTTCGAGGGCGGAGGGCTCGTGCTGTTCGAAAGCGTGGAAGAGGCCATGGGCGGGGAGCGGGCCCTCAAGGCGGCCGACATCGAAAACCGTCTCGTGGCGCCCCCGCCCGAGCTGCGCCGGGGGTGCGATCTCGCCCTGGAGATCAATCTCGTGGAGAAACCCGCCGTGGAGAGGGCTCTGCAGGAGCGCAAGGTTCCCATCCTCGACATCCTGCCCATGCGGGGCGACGCGGAGCTGCTGCAGGTCGTCAAGGTCACCGACTTCGGCGAGGCCGTCATGGTCAAGGCGGGCAACATGAAGCTGACCTTCGACAAGGCCTCGGGCGTCGTGCTGAACATCTCGGGCGGCGGATGCCCCGACATCCCCTACCTGCACGCCGAGATGCTGGGCCTGCCGCTGGAGCAGGCCCCGCGGCCGAAGGAGATGGGCCGCACGCTCTGCGCCCTCATGCTGGACCGCGCTTACGAGCAGTCTCTCGAAATCCGGAAGAACGGAAACAGGTGAGGCCATGCTGCTCGTCTGCGGGACCGCCCCGCTCACAACGCTCCCCCTGACCGAGGGGGAGGCGAGACTCGAAGGGGACCTCCTGCGTGTCGGCGGGGCCGGGATCCCCTGCACGCAGGGCACGGCGGCCCTGGTGAGCGCCGCCTGCAAGACGCTGGAATACCTGCATCAGCCCCCGCCCCGGGTGCTGTTCGCGGGCGACGACGGCTCCGGCAAGGGAAGCCGCATGCTCTACGAGCGCCTGATCGCCGATCTGCCCCGCCTGGCCCCCCGGGTCCTCCTGCTGCACTACATGCTGCCCATCATGGGGCTCATGCGCAGGGTCAGCGAGTCGGCCTCGAAGGCGCCGCGGCGTCCCTTCATGATCGCCGACGCGGCGGCCATGTACGCCGCCAAGGCGGCGGGGATCGCCCGCGAGTTCGACCTCTTCACACCGGACCTCTCGGAGCTGGCCTTCCTGGCGGACCCGCAGGCCACCCACCCCGCCTACGTGAGCCGGCACCTCTTCGAGTGGGACAGCACGCGCATCCCCGAGATGGTCGCAGCGGCCTACGCCAGCGGGAGCGCCGCCAGGACTCTTGTCATCAAGGGCGCGACGGACCACATCGCGCAGGACGGCAGGATCCTCGACACCCTGTCCGAGCCGGACGTCCCGGCCCTCGAGGCGATCGGCGGCACGGGGGACACGATCAGCGGGATGGTGGGGGCCCTCGTCCACGCCGGGTACGGCGAGGTCACGGCGGCCCGCATCGCCGTCCGGGCGAACCGCATGGCCGGGCTCTACGCCGGGGCCACCCCGGCGACGCGAATCCGGCAGGTCATCGAGGCCCTGCCCCGTGTCTTCGCCGATCACCTCGACGAGTGGGCGCGGCAGGCGCAAGTCGAAAGAGCGGAAAGGAGCGCATCGTGACGACGGAAAAGAAGATCCGCCTGACCGAGATGGTCCACGGGGCCGGCTGAGCGTGCAAGATCGGTCCGGAGGACCTGAGCAGAGCCCTGGAGGGGCTTCCCATCATCAAGGACCCCAACCTGATCGTCGGCCTCGAGGGCAACGAGGACGCGGGCGTCTACCGCCTGCGCGACGATCTGGCCATCATCCAGACGGTCGACTTCTTCACGCCCATCGTCGACGACCCCTACACCTTCGGGCAGATCGCCGCGACGAACTCCCTCTCCGACGTCTACGCCATGGGCGGCAGGCCGATCACGGCCCTGAACATCATCTGCTTCCCGCCGAAGAAGCTCGACATGTCGGTCCTGCAGGCCATCCTTCGCGGCGGGCTCGACAAGATGACGGAGGCGGGCGTCGTCCTCGTCGGGGGCCACAGCGTGGAGGACGACGAGCCGAAATACGGCCTTTCCGTGACGGGCGTCATCCACCCCGACCGGGTCCTGCGCAACCGCGGAGGCCGGCCGGGAGACAAGCTGATCCTGACCAAGGCCCTCGGCACGGGCATCGTCAGCACGGCGATCAAGGGGGAGGAGGCAGACCCGGCCCTCGTCGAACAGGCCATCCGGGCCATGACCACCCTGAACCGCACGGCCGCCGAGCTGATGACGCAGATGCCCGTCATCCACGCCTGCACGGACGTGACGGGGTTCGGCATGCTGGGGCACGCCTGCGAGATGATCGAGGGAAGCGACGTGGGGCTGACGATCGACGCCTCGGCCGTCCCCTATTTCGAGGGGGTGCGGGAACTCGTGGAAAGCGGCTACGTGCCGGGAGGGCTCTACCGCAACAAGAACTTCCGGATGCCGATGATCGACGTCGGGCCGTCGTGCCCGGATTGGCTGCTGGAGATTCTCTTCGACCCGCAGACCGCGGGCGGCCTGCTCATCGCCCTGCCCGCGGGGGACGCGGAAACGCTCATCCGGCGCATGCGCGAGGCCGGAATCGCCGACGCGGCCGTGGTGGGGGAAGTGGTCGCCGCGCCGAAGGGAAAGATCGTCGTCCGGTGATGCGCTGAACGGTCTATTGCGCCTGCCTGAGCTTCTGGGCCTCCTGGAGCAGCTCGAACTGGCGCTGGCGGTTCTCCCTCGTTGCGGGCATGGGCTCGCGGGCCTGGGCCTCGAGACGCTCCGCCTCCTGCAGCCGCCGCTGCCTCTCGAGTTCCCTCTCCCGGTCCCGTTCCTTCACCGTGTTGACCACCTCGTCGAGCTGCCGGTCCCGCTGCCGGATGGCCTCCTCGGCCGTCACGGCACCGGTAGAGGGCTGCGGCCCTGCCTGTTCCACGGCCTCTGCTGCAGGCGCGGCGGCCGGTTTCCCCGAGACGACGGGCTGGGCCTGCACCCCCTTCGGGGGCCTGTCCGTGAGCACAACGGTCCCGTCCTTATCGGTGTACTTGTAGATCGTCTGCGAATAGACAACCGACCCGACAAGGCACACCAGGCAGGAAATGACGGAAACCAACTGGAAGAGTTGCATGATTCTGCACCTGCTGCCTGCCACCCGTTGCCTTCTCCTTCTCTTTCTTCCTCTTGCCTTGTGCCTTTAGCCTTTGGCCTTTCGCCTGTCTTTATTGCATCTGCCGGAGCCGCTCGGCCTCCTCCATCAGCTTGCGCTGCCGGTTGATGTTCTCCTGGGTCGGGACGATGGGCTTCTTGGCCTCCCGTTCGAGCCGGTCGGCCTCCTCGAGGCGCCGCTGCCTTTCCTGCTGCTGCTCCCGCAGTTTCCGCTGCGCCTCTTCCTGTTGTTTCCGGATTTCCTCGTCGGCGGCCTTTTTCATCTCCGCCTCGCTTGCCCCCTCGGGCGGGGCGGCCTGGTCTCGGACGCCCGGCCGGGGCATGGGGGCCGCCTGATCGCGGACGCCCGGCCTCGGCATGGGAGCCGCCTGGTCCCGGCTTCCCGGCACGGGCATCGGTGCTGCGCCCTGCGCCTCGGGAGCGGGTTTCGCGGTCCTTTCGGAAGGGGCAAGGTCCGATTCGTCGAGGATCTCTCCCCGCACCCCCGGAGGCGGGTTGTCGGTGATGACGGTCCTCCCGTCCTTGTCGGTGTAGCGGTAGAGTTGTGCCGGGGTGTCGCAAGGCGTCAACAGGATCACGGCCCATGCCGATACGAGGACGGCAGCCAACAGTCTCGCGGGGTGCTTGCTCATGGTTTTCTCTCCCTGTGGGTCAAGAGTAAGGCCTCAATGGGGATTATCGAACGAATCCTTTATTTTCTTTAATGGTTTCGCTTTACTCTACCCCCTGGACGCAAAAGAATCAATACGGCGGCTTGCACCCGTCAAAGGCCCTGCGGATCGTCGCGCCGCCGAGAACGATCCCGCCGCTGTACAGGACAACCGACTGACCCGGCGTCACGGCCTCCTGCGGCTCGTCGAAGATGACCGTGAGAAAGCCGGGGCCCGTTTCAACCCGGCAGGCCGCCGGCCGGTGCGCATACCGGATCTTCGCATGTGCCGCGGCCGGCAGGGCATCGACCAGGAGGTTCGGCTCGCCGGCCTCGAGGCCCCCCGAACGGAGGCACTCCCTCGGTCCCACCGTGACGATGTTTGCCGCCGGGTCGATGGACAGGACATACAGGAGTTCCCCCCGACCGGCCGAGAGGCGCGCCCGCTGGCCGATCGTGTAGTGCGCGATCCCCCGGTGCGTGCCCACGACACGTCCCCCGCTGTCCACGATCCGGCCGGGGCCCATGCCGGCGAGGCGGGCTTCGAGGAACGCCCCGATACCGCCCGGGGGAACGAAGCAGACGTCCTGGCTCTCCCCGCGCTGCGATACGGGAAGCCCGGAACGCCCGGCGAGCTCCCGGACCTCCTGTTTCGTGTGCTCCCCGAGCGGGAAGTGGATGTGCCCGAGGGCCTCCCGCCTGACCCGCCAGAGAAAGTAGGTCTGGTCCTTCCTGCGGTCCTTGGGCACGGCCAGGGCCGGCTTTCCGTCCCGCGCGACGATCCGCGCGTAGTGACCGGTCGCGAGGCTGCCGTAACCGAGCTGCCGGGCCTTTTCGAGCACCAGCCCGAACTTGATGTCCCGGTTGCACAGCACGCAGGGATTCGGGGTCCTGCCCCGGCGGTACGCTTCCAGGAAGGGCTCGATCACGATCCGTTCCAGGTCGTCCGTAAAATCGACGGCGTGGTGGGGAATCCCGAGAAAGCGGCAGACCTTCGCCGCATCGTCCGCGTCCGTCGGGCCGTAACCGGCTGTGCCGTCGCCCTGCCGGAACAGGGTGAGGCCCCCGACGTCGAAGCCGCGCTCGACGAGCAGCAGTGCGGCCACGGCACTGTCGACCCCGCCGCTCATGGCCACGAGGACTTTTCCCGATGCCGGCCGATCCCGGGGCAACCGGATCACCGTCCCGCGGGACCGGAACCACCCGGCCAACCTCTCCATCGCCTCCCTCTCGCGCCGGGAGAGCTCCCCGGGGCCCAGCGCCTCCCCGAAGTAGCCGTTGACCACGGCCGTTGCGGCACGGCCCAGCACGTGCGCAAGACGCTCCGGGTCGCCCGCCTGGAGGTAGAGACTCACGTCGTTGACGAAGAGGATGTCCCGGCCCAGGGCCTCGAACTGCCGGAACAGCCCCTCGATGGACTCCCGGTTTCGACGCGCCTTCTCCAGCGCCTCGGCCTCGGACGACGAGGTCAGGCGCGGGGCGATGACGGGGACGTGCAGATAGGCGGCCCCGGACCCGGACGGAGGCTCGAGCCTCCCGCCGACCCCCGTGAGCCCCCGGGCCCGCAATACCTCTTCGGGGATGTCCGGCGCGAGGTCGATGACGGCGATCCTCTCCCCCAGCCCATGCCTGCAGAACCCCTCCAGGATCTCGCGGCAGAGGGTCGTCTTCCCCGAGTTGACGTCGCCCAGGATGAGGGTCTTTTCGCCCAGATAGGCGCTAACGTTCATCATGATTCGCCCATTACCCTGACAAGTCTGCCAAGTCAGGAAGTGAGCAAGAGCAGAAGAGCGGAAATTCGAGAATCATTCTTCTTCCACTCCGATCTTCCTCGCTTCCGATCTATCTCACTTCGCATTTTCGATCACTTACACCCCATCAGCTGCGTGATCGCCCGGCAAAGGTCTCAGGCAACAGAAGCAGGGAAAGCGCCCCGATGACGTAGACCACCCCCGTGACGGCAAGTCCCGTGGCCAGTCCGTAGTGGCTCCCGATCCGGCCGATCGTGTAGGGGGCGAGGACGGCCCCGATCCGGCCCGCGTTCCAGCAAAACCCCCCGGCATAGGCCCGGACCCGTTCGGGGAAGAGCTCGGCGAAGTACGCCCCGAGCACCCCTCCCACGCCGGGAAGGCCGAAGCCCACGACGATGCCCCACCAGAAGAGAAAGACGGGGTCCTTCACCACGATGTAGACCCACACGGCGGCTGCGATCGTCCCGAAGGCGGCGATCATGGCCCTGCGCCGTCCGATGCGGTCGGCCAGGAACCCGAAGAACTGGAACCCGAAGAACATCCCCACGTACATAACGAGCGAGAAGTCGGCCATCGTGGTGATGCTCAGCCCCCGCTCGCGGGTGAGAAAGGTGGGGATCCAGTAGGCGGCGCCCCAGTAGCCCGCCAGGTTCAGGAGGCTCACCAGGGTCGCCAGGAAGGTCGTCTTGCCCAGGCCGTCCCTGAAAATGTCGGCGACACCGACCTTGACGGCCGCTTTTTCCCCCGCCGGCCGTGCCCCGGCCGAGCGGTCCGGCGGGACGAGCCGGGCCACCACGAGTGCAAAGGGAATCGAGACCGTCCCGAGGAGAAACAGGAGCCTCCAGTCCGTGTCGAGGACCAGCCTGCCCGCGAAGGAGGCCGCCACCGCCCCGACGGCGAAGCTGCTCAGGACGAACGAGGCCGCCCGCCCGCGGTACCGCGGCGACCAGTGCTCGGCGATGAGGGCCGAACAGGGGCCCCAGATGCCCCCGATGGCAAGCCCCGTGAGGCATCGCAATACCATCCACATTTCCAGGGTACGAGCCAGATACACCGCGCCCATGCCGACGCCGAGCCACAGCAGGGCGACGATGAGGGCGGTGCGGCGCCCCCGGTTCTCCGCGATGAGCCCGAAGACCACGCTGCCGATCATGGCGCCCGCCATGGTGGCCGAGCCGATGAGCCCCCCTTCCGGCAGCGTGATGTCGAGCACCTGGAGCAGGACGGGCATCGCGATGGCCAGCACGATGAGGTCGTAGCTGTCGAGCAGGTAGGTCGCAAAGGCGGCCCACAGCACGGGCCAGCGTTTTTCCGTTCCTGCTTCAGCCATCGTGGCTTGTGCGTTCGTGGGCATCAAAACCGCCGTCAGAAAGCCTTTCATGAAGTTAAGCAGTCAGGAGGCTACGAAGGCAAGAAAAGCGGAATGGGAGTGTTCGCAACTTCCTGTGCGGTGGGAGTCTACCGGCGGGCCGATTCCCCGTCAAGGACGATAAAAAGGGCCTTGACCCCATGACCAGGAAATGTAAGATGGGAGGCGTTTGAAACCCGGCGCCGGGCGGGCAGCGGGCCGTTTCCGGATGCGCATCCTGTGACAGGATTCTCGAATCATGGGCGTCTCCAGGAAGTCCTTTTCCATCGACGCTGCCGGGCATCGGCTCCACGCCGAATGGATCGAGCCCCGGCCCGTCAGTCGAGGCGCGGACGGGACGACCCTCGTTTTCCTGCACGAGGGGCTGGGCAGCATCGGCCAGTGGCGGGATTTCCCGTCACGCCTGAGCGAGAGAACGGGCCTGCGGGCCCTCGTGTACGACCGCTGGGGGTACGGGAACTCGGAGCCCTTCACCCTGCCCCGCGGAACAGGGTATCTCCACGACGAGGCGCTGGTTGCATTGCCGGCCGTCCTCGAGGCGTGCCGCGTCGGCAAGGCGATTCTCGTCGGCCACAGCGACGGCGGGTCGATCGCGCTGATCCACGCGTCGCACCGCCCCGACGGGGTGCTTGCCGTCATCACCGAGGCGGCCCACGTGTTCGTGGAGGAGGTCACCCTGGCGGGAATCCGCGAGGCCGTCGAGGCCTACGCGAAAACGGATCTCGGCAGGCGGCTCGCACGCTACCACGGGGACAAGACGGACCTCGTCTTTCGCGGCTGGGCCGACACGTGGCTCTCACCCGCTTTCCGGGACTGGAACATCGAAGACTGCCTGCCCGGCGTGCGCTGCCCCGTCCTGATCATCCAGGGCACCGCAGACCCGTACGGCACGCCGGCCCAGGTCTGCGCCATCGAGCGGCAGATTTCCGGGAGGGCGGAGCCGCTGATCGTCCGCTGCGGTCACACCCCTCATGCCGAGGCGCGCGAGGAGGTGCTCGAGGCGATGGCGGGGTTTATCCGGAAGTGTTTGCAAGAAGGTGAGAAGGTGAGAGGGTAAGAAGGTCGGAGAAGCAGCGGGGAGAGGGGAGAATGGTCAAGGACAAGCAAAAGGACGAACCCGCCCAGGATCCGGCGGCCCTCAAGAAGCGCATCGCCGAGTTGGAACGGACGCTCCAGAACGAGCGGGAAACCTTCGGGACCATCATCCAGAAATCGCCCTACGGTGTCCTGCTGCTCGACGAGAAGGGGAAGTTCATCTACGTCAACCCCGAGTTCGTCCGGGTCACGGGCTATGCCCTCGAGGACATCCCCACGGGGAAGGAGTGGCTGAGGAAGGCCTTCCCCGACGCGGAATACCGCCGGAAGGTCGTCGAGACCTGGAAGGCCGACATGGCCGCCAACGTCAGGGGCAGCGCCCGGGTCTTCCGCGTCACCTGCCGGGACGGTGCCGTCAAGGTCCTCGAGTTCCGGGCGGCGCGCATCGACGAGCGGCGCGCCATGGTCATGCTCACCGACATCACGGACCGCAAGCGCATCGAGTACGCCCTCATCGAAAGCGAGGAGCGCTTCCGCATCCTCTCGGACCACTCCCCCGTGGGCATCGCCCTGTCGAGGCCCGACGGGGTGTTCGAGTACCTGAACCCCCGCTTCACGGAGATCTTCGGCTACACCATCGAGGACCTCCCCGACACCGAGACGTTCCTCAAGCGGGTCTTCCCGAACCCCTCCTACCGCGACCTGGTGCGGTACTTCTACCGCGAGGACCTCGAGAATTTCACGAAGAACCGCAAGGTCGGCGAGCGCGTCGTGACGATCCGCACCCGGGGGGGCTCGGACCGGATCATGCACACCCGGATGGTGGTCCTCGGCAACGGCAAGCAGCTGGTGACCTACGAGGACATCACGGACCTCAAGAAGATGGAGGCCGAGCTGTTCCACGCGCAGAACATGGAGGCCGTGGCCACCCTGGCCGGCGGGATCGCGCACGCCTTCAACAACATCCTCATGGGCATCCAGGGCTACACGGCCCTGATGCTCTCGGAGACCAAGGCCGATCACCCGGCCTACGGCCGGCTCAAGCGGATCGAAAAGCAGGTCAAGAGCGGCTCCGACCTGACGAACCAGCTGCTGGCCTTTTCCAGCGGCGGGCGCTACGAGGTCAAGCCCTGCAACCTCAACGACATCATCGAAAAGACCTCGAACGCCTTCGGGCAGACCCGCAAGGACATCACGATCCGCAAGTCGCTCGAGAGCAGCCTCTGGGCCGTCGAGATCGACCAGGTGCAGATCGAGCAGGTCCTCGTGAACCTCTACGTCAATGCCCAGCAGGCCATGCCGCGGGGCGGGGAGCTGACGCTCAAGACCCGCAACGTCACCCTCGACGAGGCCTACGTCCGCAACTACAAGGTCAAGCCCGGCAACTACGTCATGGTGTCGGTGACGGACACGGGGATGGGGATCGACGAGCGGACCAAGGAGCGGATCTTCGAGCCCTTCTTCACCACCCGCGAGATGGGGCGGGGGCGCGGCCTGGGGCTCGCCTCGGCCTACGGCATCATCCGCGGCCACCAGGGGATCATCAACATCTACAGCGAGGAGGGCGAGGGGACGACCTTCAACATCTTCCTGCCCGCCACGGACAAGGCGGCCGTCAAGGAGACGGTGCCGCCCAAGGGGCTCCTGGAGGGCAGCGAGACGATCCTCTTCGTGGACGACGAGGACGTGATCATCGACGTCAACCGGGAGATCCTGGAGTCACTCGGATACAAGGTCGTGGCCGCCAAGAGCGGCCAGGAGGCGATCGAGATCTACCGCAAGCTCCAGGGCAAGATCGGCCTCGTCATCCTGGACATGATCATGCCCGGGATGGACGGCGAGGCCACCTACGACAGCCTGCGAAAGATCAACGACGACGTCCGGGTGATCCTCTCGAGCGGCTACAGCAAGAACGAGCAGGCCAAGGCCATCCTCGAGAAGGGCTGCCAGGCCTTCATCCAGAAGCCGTTCAGCATCAGCGACCTGTCCATGACGATCCGGCAGGTGCTGGACAAAAAATAAGGCGGCCGCCCTTTCGGGAGGCCGCCTCGCCGTCGCGGGACAAGGGTTCGTTTCAGGAATTGTCGCTTGCGGCTGAGGGGCTCGTCGAGGAGGACCCCTCCGACGCGGCGTCGCTCTTCGCAGCCGTTTCGCTCTTCGCGGCCGTCTCGCTCGACGGCGCCTTCCGCCCGCCGTAATCCGTCACGTACCACCCGCTTCCCTTCAGGTGGAACGAGGAAACCGACATCAGCTTCGTCACGGGACCCTTGCAGAACTTGCAGCTCTTCAGCTCGGGGGCCGTGATCGACTGCACCACCTCGAACTCCCGGTTACATTTCCTGCAGCGGTATTCGTAGATCGGCATGATGAAACCCTCCTGAACAAAAAACTCGGCCGGACCGAAACGGCTCTAATTATAGGATTCCAGCAGGCTGTAACGGCTGCTGAAGCAATCGAGCACGAGGCTCATGTCCCTGTCGGCGACGGGGTCGAGCACCGTCCGCGTGATCTTGTCGACCTTCCGCTCCTCCTGCAGCCTCTCGGCGTGCGGGGCCTCGAAGTCGGCCTGCCCGCTTGCAAACCGGATCACGTGCACCAGCTCGTGCACGGCGATGTAGAGCATGAGCGACTCGAGCCGGATGAAGGAGTGGGCCCGCTCGATGGCGCCCAGGATCCGGTTGTCCTGCAGGCAGATCCGGTACAGGTCGTACGTCCGGGGCTTTTCGGCCTGCTCCTCTTTGCGGATCGAATACTTGCAGAGATGCGCGAAGGCCTTCTCGTCGACTTCGTGCGACTCCAGATGGGCGAGCGTCTTCAGGTCGTAGCGCTGGGCTCGCATCTGCTCGTCGGTGAGGTGGAAATAGCGGCCCGCAAGCCGCTCCGCCTGACCGAATACCCCTTTGATTCTGGAAACCTGAAGGGGGTTGAAGTACATGACAGACAGACGCCTCCCATGCGGACTTCAAAGTTCGACCGTAATATAAAAATTCTTCGCTTTTTGTCAAGCCTGCAGTCCTGTCGAGGCAACAAGCTGGAATCGTTTGGCTTTTCGCTTGATTGCGCCCGGCAGGTGTCGGACACGAAGCCGGGAAGTTCGGAAGTTTACGACACTCGGGGGAAAGAGGCCGTCTAGAGCGGCCCCTTCTTGCTGCGGTGCGCCTCGAGGGAAAACTCGATGATCCGCGTGATGAGATCCGTCTGGCTCAACCCCTCGGCGGCGGCCTGGTGAAACAGCACCGTCGACGGCGTCATGCCGGGAAGGGTGTTGGGCTCCAGAACGAGGATCCGCCCGTCGCAGACGAACATGTCGATGCGCGAGTAGGCCTTGAGCCCGAGGGCCCTGTAGGCCCGCACGGCCGTTTCCTGGATTCGCCGGAGCACCTCGGCGGGCACCCTCGCGGGGGTCTTGTTCTCACCCTGGCCGTACAGGAACTTGTCCTCCAGCGAGAGGATCTCCTGCGTGGGGATGGTCTCCGAGGGCGTCAGGGCCCGGGGCTCGTCGTTGCCGAGAACCCCGCAGGTCACCTCCATGCCGGTGAGAAACTCCTCCACCACGGCCACGTTGTCCCACTCGAAGGCCGAGGCGAGGGCATCGGGGATGCCGGCCGGGGAAACCACCTTCTTCACCGCCGTGCTGCACCCCTCCCGGGTGGGCTTCACGACGCAGGGGAAGCCGAGTTCCGTCTCGATCCGCTGCAGGAGCGCGCCCCGCTCGGCACCCTCCCAAGCCCGCCGGTCGACCGCCACCGACTTCGGGACGTCGATCCCGCTCATGGCGAGGACCTTGCGGGCCGTGAACTTGTCCATTCCGAGGGCCGAGCCCAGCACACCGGAACCGCTGTAGGGGATCCCGAGGAGCTCCAGGAGCCCCTGGAGCGTGCCGTCCTCGCCGTATTTGCCGTGCAGGCCGATGTAGACGAAATCGACGCGGCCTTTCAGGGCCTCGTAGGGGAAGGGCCTGGCCTCCTCGGCGAGGTCGATCTCGATGTCGGCGGTGCTGTTCCGCATCAGGAGCTTCAGCGGGATCTCCCACAGGGCGCAGCGGCTGTCCATGAACAGGGGCACGGGGTCGAACCGCTTCCGGTCCATCTTGCTGAAGATGTTGCGGCCGCTTTCGAGGGAGACCTCCTTCTCCGAGGATACCCCCCCCATGATGACCCCGACCCTGAGCTTCGCCGTGTTCTCTGCCGTCATGCGCCGACCCTTGTCTTCCTGTGATGGGCGGAACTATAGTGAGAATGAGTCGTTTTGTAAAGCCTCATAAAGGTCCCCCAGTTCCATCTTCCTCTCCCCTCCGCGGGAGAGGATCGAGGTGAGGGGGGAATATTCCCCCTCCTCCATGTCCTCCTCCCGCCAGGGGAGGAAAACAGCGGAATGGGTCTTCATAAAGGTCCCTTCTTCTCCCGGTGGATCCGCATCCCGATCTCGATGAGCTTCGAGACGATCATGCCCGGCAGCATCCCCTGCTCGGCGGCCTGCTCGAAGAAGAAGGACGA
>Ga0208196_1001859_pt1 | contig 21018 bp, 15 predicted proteins | sample AD_JPNNA7_MetaG_FD_184443 | JGI IMG/M metagenome (GOLD analysis project Ga0208196, IMG submission 184443) | Active sludge microbial communities of municipal wastewater-treating anaerobic digesters from Japan - AD_JPNNA7_MetaG (SPAdes) (version 2) | ecosystem: Engineered > Bioreactor > Anaerobic...
CGAGATCACCCGCACCTCCTTCGGCCACTCCCAGTTGGCCCGCTTGGTCCTTACCTCCCGTTCGTCTTGCGGATCCCAGGTGCAAATCATCATGAACAGCATATGACCACCTCCCGTTCTGGACTTTTCCCCGTTACGGGCGCGCGGCGGCGACGGTTGAGATTTTCCTGCGGCCCGACGGCGGGAAATCGTTTGCTGGTGAGTTGACCTGTTGTGACGCGGACGAAAATGAACGGATGATGCCGGGATTGGAGCGCCGAGCCGTGAATACGAGCGGGAAACGAAAACTGCGGCAAGAAACGGTCTATGATTATTTTTAGCGCGGCAACCGCGGCAAGTCAACGAAAAACAGCCGGGCGGTCCCATCGACCGCCCGGCTGTACGGGGTCATCGTTTCGGGCCGGTGCGGCCGCTACTCCCTGAAGATCTCGTTGAGACGGCTCTGGTTGAACCCGACGATCACCTCGCCGCCGACGACGATCACGGGCACGCCCGTCTGCCCGGAGATGTTCACCATCTCGTCGAGCCCGCTGCGGTCGCTCGTGATATCGATCTCCCTGTAGCGGATCTTCTTGTCCCGAAGCCAGGCCTTTGCCCGGTGGCACCAGGGGCAGGTCGGCGTCGTATAGATGGTGACCTCTGCGGGCCGGACGCGAAACTCCTTTTTCTCTGCAGCCGGCCCGGCCTTCGACCCCTTGTCGGCGTCTTCCCCCGCGATCGCCTGGGCGGCGCCCACCCTTTCTTCCGGCGGGCTCTCCGAGACATGGACGACTCCCCGGTCATCGACCCAGCGATAGAGGGTCGCGGCACCGGCCGGGCCGGCGATAAGGGTCACAGCGAATACGGCTGCAACGGCTAACCACAGGGGACAAGACGCTCGTCTCATTCGGAAGACTCCTTATTCCATCTCTTTGATCATTGGACCGCGCCTCCCCGATACGAGACTGTGTCATAATCAGCCCTCGTCATTGCGAGCGACCGAAGGGAGCGCGGCACAATCTTTTCGATACCATCCGAGATTGCTTCAGTCGCTTCGCTCCTTCGCAATGACATGGTGACACAGTCTCTACGGCGGGAGGGTTTTCCTGTCCAATCGGTCCGGCCCCTAGATAACCTTAATCCTTCCTCCGTTCAAGCTCAATTTCCCGGCTCCCCCGGGACGGTCAGTGAGGGTTTGACAAACGGTCCGAGTCAGACTATACGTAGACCCCTGCACGGACGCCGACCGGAGCGGTCGGGCAGACGGGCGGTAAATAACGACTGGACGGAAGAAATCATGGAAGAGGAAAAAAGTTTCGCTGAACTCCTGGAAGCCTCCGAGCGCAAGCCGGTTAGGCTCAAGCAGGGACAGAGCGTGGAGGCCGTTATCGCCAAGATCACGTCGGACTGGGTCTTCATCGACCTCGGCGGCAAGACGGAGGGGATTGTCGAGCGCAACGAGTTTCTCGACAAGGAAGGTCAGTTGACGGTCAAGGAAGGCGACACCGTAAAGGTCTATTTCCTCTCGTCGCGGCACGGCGAGAGGGTTTTTACGACGAGGGTCTCCGGCGACGCCGCGCGCCAGTATCTCGAAGAGGCCTGGCAGAACGCGATCCCCGTCGAAGGCATCGTGGAGAAAGAGGTCAAGGGAGGGCTCGAGGTCCGTATCGCGGGCACCTACCGGGCGTTCTGTCCCTTCTCGCAGGCGGGCATCCCCCGCGGGGAGACGGCGGCGGCCCTGATGGGACAGCGCGTCCCGTTCATCGTCATCGAGTACGGCGAGAGAGGCAGGAGGCTCATTGTCTCGCGGCGCCGGATCCTCGAAGAAGAGGAGCGCAAGCGGAAGGAAGCCATCAAGGGAACGCTCCGCGAGGGAATGATGGTGACGGGCACCGTGAAGTCCCTGCGGGATTTCGGGGCCTTCGTCGACATCGGCGGCATCGAGGCCCTGCTGCCCGTTTCCGAGGTCGGCTGGGGCCGGGTGGAGGACATCCGCGACCGTTTCACCGTGGGGCAGACGCTCGAGGCGCTCATCCTCGGCATCGACTGGGCCAGGGACCGCATCACGCTCAGCGTGAAGGGAACTCTTCCGGACCCCTGGGAAAATGTCGAGACCCGATACCCGGACGGCTCGCGACATCAGGGGACCGTCGCGAGGCTGGCCGACTTCGGGGCCTTCATCACCCTCGAACCCGGCGTGGACGGGCTGATCCCGATCTCCCGGCTGGCGAGGGGCAAGAAGATCCGCCACCCGCGGGAAGTTCTCGTCCAAGGGGACCCGATCGAGGTCGTGGTGGAGTCCTCCGACCGCGCAAAGCGGCGTCTCTCACTCTCCCCCGTGCTGCCCGAGGAAGAGCAGGAGGACTCCTTCCGCCCCTTCCTCCAGCAGAGGGGCGCCAGGGGGTTCGGCTCCCTCGGCGACATGATGAACAGGAAGTCTCCGAAAGGCAAGAAGGACTGACCCCGCTGCGGCCGAACGGCCGCGGAAGGATCTCAACCATGGGTCCGGACACGATCCTCGGACACCTCGGCGCGGCTGTACTGATCGCAATCCCCTTTCTGCTCGTCTATGCTCTCGCCTTCAGGGAGATTCGCCGCCGCAGGCAGAGGAGGGCGGCCATTGACGCCCTCGGCAACGAGTTGAACGACCTGCGGAAGGAGATAGCCGCCGTCTCCACGCCGGAGGTGCCCGGTCGGAAAACGGCGGAGGATCTCGGCCCCGTTGCCGCGGAGGGATCCGCAGGCGCAGGCTTTCTCGGGGTCGCCGAGAAACGGGCGCTGATCGCGCTGATGCGCAGGGCCCGGTCCCTCGGGGCCGATGCCGTCGTCGAGGTCCGCCATGAACGGCCGACGGACGCGACGGGAAACGTCCGCTGGAAACCGGGCGTCGTGAGACTATCGGGCAGGGCCGTAAAGCTCTCCCCGGAGAGGCACGCCGATCCATCCTTGTGAAAACAGGCGATTTCTGGTACATTTCGTGCAAGAATGCTCGCCATGATTACGGGCTCGTTCCCCGGGCGCGGCGCTGAACATTCTCATCTCTTCTTCTTGCGGCCTTCGTTCGGTAACCCCGGCGACAACTTCGCGGGAGGACGAGCCCGAAAGACGGAATCATCGTTCTTTTCTCGTAGACGAAATCATGCCGGCGCCGCATTGAAAACCCGGGCGGCTTGGTCATGGTTATGGTTTGCGGAGCGGCTCTTCTTTTGTCCCGGAGTCAGGCCCGGCAAGGGCCCGGTGGACCGGTCGTCGTGAAACACAACGTGGGAATGCCATGAAACACCCTCGCTTCAACATCAGTCTCTACGTCCTCGTCCCGATCATCTTCGGCGGGATCGCCCTGCTGTCCGTCATCACGACCCATCAGATCCTCAAGTACACGAACCTCGTCCCCAATCCGGAACTGTACCTGAAGTGGTGGGGCCTGGGGATCGGGGCGTTTTCCTTCCTCTGCGCGCTGCTCATCACGTGGGTGCTCCTCAAGCCGATGAAGAACTTCATCGCCCGTGTGAAGACGATCCCCGCCGTTTCGAGACAGGGCAATGGAACCAACAAGGGCAAGGGAGACGATCTGAAGGAATTCAATGTCGTCTTCGAGCAGGTCAGCGATCTGCTGAGCAAGGTGGAGGGAAAGGTTCTCTTCCCGGAATTCATCGGCCAGGGCAAGCGCATCCGTATCCTCTTCAACCAGATCATGATGATCCGGGCCGAGGACCGCACGGTGCTCATCCTGGGCGAGCCGGGAACGGGCAAGTCGCTCCTGGCCAAGACATTCCACAACTTCACGGCGAAAAACGAACCCTACGTGATCGTCAACTGCGACGGCCTCGCCGAGCAGGTCCTGGAGGCCGAGCTGTTCGGCTACGAGAAGGGGTCCCACACGGGCGCCACGAGCCGCAAGACAGGCAAATTCGAGGAAGCCGGCAGCGGCACCCTCTACCTGCACCAGGTCTCCGCGCTGCCCCTTAACCTGCAGGCACGCCTGCTGCGGGTCCTCGAAACGGGGGAATTCAAACGGATCGGGGGCCGTGACAAGCTCACGCTCCACGCCCGGGTCATCGCCTCGACGGACAGGGATATCCGGGGAATGATCAAGGAGGGGACCTTCCGGGACGATCTCTACTACCGGCTCAACGTGGTCACCCTCTACGTGCCGCCCCTGCGGGATCGCAGGGAGGACATCCCGCTGCTCGTGGATTATTTCATCCAGCTCATCAACCAGGAGTTCCGGAAGGGGCTCCACGGCGTCACGCGGGAGGTGATGGACCGGTTCCTCGAGTACACCTGGCCCGGCAATGTGGCGGAACTGGAGAAGATCCTCCTGCGGGCCGCATCGGTGGCCAAGGAGCAGACCCTGATCGAGGGCGATTTCCCCGAGTTCATCACCGAGCTCGAAGCCGGCAAGGTCCCGCCTGCGGATCTGGAAGTGGTCGACGGCCATTGGAAGAGGCTGGGAGAGCTTCTCCTGGAGGCGCGGCTGCTCGACGAGATGCAGCTCGAGGAGGCCCTTGCGGCGCAGCGCTACACGGGGCTGCGGCTCGGCAAGCTTCTCGTCCAGCAGGGGTTCCTGAGGGACTCCCAGATCGTGGACATCCTGAGCCGCCAGCTCCGGATCGAGCGTTACCTGCCGGACAAGTACCCCGTCGACCTGAGCCTCTCGAGGCTCATCCCCATGGACTTCGCCCGGAAATACCAGGCCGCGCCGCTGAAGAAGACCCCCCGTCACCTCGTCGTCGCCATGCCGGACCCGACGAACCGGTACGCCCTTGACCTGCTCCGCATGCAGTCGGAGGAAGGGGTCGCGCCGGTGATCTGCACCGAGCGCGAGTTCGACCGGCTCATGGGGCTCATCTACGACATGCCCGCGGGCAGCTACACCGCCGAGATTCGGCCCCAGTCGGCCGCATCGGAGCCGCGCGCAAACCCGGGCCCCGCAACACCGGACAACGGAGACCCGGCGGATCGGTTCCTCGAAACCTTGATTGCACAGGCCGTACGCGAAGGGGCCACGGACATCCACATCACCCCGCAGACGAAAAACGTCCGCGTCCGGTTCCGTGTCAACGGCTCGACCCACGACCTGCCGGACCTTCCCAAATCCATGTCCATCCCTGTGATCACCTGGGTCAAGAACATCGCCAACATCGACACCGGCGTCCGCGGCGTTCCCCAGGAGGGTCGCTTCATCGAGAAGGTCGGGGACCGGGATATCAGCGTGGTTGTCTCCTCCATCCCGAGCATCCACGGCGAGAGCCTGATCCTTCACCTGACGGATCTCAGCACGAATTCCCTCGGCCTCGAGCAGCTCGGACTCTCTCCGAAGGACCTTGACAGCCTCGGCTGCATCCTGGAGAAACCGCAGGGGCTGATCCTCGTGTCGGGCCCGGAGGGAAGCGGCAAGAGCACAACCCTGTACGCCATGCTCAGGCGGTTGGTGAAGCCCGATGCGGAGATCTTCACCCTGGAGGATCCCGTCAGGTACCCGATCGCTGGAGTGACCCAGATCGAATTCAACCGTGCGGCGGGGATGACCCTCGCGGCCAGCCTGAAGCTCATCCTGAAGCAGGACCCCCATACGGTCTACCTCGAGGAGATCCGCGACGGCGAATCGGCTGCGCTTGCCGTGCAAACGGCCCTCTCGAACCGTCGGTTCCTCAGCTCCGTCAATTCGACCGATGCGGCGGGCGCGATCGCCCGTCTCATCGAAATGGGCACAGACCGTTTCACCCTGGCCTCGGCCCTTTCGGCGTCGATTTCCCAGAGGCTCGTGAGGACAATCTGCGCCGCCTGCAAAGAGCCCTACGAACCCTCCGGGCAGGTGCTGGTTTCCCTGGGTCTCGAATCGATGGCAGGGGGACGGTTCTTCCGCGGGACGGGATGCGATGCCTGCAGAAACACCGGGTTCAGGGGCCAGACGGCGCTCTTCGAAATTCTCGTCAACGACAACGGGCTGCGGGAGACGCTCCTCGGGGGGGCCGACGCAGCCGGGATCAGGGCCGCCGCAGGGCGGGACGGAAATTTCCGGCCGCTCAGGCAGGATGCCGTCAACAAGGTGCTCCAGGGGGTCATCAGTCTCGAGGATGCCGTAACGGCAATGAGAATCTGAACGGCGGAGGGTCAGCGGAAACGAAAAGAGGCAGTGCCTGCATGGCGCTGCCTTTTCTTATGCCTTGGGCGGTTGCGCTCAGGACAGGGTGAGAATCTTTTCGATCTCGTTCATCACCTCGACGGGGGTGACGGGCTTTGCCAGGATGGGATGGCCGTGTATCTGCCCCAGGCGGTCCTCGGCCTCGTCCTTCTTGATCGCCGCGGTGATGAAGATCAGGGGAATGTTCCGCGTACCCTCGTCGTCAAGAAGGAATTCAGCGGCTTCCGTTCCATCCATGTCGGGCATCATCAGATCCAGCAGGATCACGTCAGGTCTCTCGATCTGGGCGTAGCGGACCCCCATCCTCGCATCCGTGAAGATCGTGACTTCGTATTTCCCCGTTTTTTCGAGGTATTCCTTCATGAGACGGCAGATTTCCTTGTTGTCGTCGATCATGAGCACTTTTGGTCGCTGGGCCATGACTCCTCCCCTTGCTATCGGAGATCGTGCAGCCGTCGATTCTCTCGGGTTCATCTCCCTCCTTCCATCCGGCATTGCAAATGCCCCTCGCCGGGAACTCCTCAACTCGGGGAATCGGCTCCCTTTCCCGATGCAGCCCGAAGCGAAAGACGCACATCGCCTGCCGTGCGCTGCCCCGGACTCGCAATCAACCGGTTACACCGTGCTGGATAGCAATAACCGTACCACACAAAGGGCCCGTTGCCGGCCGATTTGTTAAAGTTTTTCCGAGACGGGCCGATATCCCCATTGACGCGCCTGAAAAGGGCAAACCGTCCGAAAGGATGGGGCGCAAAGCCTCTGGCCTAAGTGCCGCGGACACGCGGGATAGGGCGGCAGGGCTGCCAGGCCGGCCGAGCACCCTCCGGAACCGGAAACCCGGTCCCGGGGGTTGTCTCCGGCACTCAGCCCCGCACGGCTCCCCTTTCCTTCCCGGTTGCCCCGTACCCGTCGCGCCAACCCGTTCGACCGCTCAGGGTGGATCCGCCGGGCGTCTCAGGAGGGAAGCCATGAAGACCCGCACCATCGTCCTCGCCGTCGTTCTTCTCGCGCTGTCTGCCGCAGCGTCCGTATCCGCCCAGACCGCGCCGCTGCACGTCAGGCAGTTCGGCTCGGACGACTACGATTACGCGACAAAAACGGTGACCGATCCCGAAGGCAACGTCTACGTGGCTGGCATGACCACGGGGGTTATCGACTCGCCCGGCGCGCCGAACGCGAACAGCGGAGGAGCGGACATCTTCGTGGCGAAGTTCGATCCCTCCGGGACGCTGCTCTGGGCCACCCAGTTCGGCTCGTCCTCGGAAGACGGCATAGGCGGAATCGCCCTGGGGTCGCCTTCCCCCTTTTCCCCCTTTCCCCCCCTTTATGTGGCGGGCTGGACGAAGGGGGTCATGCCCGGCGGTACGCAGGGCTGGCAGAATTCAAATGCCGGTATCGAGGGTACGACGGACATTTTCGTGGCGAAGATCCACCCCGACAGCGGGACGGTCAACTGGATCAGACAGTACGGGACACCCGGAAACGACTACGCAAACGGGATCGCAACCGATTCCAGCAGCATGATCTATCTGGCCGGGTCGACTACCGGAACATTCGGCGGCTCCGCGGTCACCCGCTCCACTCCGGAAGCCTTTCTTCTTCGGCTCAATTCTTACGGGGATTGGATGAACTGGGCCCAGTTCAATGTCGCTTCCAATCCGACAGGCACATCTGCTTACGCGGTGGCCGTCGAATCTCCGGACGGCTCCGCCAGCATATTCGTGACCGGCCTCGTTTCCGGCCATCCGCAGGGTTCGCTGTTTGTCGCGAAGTTCAGTTACGATCTGGATCTCGTGAGAACAGTGACCCTGGGCGGCCCGAACAGGGGCAGCGATAACGATCAGGGGCTTGCAATCGCTGTTGACAGAAGCAGGAACGTCATCGTGGCCGGCTCCACACAGGGCAACTTCGAGGGGAACACCTCCTCGGGAGCCGAGGATATCATCGTCGCAAAATTCGACAGAAACCTCTCTCCGCTCTGGACGCGCCAATACGGCACGGACGGGGATGACACCGCGCGCGGGGTCGCGGTGGACGCCGGGGGAAGCATCTACGTCACCGGGTCGACGGAAGCGTCCGTCTCGGGCAGGGGCCTCGACGGGCAGGCGCCGCTCGGCGGGCCCGATATCTTCCTGTCCCGCCTCGCCCCGGAGGACGGCCGCAGGGTCTACACCCGGCTCATCGGCACGGCGGATCCGGACTGGGGTCATGGAATCGCCCTGGGCCCGGCAGGGGCCGTTCATGTAGCCGCCGTTACGACCGGCGCCATGGACGGGCGTCCCCGGGGGCTCTGGGACGCCGTCCTGATCACGTACGGGCCGGACGGGCCCGTGCCTCCCCCCGCTGAAGAGTTCTCCATCAACGGGACCGTGCGGGAGAGCCCTTCCGGCGCCGGGCTGGGCGGTGTCAGTATCGCCGTGAAGGATGATCTCGGACAGGTCGTGGGCGATTATCTCACCGACCCGGCAGGCCGCTTCACCTCGAAAGTCGTGAAGGCGGGCAGGTATTTCATCCACAAGGTCAAGATCGGCTACCGGGCACAGGCGGACCCCGACGTTGTGGAGGTGTCGCCCGCGGTCCCGTCCGCTGCCCCGGTTACCTACATGGAGAAGATCGTCGTCCCGACGTCGATCGCCTTACGAAAGGGCTTCAACACGATCCGGTTCGATAAGCTCCCCGCGGGGAACCATTCCGTCGAAGCCGTGTTCGGCCCGTACGCGGGCAACCCCTACGTGGGACTCATCTTCGGCTTCGACCGGCCGGTGCAGTTTCTCTTCCTGACCAAACCGAGGTTCACCGGAAACCTCAGGACGATGGAGTTCGGCCGAAGCTACACGATCTATACGACCCGGCCCTTCACGATCGACACCACGAACTGGGAAAGCCGGCAGGCCGCGCCGTCTGCAGCCCCGCCGGCAGCGAAAGCTGACGGCAAGCCCCAACCGTACTGAGCCGGAAAAACCCGCCGGTCCTCCACCGGCGGGTTTTTCTTTCTCCGCTTTATTCCCGCACCCCTGTTCGCGCCCGGGCCGGATTACGGTCCTGTCTTCTCTTCCTCCGCCTGCTCCGCAGACTCCGGGGGCGCGGCCGGCGGCAGCACCTCCACCGCCGGACGGGGCTGTGCCGCCTTCGCATACCGCTGGTACAGGAACGTCCCCCGAACGGCGTTGACGAACAGCAGCATCAGGAGGCCGGCCGTCAGAATGCGCAGAACGTCTCCGCCCTGCAGCGAGAACAGGACTTCCGGCGCCATCATAAAGGCGCCGAGGACCGCTGCGATGCGGGATTGCTTCCTCTTCGCGAGGTAGCCGCAGAGTGCCACGACAAGGACGTCCAGCAGTTTCTGGGGCTGGGCGGTGAGAACGACCCCGAAGGAAAGGATCAGGTACAGAATGGCCGCCATGAATCCCTGTTCGGCGGCCTTTTTCGCCGATTCCAGGTCCCTGACGGCGGGCCAGAAAAAATCCTGCAGATACTTGAAATCCATGGTTCCGGCCTCCCGGTCTTTTATTCGGCGTCCTGGTCGCCGGCCGTTTCGAGGAGCGTCTCCTCCTCGGCGCTCTCGTCCCCGTTCTTCGCATCGCTTTCACGCTCGACGCGCGCGATGCCGGAGAAGTTCTCGCCCTCTGCCAGATCGATGAGCTTGACGCCCTGGGTCACGCGGTGAAGCACGGGAACCTCGCCGACACGGATGCGGATGATGTTGCCCGAGTCGCTGATGAGCATCAGGTCCTCGTTGCCCGTCACCTGGCGGATACCCGAGACGAGGCCGATCCGCGGGGTGGTCTTGAGGTTCAGGATGCCCTTTCCGCCGCGGCTCTGGAGCCGGTATTCCTCGATCTCGGTGCGCTTTCCGAAACCGCGCTCGGAGACGGTCATGATGGAGTTGCCCTCCGTGAGGATCTCCATGCCCACCACGTGATCGTCGTCGTCCATGCGGATGCCGATGACCCCAATGGCCGTGCGGCCCATGGCCCGCACGTCCTCCTCCTTGAAGCGGATGGCCATTCCCTTTCGGGTGCCCATGAAGATTTCCTGGGTGCCGTTGGTCTGCCGCACGTCCATCAGCTCGTCGCCCGCCTCGACATTAATGGCAATGATGCCGCCGGTGCGGGGGTTGGAGTAGGCCGAAAGCTCCGTCTTCTTGATGATCCCCTTCTTGGTCGCCATGACGACGAACTTGTCTTCCTCGAACTCGCGCACGGGGAGGATGGCGGCCACCTTCTCGCCGGGGTTCATGCTGACGAGGTTCACGATGGCCTTGCCCTTGGCGGCCCGTCCCGCCTGCGGGATCTGGTAGACCTTGAGCCAGTACACGCGCCCCTGGTTCGTGAAGATGAGGATGTAGTGGTGCGTCGAGGCGATGAAAATGTGCTCCACGAAATCCTCTTCCTTCGTGGTCATGCCCATCTTGCCCTTGCCGCCGCGGCGCTGGATCCGGTAGAGGCTGGCGGCGTTTCGCTTGATGTAGCCCTGATGGGACACGGTGACGACCATGTCCTCCTCGACGATCATGTCCTCGATGTCGATGTCCTCCGTCGACTCGACGATCTCCGTGCGGCGCTCGTCGCCGAAGCGTTTCTTCGAATCCAGAAGTTCCTCCACGATGATGTCTAGGACTTTCCGGGGATCCTCGAGGATGCCCTTGAGCGTTGCGATGAGCTCCGTGAGCTCGGCGTGCTCCGAGAGGATCTTCCCGCGCTCGAGCCCCGTGAGCCGCTGCAGGCGCATCTCCAGAATGGCCTTCGCCTGCGCCTCGGAGAGGCCGAACGTCGTCATGAGGCCTTCCGCCGCCGCCTGGGGGTTCTCGGAGGCCTTGATCAGGGCCACTACGGCGTCAATGTTGTCGAGTGCCGTGATGAGGCCTTCCAGAATGTGGGCCCGCTCGCTTGCCTTGTTGAGCTCGAAGATCGTCCGGCGGGTGACGACGATCTTGCGGAAGTCGACGAAGCGCTGGAGCGTCTCCTTGAGGTTCATCACCCGCGGCTGGCCCGCGTCGATGGAGAGCATGCTGATCCCGAAGGAATTCTCCATCTGGGTGTGCTTGAAGAGCTGGTTGAGGATGACGCCGGAGACCTCGTCGCGCTTGAGATCGATGACGATGCGGATGCCGTCGCGGTCCGACTCGTCGCGCAAATCGGCGATGCCCTCGATCTTGCGCTCCTTGACGAGATCGGAGATCTTCTCGATGAGGCTCGCCTTGTTGACGAGATAGGGAAGCTCCGTGACGACGATGCTCTCCCGGTCGGTGCGGTTGGCGCGCTCCACCATGGCCCGCGCCCGGACGCGGATGGTGCCGCGGCCCGTGCGGTAGGCCGAGAGGATCCCGTCGCGGCCGTTGATGAAGCCGGCCGTGGGGAAGTCGGGTCCCTGGATATGCTTCATGAGCCCCTCGACGGAGATGTCGGGGTTGCGGATGAGGGCAACCGTGCCGTCGACGATTTCTCCCAGGTTGTGGGGCGGGATGTTGGTGGCCACCCCGACGGCGATGCCCGAGGTGCCGTTCAGAAGCAGCATCGGCAGCCGCGAGGGCAGCACCGCGGGCTCCTCCATGGAGCCGTCGTAGTTGGGTACGAAGTCGACGGTGTTCTTCTCGAGGTCCTCCAGCAGCTCCTCGGCGATCCGGGACATCCGGATCTCCGTGTACCGCATGGCCGCCGGCGGGTCGCCGTCGATGGAGCCGAAGTTTCCCTGTCCGTCGACGAGAGGGTAACGAAGGGAGAAGTCCTGGGCCATGCGGACGATCGTGTAGTAGGCGGCGGAGTCGCCGTGGGGGTGGTACTTGCCGATGATGTCGCCGACGATGCGGGCCGATTTCTTGTAGGGCCGGTTCCAGCGGTTGCCCATCTCGTGCATGGCGAACAGCGCGCGCCGGTGGACGGGCTTGAGCCCGTCGCGCACGTCCGGTATGGCCCGCCCGATGATGACGCTCATGGCGTAGTCCATGTAGGACTTCTTCATCTCGTCTTCGATGTTCACCGGGATGTTCTTCTGATAAAGCTCCATGAAAAACGACTCTCCTTCGGGAAACGAAATTCCCCCCATCCTCGGGGGGAGCGGAACGGGAAGCCGGGAAGTTATGAAAAGCGGATCAGATATCCAAATTGGAGACGTACTGCGCGTTTCGGTAGATGAACTCCTTGCGCGGCTCCACCTGGTCGCCCATCAGTGTCGTGAAGATCTCGTCGGCTGCCAGGGCGTCCTCCACCTTCACCTGCAGCAGGGTGCGCTTCTCGGGGTTCATGGTGGTCTCCCAGAGCTGCTCGGGGTTCATCTCGCCCAGGCCCTTGTAGCGCTGGATGGTGAGTCCCTTCTTGCCCAGGTTCATGACGAACTCCGTGAGGGCCTGCAGGCTCTCGAACTGCCGGCTGTCCTTCTCCTCGTCGTCGTCGATGGAAACCGTGAAGGGCGGGTCGCCCAGGGCCTTGAGCTGGGCCAGCAGGTTGCGGGCCTCGATGAACTTCGGCGAAGAGAAGATGTCCCCGTCGATGGTCGTGTTCAACTCGAGCCCGTCCCGGCGGACGGTGAAGACGAGATTGTACCCGCCATGCTCGAGGTTGAAGTCCGTGCCGATCTGCGCGATCGGATCGCCGAGGATCCTGGCCACACGCTTGCCCACGGTCTCCAGGGCAACCGGAGAGCCGAAATCGGCGGCCGTAAAGGAAGGGTCCGCCGCAAGAACATGCATCACGTCGCGGTTTTTCTCCTCCTTGTCGAACTTCTGCAGGATCATGTCGAGCCGCATGGCCCGCTGGATCAGGGTGGCCAGCCGGCTTCCCGTGATCGCGTTTCCGTTTCCCGAACCCACGCGGATCCGGCTCACGCCGTTTTCGAGGATGAATTTTTTCATTTCCTCGTCGGTGCTGATGTAGAGCTCTCTCTTCTTGTCGGCGATCTTGTAGAGCGGCGGCTGGGCGATGTAGAGATAGCCACGCTCGACGAGCTTCTTCATCTTGCGGAAGAAGAAGGTGAGCAGCAGGGTGCGGATGTGCGAGCCGTCGATGTCGGCATCGGTCATGATGATGACCTTGTGGTAGCGCAGCCGGGCGACATCGACGTCGTCCTCGTCGTCGCTGCTGCCGATCCCCACGCCGAGGGCCGTGACGATGACCTTGATCTCCTCGTTCTGAAGGATCTTGTCGAAGCGGGCCTTCTCCACGTTGAGGACCTTGCCGCGCAGGGGCAGGATGGCCTGGTTGCGCCGGTCGCGGCCCTGCTTGGCGGAGCCGCCCGCGGAGTCGCCCTCGACGAGGTACAGCTCGCTTGCGGCGGGGTCCTTCTCCTGGCAGTCGGCGAGCTTTCCGGGCAGCGTCGAGACCTCGAGGGCGCTCTTGCGGCGCGTGAGCTCCTTGGCGCGCCGGGCCGCCTCGCGGGCCCGGGAGGCATCGAGCGCCTTGCCGATGATCGCCCGCGCCACGGGCGGATGCTCCTCGAAGTACGTCGTCAGCTTGTCGTAGACGATGCCCTCGACGAGCCCCTTCACCTCGCTGTTGCCGAGCTTGGTCTTCGTCTGCCCCTCGAACTGGGGCTCGCGGATCTTGACGCTGATGACGGCGGCGAGGCCCTCGCGCACGTCCTCGCCCTTGATCGAGTCCTTCCCGTTTTTCAGGAAGCCGTTCTGCAAGGCGTAGTTGTTGATCGCGCGCGTCAGCGACGAGCGGAACCCGCTCATGTGGGTGCCGCCCTCGGTCGTGTTGATGCTGTTGGCATAGGAAAAGACGTTCTCGCCGTAGGTGTCGTTGTACTGAATGGCCACCTCGGCGATGCAGTCCTCCTTCTCGCCCTCGATGTAGATGGGCTTCTTGTGCAGGACACCCTTGTTCTTGTTGATGAACTCCACGAAGGAAACGATGCCGCCCTGGTAGTAGAACTCCGCCTTCTCGTCGCTTCGCTCGTCGATGAGGGTGATGCGGATCCCCTTATTCAGGAAGGCAAGTTCCCTCATGCGGTTGGAGAGGATGTCGAAGCTGAACTCCACCTCCTCGAAGATCTCCGGGTCGGGCATGAAGGTGACCGTCGTGCCCTTGCCGCGGGTCTTGCCGACTTCCTTCAGGGGCGCCTTCGGCACGCCGCGCTCGTAGGCCTGCCGGTAGACCTTGCCCTCGCGGCGGACCTCCAGCTCGAGGTGGCTTGAAAGGGCGTTGACCACGGAGACGCCGACACCGTGCAGGCCGCCGGAGATCTTATAGGTATCGCGGTCGAACTTGCCGCCGGCGTGCAGTTTCGTCATGGCCACCTCGGCGGCCGATACCCCTTCCGTCCTGTGCATGTCCACGGGGATCCCGCGGCCGTTGTCGTCTACCTGGATGCTGTTGTCGACTCGGATCCTGACGGTGATGACGTCACAAAAGCCGGCGACCGCCTCGTCCACGCTGTTGTCCACCACCTCGTAGACAAGATGGTGCAGTCCGTCACGGCCCGTGCTCCCGATGTACATGGCGGGCCGCTTGCGGACCGCCTCGAGACCGTTCAATACCTTGATGCTGTCGGCGCTGTAGGTTTCAGACATGGGAAATAACTTGTTCTCCTGTCGTTCTTGCGCGGAGTGCCTTATGGATTCCCGCTTCGCGGCAATGACCAAGAAAGCAAACCCCCGCGGTCTGTATGGGTTGGTCTTTTCTTTTGCCCTGAGCCGTAAGGCCTTTGCCTTGCGCCGATCAGATTTTCAACGGCATGACGATGCACATGAAGCCGGCATCCTGCGCCGGCTTGACGATGGCCGGCCTCAGCCCGCTGCGGATTTCCAGGGTGAATTTCTCCTCGTCGACGGCCTCGATGGCCTCCAGGAGGTAGCGGACATTGAAGCCGACCTCCACGTCCCCCTCCCGGTACTGGATCTCCACTTCCTCGCTGGCCTCGCCCACGTCGGGGTTGATGGAGTTGAACACCATCCTGTCCGTGAACAGTTTGATCCGGACGCCGTTGTATCGTTCGCTGGCCATGACGCTCATCCGGCGAAGGGCGTGAAGGACCTGGGCGCGGTCCAGTTCCACGACGGTTCCCTTGTCCTTGGGGACGACTCGCTTGTAATCGGGAAATTCGGCATCGATGAGGCTCACCTTCAGGATGATGCCGTCCTTCTTCAGCACGCACATCCCCTTCTTCACTCCGAGCTCGACGGCCCCCTCCCTGTCTTCGACAAGCCGGCGGATCTCCGCGATGCCCTTTCGTGGAATGATCATGCCCTTGTCGAGTTCCATGACCTGTTCCACCTTTGGGTCAGCGCCCACAATAGAGAGCCGATGCCCATCGGTCGCGACCATCCGCAGAACGAACGAGCCGGGCTGCTCCTCTTCCGCCTTCAGGTAAACACCGTTGAGATTGACCCTCGATTCGTCCGCAGACATGGCGAAGTAGGTCTTCTTGATCATGTCGCCGATCATGGCGCCGTCGATGCGGATGAACCCGATCTCCTCGTCGTCCATGATCTTCGGAAACTCCTCTGCGGGGATGCCAGGGACCCGGAAGTTGATCTTCCCGCAATTGATCACGACCCAGTTCGAGTCCTCCTTCCTGAAGTGCACCTCCTCGCCCTGGATCTCCCGGAGCATCTCGTAGAGCTTGCGGGCCGGCAGCGTGACCTCGCCCTCCTTGGCAACCTGCGCCTCGTAATCCGCAATAAGACCGATCTCCCGGTCCGTCGCCACGATGCGAATCCGGTCGGACTCGGCCCGAATGAGAACGTTGTTCAGCACCGGCATCGACGTACGCCTGTCCACAATACCCAGGGTTCTTTGAACACCGCCCAAGAAAACGTCACGCCTCACACTGAATTCCATAAGCCCGTTTCCTTTCCATCGCTTGGTTTTCGGTGGTTCCCTCCAGGACCCGTCCCATTCCGCCGCTTTCCCCAAAACCAACAGTTCCTATTATCCCTTAACTAAATAACAAGAAGAGAAGAAAAGAATGATTCATAATAGGTCCTGTTCATAGGTGAACAACATCGATTGCCGTTTCCCACCAACGGGATACACGGATCCTGCCTGTGGACAGGCTATCGACAACCCTGTCAATTCCTGTTGAGGCTCTCTTCAATCTCCCTGACAACAACGTCCATCTTCGGATCCTTTTCCAGAAGATCCTTGATCTTGTTGTTTGCGTAAATGACCGTCGAGTGATCCTTCCCGCCTATTTTTGCACCGATGTCGGGAAACGAGTGGGAGGTGAGTCTTCTTGCAAGATACATAGCAATCTGACGCGGGATCACGAGGTTCTTGTTTTTTTTCTGCGACTTCAAGTCCGCGATCCGAATGTTGAATCTGGCGGCCACCGTTTTCATGATCTCATCAATGGTGACTCCCGGTTTTTCACCCTGTTTGAAAAATTTTTTCAGCACTTCCTTGACGAGATCCATGTCAATTTCCCGCCCTGTGAGGGACGCATAAGCACCGATTCGGATAATGAAGCCTTCGAGCTCACGGATGTTCGACTCCGCCTTTGAGGCAATGTAATAAGCCACGTTCTTGGGAAGGGAAATGTTATTTTCCTGCGCCTTCTTGTCAACGATGGCCACCTTTGTCTCGATCTCGGGCGGCTGGATATCGGCGATGAGACCCCACTCGAACCGGGAGCGAAGACGGCTCTCCAGGTTGGGGATGTCCTTTGGAAATTTGTCGCTTGTCACGACAATCTGCTTTCCCGAATCATGCAGGGTGTTGAACGTGTGAAAGAACTCCTCCTGGGTTCTCTCCTTCCCGGCAATAAACTGGATGTCATCAATGAGCAGGGAGTCTATGTTTCTGAATTTTTCCCTGAATTTCTGCATCTTGTCGTACCGGATCGAGTTGATCATCTCGTTCATGAACTCTTCGGCCGAGACGTAAAGGATGCCGGCAGACGGGGTGAGCCTGAACGTGTGCAGTCCTATCGCGTTCAGAAGATGCGTCTTACCGAGTCCGACCCCCCCGTAAATGAAGAGCGGATTGTAATTTTTCGCGGGCGCCTCTGCGACGGCAACCGCGGCGGCATGGGCAAACTGGTTGCTGGGACCGACCACGAACCGTTCAAAGTTGTAATTCGGGTTCAGGGAAGGATGCATCTTCACAGGGCTTCCTGTTTCTTCAATGCTTTTGGGGCGATCAGGGGCCATTGGTTTCGTTGCGGCCGGTTTGGCTTGAACAGGGTTTTTGTCAACGTTGAGTCGGACGGTCATCGGTGTTCCGGCCACGGAGGTTACAGAATCCGTAATGATATTGAGAAAGTGGTCGTTCAACCAGTCCCTGAAGAATCGGTTTGGAACCGAAAGTTCGACGCTGGATGCCTCCAGCGAGTTGATCCTCACGGGGCTGATCCAGGTGTCGAAATTTTGCTTCGTCACCTTTTCCCTTATGACATCAACACTTTTTTTCCAGAAATACTCCAAGGCCCCACCGCTCTATAAACAATATTTAAACATTTGTTGATAACCTTGAACTCGAGAACTCGTTCCAGTTTATGTCTTAAAAAGAGCTTCCAGGAGCCTGTCGAGTTCATCGGGCGAGCTGAAACGGATCTCGATTGAGCCGCCCTTCTTCCTGGAATGGATGCAGACCCTCGCCATGAGTTTCCTGGAGAGCCTTTTCTCAAGTTCCGTGAGATGCTCGTCACGCCCGGGAGTCTTCACGGCCCTGGGCTTCTTCTTTCCCCGGGCGAAGGCCTCCGCTTCCCTCACGTTGAGACCCCTGGCGATAATCGCCCTGAACAGGCGGTTCTGTTCTTCTGCCGTTTCCAGGGCAAGGATGGCCCTGGCATGGCCTGCGGTCAGGTTTCGTTTTGCGATGGCGTCACGGATCTCCTTCGGCAGCTTGAGCAGGCGCAGGGCGTTGGTGACCGTGGAGCGGTCCTTTCCGACGGTGGAGGAAAGGGCCTCGTGGGACAGGCCGAATTCGCTGATCAGCCGGTGAAACGCCTCTGCTTCCTCCAGGGGGTTGAGATTGGCCCGGAGAAGGTTTTCGATCAGCGAAAAAACCGCCGCATCCTGCTCGCCGGCTTCCCGGACGATAACGGGGACACTCTTGAGCCCCGCCTCCTGCGCGGCCCGCCAGCGCCGCTCGCCGGCGATGATCTCATAGCCGCCGTCGAATCGCCTCGCCACGATCGGCTGGACGATGCCGTTTTCGCGAATGGAGGCAACGAGGCTCTTGTGCTCCTCCGGGTCGAAATCCTTTCTCGCCTGGTAGCGGTTCGGCACGAGTTCCTCGATACCGCAGGTTGTCAGCACCGGCTTGTCTCCGATCTTCTCGAGGAGGTCGGGAAACATGGCGCCGAGGCCTTTCCCAAGCGAGTTCTTTTTGATCATCCTAGGCTCTCCCGTCGTAAAGGATTTCGTGGGCCAAATCCATGTAGGCGGCGGCTCCGCGGGACTTCACATCGTAGAGAATGATGGGGAGCCCGTGGCTGGGGCTCTCCGAGATCCGGACATTGCGAGGAATGACCGTCTTGAATACCTTGCTGCCGAAGTGATTTCTGACCTCCTCGACTACCCGGTGAGACAGCCGGTTGCGGACATCGAACATGGTGAGCAGGATCCCGCCCAGGGCCAGCGACGGATTCATCCTGGAGCGCACGAGCTTGACCGTGTTCAGAAGATGCGCCAGACCCTCGAGGGCGAAGTACTCGCACTGCAGCGGGATGATCAGGTAGTCCGACGCCACAAGCGCGTTCAGTGTCAAAAAGCCCAGCGACGGCGGGCAGTCGATTATGAAATAGTCATAGGGCGCCTGCAGTTTCGCCAGCAGGGTCTTCAGTTTTTTCTCGCGCTCCTCGAGGGAGACGAACTCGATCTCCACCCCGACGAGATCCTGATTGGCGGGCGCCACGTCGAGAGTCGGTATCTGGGTCTTGACGATGATCTCTTCGAGGCTGCAGCGGCCGATGAGGGCGTGATAAAGATTCTTCTTTTCTATCGATGCCTTGTCGACTCCCATCCCGCTGGTCGTATTGCCCTGGGGGTCCCCGTCGATCAGGAGGACCTTTTTTTCCGCCGTGGCGAGGGACGATGACAGATTGATGGCCGTCGTGGTCTTCCCGACCCCCCCCTTCTGATTGGCAATACAAATAATTTTCCGCATTCTTTATCGCAGTGACAGGGTGTTATCGCCGGCTGGATGAAATTGCTCGATGCTAACATAAAAAAGGGGTTTTTCAAAGGAAATTATAGAAGGGGAGAATAATATATTTACTTATGAAATTCAATTAGTTGAACGACTATCCGCTGCCGGTTCAGGAGGGTTTATCCACAAGCACGAGGCGGCGGCGGTCGCCGGTCAGGGGAAGGGAAAGCACGACATTCGCAACCATGCGGAAATCAAGCGTTTTCAACGATTTCAGAGCAACGGTCTCCTCGTCCAGATCCGGGCCTTTCATCGCCACGAGCAGGCCCCCTTTTTTCAACAGGGGCAATCCCTTCTCGACAAGCTCAGGCAGCTTGAGGGTTGCCCTGGATACAATCAGGTCGAAGGCTGGCCTCCGGGGCTGTTTCAACAACTCTTCGAGCCGGGAGTTGAGAACGGTCACATCCCGCAGGCGGAGCCTGCGGGAGAGTTCCTTGAGAAACGAGCATTTCTTGCGGGAGGCCTCCAGCAGGGTAACACGAAGATCGCTGCGGAAAACCCTCACCGGAATCGCCGGGAATCCGGCGCCGGAGCCGATGTCGAGCAGGGTCCCGGGGCCGGCGGGCAGGTGGGGGAGCAGGGTGAGCGAGTCGATGAAATGGCGCACGGGCAGGTCGAGTTCGGACTGCAGGGAAACGAGGTTCATCTTGCTGTTCCACTGCAGCAAGGTCTCCCGGTAGGTCTCGAATAGGGCGAGGCTGTCCTCCGGAATATCGATGCCCATCTCTGCCGCCGCCGCGACGAGGATCTGGCGAAAATCACCTTCTTTTGCCATATGCCTTTTGCCCCTGGCCATGAGCCAGTTTTGGATTACCAGACAGGGGGTCACCTGGCAACGAAAAAGAGAGAACCGATCCCCGGAACTGTGGTAAACTCGCGCCACCTTTCAGCGAGGTTCGAGGTATGGCCGCTCAAGTCCTTCTGGACAATGTCACCGTCGTGCTGAACAGGCCCAAGTACCCGGGCAACATCGGCTCCGTCGCCCGGTGCGCCAAGAATATGGGCATCGAGAACGTTCTGGTCGTCAGCGAGGTCGACTACGAGGAGGAGAAGATCCGTCAGATGTCGACCCATCTGGCCGCCGACGTGGTCGACCGGATCCGTTACGAAGGAGACCTGGGGGAAGCTCTGTCGGGGTTTCACTATATCGTGGCGACAACGGCGCGGGTGGGCCGGGCAAGGCCCGCCTTCCAGACGCCCCGCGAGGCGGCGGCAAAGCTTGTGGAGATCTCGCAGAAGAACCGTGTCGCCCTCCTGTTCGGCTCGGAGGACGCGGGGCTCACCAATGAGGAACTCCGCTACGGACACCTTCTCGTTCACATCCCCGTCTCGGAACGCTTCCGATCCATCAACCTGTCCCACGCCGTCATGATCCTGTGCTACGAAATCTTCCTGGCCGCCTCCGGGAAAAAGACGTTCACCCCGAGACTGGCCACGTCGGGCGAGCTCGAGGGGATGTACGGACACATCCGGGACGTGAGCCTCCGCATCGGGTTCATCAACCCGCAGAACCCCGAGTACTGGATGACGAGCATCCGGCGTTTCCTGTCCAGGGTGGAGCTTCGGTCGCGGGAGGTGAAGATCATCCGGGGGTTCTGCCGTCAGCTCGACTGGTTCTGCGGGAAACAAAATCCTTGACTTTCAGGGTTGGTCTGCGCCATTCTTCACCGAAGCGCCCTCGTGAATTCCATAAGCATAAAAGGGGGTTGCAGGAGGATCGATTCATGTACAAGGCCTTTTCCTTCACGGGAGCGAAAAAGATCGTCTTCGGCTGCGGCTCCTTTTCCGGGCTCGTCGGCC
>Ga0208196_1001861_pt1 | contig 21005 bp, 16 predicted proteins | sample AD_JPNNA7_MetaG_FD_184443 | JGI IMG/M metagenome (GOLD analysis project Ga0208196, IMG submission 184443) | Active sludge microbial communities of municipal wastewater-treating anaerobic digesters from Japan - AD_JPNNA7_MetaG (SPAdes) (version 2) | ecosystem: Engineered > Bioreactor > Anaerobic...
CCCCGCGCCTGCTCTGCGCGTTTGGAAGCGACCGCGCCCGATATCCCTCCGCCCAGAACATGCAAACCTATGCCGGAGTTGCGCCGGTGATCGAGCGCAGTGGCAAGAGTTGCTGGACCCACTGGCGCTGGAACTGCCCGAAGTTCCTGCGCCAAACCTTTCACGAGTACGCCAAGGTTTCCATTCTGTACTCGACCTGGGCGCGAGCCTACTACGACCAGCAGAAGCAACGTGGAAAGCGTCACAACGCCGCCATCCGGTCTCTGGCGTTCAAGTGGATCCGGATCATCCATCGTTGCTGGCAGACCCGCACGCTCTATGATGAAAGCCTCTACCTCCAAACCCTCGCCCAGCGCGGATCGCCACTATGTGCCCTCATTGCCGAACCAGCCTAGGAGGCGTGAAAAAAACAAAAATATGATTGACGGACATCCTCAGAGGTCTGCGTTCCTGCTCGGTTTTATTTTTTTCCGGCTTGCGTCTTTTGCATCTCTGGCGTCGCTTGCGTTGATGTTCTCCGGCTGGTTTGCCTTTTTTTTGGGGGGGCAAGTGGAGCGGGCGATGGGAATCGAACCCACGTAGCCAGCTTGGAAGGCTGGAGCTCTACCATTGAGCTACGCCCGCTAAGGATGCAAGTTGGCGCGCATTGTGCGCGAGGGGTCGGGATGGGTCAAGTCCCGGATTTCAGGGCAGGCGCGGCAGGTCGGCATGCACGCCGAGCGCCAAGCCCTGCGCGAGGATTTGTTGCGCCACGTCCTGCCACAGCTCCTGCACGGCGGCGAGGTCGGATTGGGGGTTCATCCGTTGGCCTTGGGTGAGGTTATCGGTAATAATTCCGGGGCGGTGGATGGCGGGGCGGGCGAAGCCTTGCGGCTGGCCAGTGGCGGCCGGCTGGCAGGGGAAAAAGCTATACATCCCGGCAAAGGGTTTTTCCACCGTGGCGCCGATATACAGCCGGAAGGTGGCGGAGGGGGTGAGGTTGCGGACTTGCGTTTCGTAGGCGATGGGTTCCAGCGCGGCGTGGAAATACTCGGGTGGCACTACGTCGGCCAACTGTTCGCGGTAGGTGTTGAGGGTGCAGTCCACGTAGTCGCGCACCACAAAAACAGTGTCCACCACGAAGCGGGTGCGGCCGCGGCCGGAGCCGAAGAGGATGACGGAACCGCGGGCCAGGCGCTGCATGGCGGTGGGGCCGCGCTTGTTGTTTTGCTTGCAGATGCTGTAGATGAAATGGTTGCCAAAGACAAACGGGTCGGTGTTCATCAGCGGCGGATCGTTGGGATAAAAAGGAACGGGGGCGGGGGTGAAGAGATATTGCGGGCCATCGGAAACGGGGACCGGATAGGTTTGCACAAGGTGGGTGGGGGGCTCGTATTCACCCCAAAAAACGAGGTGGCCGGATTGCGGGGCCGCAGCGAGGGCGGTTTGGTAGCGCCCGGGGTTCAGCAAAAACTTTCGGCGGTGCGGGGCGGTGTTCCACGAGCGGCCGGAGGGGGTATCGGGCTGGTGCTCAAGGCCGGGATGGATGAATTGCACAAAACACAGGGTGTCGGTCTGGGCTTGGGCCGCGCCGGGCAGCAGGAGGGTCAGCAGCAGCACGATGGAAAGCAAGCGCGTCATGGCCACCTCAAAAAGCCCACGCCAGGAAGACCGGCACGGTGATCAACGCCCACAGGTGGGTCAGCAGCAGGCCGCCGGCGATGAAGTCGGTGTCGCCGCCATAGCGTTCGGAGAAGAGGACGCTGACCATGGCGGAGGGCATGACGGCGATGATGATGAGAATGCCGCGGGCGACGGGATCCAGGGGGACGAGGCCGAGCAGGGGGATCATGACGAGGGGGACGGCGAGGAGGCGGATGGCGGAGACGAGCCAGATGCGCCAGCCGAGCATGGTATGGAATTCCAGGACGGCGAAGCGGCTGCCGGCGACGAGCATGGAGAGGGCGATGGTGGCGGCGCCGAGGGTCTTGAGCCCGCCGCGGAACGTGTCGGCGGCTAGGGCCAGCCAGGCGGGCGGCGCGGGCCAAGGCAGGAGATCGCGGGCGGCGACGAGGGCGAGGCTGAGGAGCAGGACGACGAACGGGGGGCTGAAGAGGGATTTGAGGCGGTCGCGCTTGCGCTCCGCGCGGGTGAAGAGCATGACGCCGAGGGACCACAGCAGGAGCTCGTAGCCGACGGAGGAGAAGACGAGCAGGGCGACGCCGGGATCGCCGTAGCGGAAGAGGACGAGCGGCAGGGGCAGGAACGAATAGTTGTTGATGAGGCAGTGGAACAGGAACGCGCGGGAAGTCTCGGGCGGGACGCGGCCGAGAAAGCGGACGGCCAGCAGGCCGAGGCCGAACCCGAGCAGGGCGATGGCCATGACGAGGAGCGGCAAGGTCAGGTTCGCGCGCAGGTCGGCGAAGGACAGTTCCGTGATCGAGACGAAGATGAGCGCGGGATAGACGAGCGACAGGGCGACGTGGGCGAGGTCGTTGGTGCCGTGCGCAGACAGCAGCCCGCGCCGCCGCGCGAAGAATCCGCAGGCGACGAGGCCGAGGACGCACAGGATCTGGAAGAAGAAAACCATTTGAATTTAGCACTATACCCCAGGCGGAGCGGCGAGGCAAAGAAGGAGATGGCTCACGGCGCCGGTTCCGGAACGGAAGCGGCGGGACGGCGGAACAGGAAATCGAGGGGGATGGAATAGGAGAAGCCGACGGTTTCCGTGCCGGGGTTCTGGTCGCTGAGCGATCCGTTGGAGAGATGGGCGAGGGAGACACCGAGGCGCTGGCCGTTGCGGAAGCGCTTGGCGAGCTCGACGGCGGTGCGGAATTCGGCGTCGAAACCGAGGTCGATCCCGCTGGAGGCGTTATAGTAGCCCCCGCCGAAACTCGGGGTGAGTGTCCAGCCGCGACCGAGCTCGAGATTCAGCAACACGCCGGCGGCGGCGTAGAATTCGCGGTGTTTGCCGGTGCCGAAGGACAGCCAAGGGCCCAGATGGAAGCAGCGGAACGCGGGGCGGTATTCGACGCCCCAATAGAGTTCCTGGTGGCTGTCGAAGATCTGGGCGGCGCCCGTGCTCAGGCTGAACAAGGGCGGATCGTCAGCGAACCACTCGTGCGCGGCGGCGGGAGCGGCGTGCAACAGCCAAACGGCCAGCAGGAGGACGAGCAACGGCATGGAAATCAAGGGCGGGCGGCGACGGCATCCGGTTCCAGCAGCCGGCGGTAGAGCGCGAGGGTTTTGGAAACGGTGTGGCGAACGTTGAACGGTCCTTCGATGCGGGCGCGCGCGGCGTCGCCGAGCCGGTGCCGGAGACCGGCGTCACGGGCCAGCGAGCGGAGCGCTTCGCGGAGGGCCTCGGCGTCGCGCGGAGGCACGACGAGGCCGCATTTTCCGTCTTCGACCAGTTCGGGCAGTCCGCCGACGTCGGTCACGACGGGGGGAATGCCCAAGGCCATGGCTTCCAAGATGGCCTTGGGCAGGCCTTCGCGCTCGATGGAGGGCATGACGGCGACGTCGCAGGCGCCGGCGAGCCGGGCGGCGTCGGGACGGAAGCCGAGGAAATGGACGTGGGGCCGTTTGCCGACCTGGCGGGCGATGTGGGGATCGCGGACTTCGCCGACGAGGATCAGGTGGAGGTTTTCCTCCGCCCGGACGTCGTCGAAGGCGCGCAACAGGACGTCCGCGCCCTTGACGGGCCGGATGTTGCCGACGAAGCCGACCACGGTGGCATCCGGCGGGATGCCCAGTTCGGCGAGGGCCGCGCGGGGGGCCGGAGAATACCAGGATGGGTCGTGGCCCTTCCAGATGACCTCGAGATGGGAGTCGGGAATGTCGAATTCCCGGAGGTAGCGGCGGACGGCGTCGGAAACGCAGACGATGCAATCCACGCGCGAGCTCAGATAGGAAAGGAGCGAAGCGGGGTCCCAGCGGTGGAGATGGCCCATGGTGCCGCGGTAGGCGACGATCTTGGGCGGCGCCTCCATGTGCCGGGTGGCCAAGAGCGCCGTGGAAAGCGCGCGGTTGGTCAGGCAATGGACGACGTCGAAGCGGCGTTCGTGCAGGAGCTCGCGGTACATCGCCACGGCGCCGAATTCGAAGCGGTTGTGGAATTCGTGGTCGACGTGCGGGATCCCTTGGGCGCGGCACCAGTCCGCCGCGAGGCTGTCGGGGTTGTCGATGACGAACAAGTCGACGCCCGCCTCGCGGAGGGCGCCGGCGAGGTGGAGTTCGACGCGGTCGTTGCTGAGGCCGGAGAGAAGCACGCGGATCATGGGGTTAGCTCCTGGGGGATTTGCCTTGGAAGAATTTGCGGGCCATGCGGAGGGCGCCGGAGACGGAACACGCGGCCAGAATGAAGGCGCGGCGGAGGCGCGAGCCGCCGAGGGCCGCGAAGTAAAGCGGGACGAAGGCGTTCCAGAGCGAGATGTCCCGACGGAAGCCCTCGCGGCGCAGCTTGGCCAGTTCCCAGCCGACGTGCAGATCGAACCCGAGCCCGGGCCGGCGGAACAACTTGGCGCGTCCGAAATCCAAAAACTGCATCTCGCCGCCCAAGGTGCGGAGGAAGTTTCCGGCGCTGGCGTCGTCGGTGATGATGGCCTGGGCGTGGACGCCGGCCATGAGGCGGGCCGCGGCGGGCAGATCGGTTGCGGCGAAGGTTTCGACGGGTTCTCCGGCGACGAATTCCTTCACGAGCCAGACGACGCGCTGGTCGCCGGCGGTTTCCTCGCACCAGCCGAAAGAACGCGGCGCGCCGCGACCGTCGAGCCGGCGCAGGCAGGCGTCCTCGGCCAGCCACGGGCGGCGATAGCGGCGCGCGGCCAGCGGAATCTCGAACTTCTTGGCGACGTAGCGCTCGTCCACGCGGAAGACGGAGCGCAGGGTTTCCTTGGCGCGGCGCTTGCGCAGGAGTTCCCAGCGCTGGGCGCCGGCGAGGATGTCTTGGGCGGTGGACATGGGCCAGAAAATCAATCTTCGCAAGGCGGGTCGGATTTCGCAAGCGACTCGCCTTTGGGCCGGCCGGTGAAGAGGGTGTAGATCAGCGGCAGGACGGTCATGGTGAGGACGCCGGCGACGAGGACGCCGGCGACGGAAGCGATGCCGATGCCGGCGCGGTTTTCGGAGCCGATGCCGGTGCCGATGGCCATGGGGAGCATGCCGAGGCCGGAGGCGAGGATCACCATCAGGACGGGGCGGAACGTCTCGACCATGGCCGTGAGCATGGCTTCGCGGCGGCAGACGCCTTCCTGGAGGTGCCGGGCCATCTGGTCGACGATGAGAATGGCGGCATTGACGACGATGCCGATCAGCATGAGCATGCCGAGGAGCACGAGCATGGTGATGGCCTTGCCCGCGAAGACGAGGGACCAGATGACGCCGATGAGGCCCATGGGCAGGGTCAGGAGGACGAAGCCGGGGCGGCTCCAGGATTCGAGGATGGCGGCGAGGGTGAGGAGGGTGAGGAAGGCGGCGAGGAGGATGGCTTCGCCGAAGTCGGCGATGGTCTCGGCCATCATTTCCGAGAGGCCGGCGTTGGAGAGGGCGTAGCCGGGGGGGAGGAGGTTCCGGTCGGCGATGGTGGCGGCCATTTCGGAGGCGACGCCGCTCATGGTGGCGCCGGGCTTGGTGTCGCCGAGGATCTTGACGGTGCGTTGCTTGTCGAAGCGGTAGATCTGGGTTTTGGCGCGGGCGTCGACGACGTCGGCGACGGTTTCGAGGGGGATGGGGCGGCCGTCGGCGCCGGGGAGGAGGAACTGGCGGATCTGGTCCTTGCCGGGCAGTTCGGCGAGCTTGACGCGGATGTCGTAGGTGCGGTCGCCGCGCTTGAAGTTGGCGGCCTCGATGCCTTCGATGTTGCCGCGGACGATGGAACCGAGGAGGGAGGCGGGCAGGCCGAGGTCGGAGAGGACGGGGCGCTTGGGGAGGACGCGGATTTCGGGTTTGGTGTCGCGGACGGTGGTTTCGAGCTGGTCGACGCCGGGGAGGTCGCGGGTGGCGGATTGGATGGCGAGGGCGGTGGCGTCGAGGACGTCGAGGTCGTCGCCGGAGAGGTTCTGCTCGATCTGGAAGCTTTGGCCGCCCATCATGCCGGGGACGGAGGCGGAGACCATGCAGTCCGTCTCGTTCTTGAGCAGGGCGCGGACCTCGGAGAGGCGGTCGGAGATGGACCAGGCGCGTTGAGTCTTGGGTTTGAAGAAGAGCTCGATCTGGCCCATATAGACGCCTTCGGAGGCCTGGCCGCTCATGGACTCGGCCTTTCCGGCGGTGGTGAGGACGTGGTCGAGGTCGGAGAAGGCGAGCAGTCGGGACTGGATGCCGTCGAGGCGGGCGACGGTTTTTTCGAGGTCGTAGTAGGGCGGGGTTTCGACGCGGACGAAGAGGCGGCCGCTGTCGGCGGTTTCGAAGAAGGTGAAGCCGAGGCGGGAGCCGCCGAACTTCAGGGTGAGGAGGAAGAGGAGGACGGCGCCGAGGACGATGGGGAGGTTGAAGCGTTTCTTGTTGGCGAGGCGTCGGAGGCCGTTGGTGTAGCGGACGGCGAAGGATTGGAAGGCGGCGTCCCAGCGCTTGCCGAAGCGGGCGAAGGCGTTGTCCTTGCGTTTGGAGGCGGGTTGGAGGAGGAGGGCGCAGAGGATGGGGGTGAGGGTGAAGCTGATGAGGATGGAGGAGGCGTTGACGATGAGGGTGGTGATGGCGAAGGGGGTGAGCATGCGGCCGGCGAGGCTGGACATCATGGAGATGGGGAGCATGACGATGACGTTGGTGCCGGCGGAGGCGAGGACGGCGACGGTCATTTCGGAGGCGCCGAGGCCGGCGGCGGCCCAATGGTCGTCCATGGTCTCGAACTTGGAGACGATGTTTTCGAGGACGACGATGGAGTTGGAGACGAGGACGCCGGTGGAGAGGCCGATGGCGAGGAGGGTGGGGGTGTTGAAGGTTTGGCCGGCGAGCTGCATGAAGAAGAGGCTGATGACGATGGTGACGGGCATGGTGATGGCCACGATGATCGTGGTGCGGATGTTGAAGAGAAAGACGAAGAGGATGAAGGCGCAGAGGAGGACGGCCTGCCAGACGCTTTCGAAGGCGGAGTCGACGGAGGCCTGGATGTTTTCGGCCTCGTCGGAGATCCAGGCGAGTTCCATGCCGTCGGGGAGGGTCTTTTGGATTTCGGAGAAGCGCTTGCGGGTTTCCTGGACGATGGTGACGATGTTGCCTTCGGCCTTCTTGACGACCTTGAGGACGACGCCCTGCTTGCCGTCGAGGAGGGCGCGCTGGCGGATCTCCTCGGTGGCCTGGCGGACGGAGCCGAGGTCGCCGAGCTTGCGGCGGGCGCCGTCGCGGTTGGCGACCTCGAGGCCGGCGATGTCGGCGATGTCCTGGTATTCGGCGTCGAAGCGGACGGCGAGCTCGTTGCCTTGTTCTCGGATGCGGCCGCCGGGGAGGGAGAGGACGCCCTGCTGGAGGGCGCCGGCGACGTCGGCGGTGGTGAGGCCGGCGGCGGCGAGGGCGGCGCGGTTCAGCTCCACCCACACCTCGCGCTCGTTGCCGCCGATGACCTGGACCTCGCCGACGCCGGGGACGGTGGCGAAGCGGTCGGCGATGGTGTTGTCGGCGTAGTCGTAGAGGTCGTCGATGGGGGCGTCGCCGGAGAGGAAGATGTTGGCGATGGGGGTGGCGTTGATGTTGATCTTCTGGATGACGGGGCGTTCGGCGTCTTCGGGGAGGTCGGAGAGGACGCCGTCGAGTTTCTCGCGGACGTCCTGGGCGGCGACGTCGACATCGACGGACATGTTGAATTCGAGGACGACCTGGGAGACGTTCTCGAGGCTGGAGGATTCGATGTGCTTGAGGCCGTCGATGCCGGAGACGGCATCCTCGATGTACTTGCTGACGTCCTTTTCGACATCTTCGGGGGAGGCGCCGACCCACTGGGTGACGATGGCGATGTAGGGGATGTCGACGGCCGGCATGTTCTCGATGGAGAGCTTGCGGCACGAGTTAAAGCCCAGCGCAATCAGCGCAATCAGCAAACAACTGACGGCGATGGGCCGGCGGGTGGAGGCATTGGCTAAAAACATGGCAGAGTTTCCTTGCGGGTGGTTCCGGGTTAGAGCACGTCAACCGGCTGGCCGTCGCGCAGTTGGGTTTGGCCCTCAGTCACGACCACCTCGCCGGCGTTCAGGCCGGAGAGGATTTCGAGCCAGCCATCATTCCGCAGGCCGGGCTGCACTTCGCGTTGGTGGGCGAGGCCATCCTTGATCACAAACACCACGTTTTTCTCGTTGCGGACCAGCACCGCAGGCGCGGGTACGCCAAGGCCGGTGCGCGACTCAAACACCAAACTCAAATCTGCCATGCTGCCCGGCACAGCGGCGGCGCCGGCATTTTCAATGCGGCCCTTGACTTCAAAGGTGCGCAGCGTGGTGTTGATGGTGGGGCTGCGGTAGGTCACCGTATGCCAGCCGGCTTCCGCACCGTTGATTTCCAGCCGGAACTTGGTCTGGCCGGGCTCAACTTCAGTGTAATATTGCGCCGGCAGGAATGCGGCAGCTTCCAACACGGCGAGGTCTTCAATACGCAGCACCACGCGGCCCACCGACATTTGCTCGCCGGGCTCGGCGGAGCGGGCGCTGACGTAGCCGGAGATGGGCGCAACCACGCGGGCATCGTCCACATTCTTTTTGGCGATGGCGCGCGCGGCATCCGCCTGTTTGACTTGGCGCTCCGCCAAGTCCACTTGCGCGCGGGCCACGGCCAAGCCCGCGTCCGCGGACTCGAACTGCACCTGCGCACGCTCGTATTCGTTGTCGCTGACGTTGCCGGCGCGATGCAGCCGTTCATAGCGTTCTTTGTCCAGCGTGGCCTTGAGGGCTTCGGCCTCCGCCTTTTGCGCGGCGGCTTGCGCCACGGCCAGGGAAGCCTCGGCCACCGCCAGATTTTGTACGGCGATGGTCAGCGAATTTTGCCGGTTGGCGGCATCCACCTGGAAGAGCTTGGTTTTGCCGGCTTCGACATAGTCGCCCTTGTCCACCCAGATTTCTTCGAGATTGCCATCGGCACGCGCCGCAACGTTGGCGAAGTACTTGGCTTCCAGCGTGCCTTGCACCGTCAGGCGGCGCTCAAATGTGCGCGCGGCGACATCCTGCGCGCGCACCGTGATGACGGGGACGCTCGGCGCGGCCGCGCCGGTGGTTTTCTTTTTCTTGCCGCAGCCCACGGCGGGGGTGAGCGCAATGGCGAGGAGGAGGGGGAGCCAGTAGTGACGAATGTTTTTCATGTTATTTCTCCGAGGGGGTTGCGGATGACAAATCAGGGACCAGCGTCAGACCCATGGCCAATTCCAGATTGGCGAGGGCGATGCGTTCTTGATAACGGCTTTGCACCAGCGCCACTTGGGCGAGGTCGGCGAGGACCTGGGCATCGAGCGCGTCGCTCAACGGGATCAGGCCTTCGCGCGCCTTGGCTTTGTAGTCGGCCACTTTGGCGGCGGTGACTTCATAGGCGCGCTGTTTGACAGCGGCGGCTTCGGTGGCGTCGTGCACCGCGGCTTCGGCAGCCACCACGCCCACAATAATGGATAAGAAGGTGCTTTCGCGGGCCAGTTCGGCCTGCCGGCGTTCCACCTTGGCGGCGCGGTAGCGCGCGCGGTTGGCAAAGCCATCGAACACCGTCCATGCCGCACCGAAGCCGGTGGTCCAGTTGACGGAATGGGCCGCCAGTTCATTGCCGGTCCATGTGCCATTGTGGAACAGCGACAGCGTGGGCAAAAATGCGCAAAAGGCCTGGCGTACTTGCTCTTCCTTGATGACCACCTGTCGGTCGGCCAGCGACAGCTCCGGATGGGTGGCCAGCGCGGTAAGCACCAGATCGGCCACATCGCCGTCGGGGCGGACCGGGTCGCCGGTCTCGCCGGAGAGGGTGATCTCGGCCGTGGGGGAAAGCCCGAGGCCCTTGAGCAATTCACCGCGCAAGACAGCCATTTGGCGGCGGGCGTGATTCAATTCGGTTTGGCGCAACTGCGCGGCCAGTTCCGCTTGGTCGCCTTCCCAATTGGCGGCGAGACCTTCCGCGGCCAATCCACGAGCGCGGCTGGCCATTTCTTCGGCGGCGGCCACCTGGCTTTCCAGCGCGGCGATCATGTCCTGCTGGACGAGGACGTTGTAATAGTTGACGGTGGTTTGCAGCACGATGCCCTGCCGTACATAGTGCGCGGCAATGCCGGCGGCGGCATAGCCCTGACGCGCCGCGGCATAGAGGAACCAGGTCGAGGGCATGAAAATCGGCATGCCAATATCCACCCCGGCCGTTGCGAACTCGCGCTCGGTGATTTTGGGGTCCTTGGCAAAGGATGTGTAGCCCGCTTGCGCTGCCACGTTGGGCAGGAACGCCGTGAAGGCCACATTTTTGCCGATGCGGTACAGCTCTTGGTCGAGGTCGGCCTTGCGCACGGCATAGTTGTTGCTCATGGCGATGCGAACACAATCGGCCAACGATAGCGGCTGGGCCAGTTCAGCCTCTGCGCGCGCGGCCAAGTTTGAGGTGAAGGAATCGGTCTGCTCCTGACGGACGCGTGCGGCATCAAAGCTGCGGCAGCCGGCGCCAAGCGTCACGGTCAGCAGGAGGCCGAAGATACAGATGGGGTGGGTGACACGCATGAGAATTATCCTTTCGGTTTAGGCGTGGCGGCGATTTTCTGCGGCCAGCGCGTCGGTGAACCGGGCCACCAGTTGGTGGAGCATGGGCGCGGCGGTTTCGCCCAGCGATTGCAACGCGGCCGCCTCGAAGGCCAGCAGTTCCTTATACAAGGCCGTGGCCAGCTTGCGGCCCTTGGGGGAAAGCTGAATGATTTTGCGCCGGCGGTCGTTGGGGTGGGGGGTGCGATAAGCCAGTTCCCGTTTTTCGAGCGCGTCGAGCACAAAGGTCATGGTCTGGCGCGGGAGACTGCTGGCTTCGGCCAGCGCGGCAGGTTCGGAAACATCCGCGTGCAGGTGCAGCTTCAGCAGGGGGATGGTTAAATTGATCGGCAACTGCCACTGCTGGAGGCGGCAATTATACTCGCGCCCCATGCGCAGCCAGAGCGGGAGGAGGCTTTGCGCCGGTTGCGGCCGCGCGTGGCCGGCCGTCGAAGTTCGTTTGGTTTTCATCGGTTCTGCTCTCATTTCGTATGATTCGATACGGGATAATACAATGTGGGATTAAAATGTCAAGAGGCCGGGCAAAATATTTTTTTTACATTGCCAGCAGGGGCGGGAATGACTTTGATGGGCCGCATGAAATCTGTGCTCATGTCCCCGGCCGTGCCGGTCTTCGCGCGCTGCGCCCAAAGAAAGCAAGAGGCGCCCACAATGGTGCGGCGTTACGCACGGTCGCCAATGCCATGCTGCAGGCAGGACGCTGATTTGCCGGTGGGCGTCTGGTGGCGCGACGCATGCGGCGGAGTTGAAAACCTTCGATCACAGGACTGACCCCTTGCAGGAGACGCGCACGCCGTTTTTGTCCGTTGTGATCCCGACGATGGGTCGGGAGATTCTGATTCGCACGCTGGAATCGTTGGCGGCGGCGGAGGGGTTCGTGGCGATTGAAATCATCGTGGCCGGGCGGGTGCCGGACGCGACCGTCGCCGCTCAGTTGCGCGATTTGCGCGCGCGCCATGCCAACATCCGCCACTTGGACATCCAATTTGCCACCGGCGACTCCAGCCGCAAGAAAAACGAAGGCGCCGCCATGGCGCGAGCGCCGCTGATTGCGTTTTTGGATGACGATGTGATTGTGGCCGCCGATTGGCCGCGGCGCTTGGCGGAACCGTTTCAAGACCCACAAGTCGGTCTGCTCAGCGGCCCCAGCCTGGTGCCGGAGGATATCAATTGGGTGGGGCGGCTCGCGGGGCTGGCGCTGTCGTCGCCGGCGGCGGCTTATGTGGCCGAACGCTACCGGCCCAACCGCGATGCGCCCTACGCGGTGGACTGGGACCGGATCATTGGCTGCAACGCAGCCTATCGGCGTGAGGCGTTTGAGCAAATGGGGGGCTTCCCGGTGGATTTTTATCCCGGTGAAGAAATGATCGCGGCTTTCCGCACGGAGCAGGCCGGCTGGAAGCTCATGTTTGTGCCAGCCGCTTGGGTGAAGCACTACCCGCGGCAATCGCTGCGCCGCTTCTGGCGGCAGGTGTGGGGCTATGGCGCCACGCGCATCCGGTTGCTGCGGGCCGGGGTATCCTTCAACCCGCTCTCGTTGGTGCCGGCTGCGTGGGTGACCGGCACGGCGGTTCTGCTGGCATTGAGCTTTGTTTGGCGCTGGGCGGGCTGGCTGTTGGCGCTGGAACTCGGGCTCTACGGTCTTTTTGCCCTGTGGGTGACGGGCGGCACGGTGCGGCAAACCCGCCGGTGGGCCGACCTCGGTTTGCTGGTCGTGATTCCCCTGATGCACCTGGCCTATGGGTTGGCCGAATGGGCGGAATTTTTGCGGCCGGGAAAAGATTTTAGTGAAACGGTGGCACCAGCCAAAAACCAGAGCAAGTAATTTTGCCGGCGACGGTTGCATGAACAGTCTGGCCGATGTCCCCGATTGGGGCGGCGCAGAGATATTCGCCGCCGGGAAATATTCAGGTGCGGTTAATTTGTTATCGACGGCAGGGCAAAGTTTTGGGATAGTATCTCGAAAAATCAGGCCGCATGTGCGGCGAGGCCAAGCCACCCGTAAGCAGGTTATAGATTATGGCGAAAGAAAAACTCGACGAACAGGTTAAGCCCTTGGAAACCACGCCCCCCCCCGCCGCGGTTGTGGACGACGCAGACGAAACCGGGGGGTTTAGCAGTACCCGCCCCACTACGGATGCCAACGTCTGGATCCAGATTGTTGGCGCGGTCATCTGCACCATGGCCACCTGCTATTTCCTGTATTTTTGGGGTCATAACGCCGAATTAGGCTCTTGGCCCAGCTACCTGAACGCGCTGGTGAACCAACGCGGGCCGGTTCAATGGCTCGAATTGCTTTGCTTCTACGTCATTATTTTCTTCCTGTTCCAGAAGAACCGGATTCTGCGCAACCAGATCAAGCATATCGCGGCTGACTCCGCCAAGGTCCGCGGCGTGAACATGGAAAGCGAAGAGGAAATCCAGGCCCTGCGCCGGCGCATTCAGGAAACCGGCGGCGACAAGGAAAGCGTGCTGTTGAGCCGCTTGAACCGCGCCCTCGGCTTGTGGGTGTCCACGAAGGACTTGGGCCGCGTGACGGGCTGGATCGGCACGGAAGCCGGCCGCGACTCCACGATTTCGGACATGACCTTCACCCTCGTGCGTCTGATGATGTGGGTGATTCCCATTCTCGGGTTCATCGGTACGGTGCAAGGGCTGGGCGCGGCCGTCGGCGGATTCGCCAACTTCTTGTCGGGCTCGGCGGAACTGTCGGCCATCAAGGGCGCCATCGCCAACGTGACCATCAGCTTGGGTGTGGCGTTCGACACCACATTCCTTGCACTGATGCTGGTGACGGTGGTGCAATTCCCGCTGACCTCGCTGATGCGGCGTGAATCCACATTCATGGCGGAAGTGGATATCTATTTGGACGAACACTTCATCCGCCGTCTGCCTTCGGCCGAGCAGCAGCCCGTGGTCATTGAAAATCTGGAAGACTCCATCGAAGCGGCTTTCCGCCGTTACATCCCTGATCCGGATCGCTACGAAGAAGTCTTCACGGTGTCCATCGAAAAGGCGGGCGATGAACTCAAGCGTCAATTTGAAGAGCTAACCCGCCGCTATGTCGAGGTGCGCCAGCAGGCCACGGACGACGAAGTCAAGGCGCTGGCCGCCGCGATGGAGCACGCCCACAAACGCGCAGCGGAAATGGCCGACCGCTACGCCCGCAGCGCCGACAGCATCCAGGCGACGCTCGGCGAAAGCCTGCAAAAAGCGGCCAACGCCGCCGGCGTGGTGGAGCAGCAGATTACCACCATCATGGATTTGGGCGCCAAGATTCAGGAACTGCTCAAGGTGGAACAGGCGCTCGAGCGCGCCATGGCGGGCATTGCCGGTTCCGAAGAGTTCCGGTTGGCCTTCAGCCAATTGCGCGAACATCTGGCCACCACCGACGAATTCTGTCGCCGCTTGAGCAAGCCGCGCGTCATTACCCTGCACGAAGAAGTGATCTCCTGAGTGGGGAGGGCCGAAGGGTGCTCGGCATGCGCAAGCAACTCTCAGCCCGGTGGCTCGCCATAGGCTTTCTTGCGTGGGGCGGGTGGGCGGGAATGGCCTCTGGCCAGACCCTTACCGGCCGGGTGCTGGCGAGTGGCTTGCAAGAACCGACCGGCGCGGCGGTGCATCCCATCTCGGGCGATGTGTATGTGTCCGAGCAGGCCACCGGGCGAATCCTCGTCTTGAAAAACGGCAAGGCGGAATCCGCGATGGCGGCCGACTGGGGAGTCTCCAACGTCCTGCCGCGCTGGGCCATTTCCGCCGAAATGCCGACCGAAAAATGGATGGAAGCCAAACTCAACAAGCCGGGCGCCATTGCGTTTACCACCAATGGCACTCTGTTTGTGACGGAACAGATTCCCAATGGGCGCATTCTGGAGCTATACCCCGATGAACACGGATTGTTCACCACAGCCGTTGGCGTGCCGGTGCCGTGGTTGGATCAGGAGTTCCAATGGCGCAACATTTTTGTGGACCCCATCGGTCGCGTGTTCATTGCAGGAGCGGACGAGATCGGCTCCGATTTCATGAAGTTCGGTTCCGTGCTCATGCGCGAAGCCAATGGCAACTGGTGGGTGATTGACTTCGGTCCCTTCGCTAATTTCACCGCCCTCGCGCTGTCTGAGCGGCTGGATGTGCTGCTGGTGGGCGACCGCACCAAGGGCAACCTGTCGTGGTGGGAAGTGGGTCGGCACATGATGCTGGGCGGCGCGCCGGATGTGCTCGGTCGCGCGGACATGGCGGCCTTGGCGGTGTATCCCGACGGCACATTCATCATTGCCGCGCAGGAGGGGACGGGGAAGGCCACGCTGCGGCGTTTTGAACCCTTTACCGGTCAGCAGCAGACGCTGGCCAGCGACTTGACCTCGGTCGGCGCCATTGCCATGGACCGGCCCCGCGCGCGCTATATCGTCACGGACCCCGCCGCGGGCAAGGTTGTGGAATATACGCCGCCGGCCGGCCTCAAGTTCAATGAATCCGTCATGCGGCAGATTGTTCGTTCCGTGGAGGGCATGGTCGGCATGCCGTCGGAGGCACCGGCATTCCTGAATAACTTTTTTGAACGGTTGCAGGATGCGGCCAAGGAGATTTTGCCGGACGATTCCACCCACGCGGTGGACTTCAACTTGAGCGACATTGCCGGTAAAATGCCGGTGGTGGCCGGGCGAGTGCGGGCCACCGTGGAAGTCGAGGGTGCAGAAGACGACCCTCTCCAAAGTGTGGAGTTTTTCCTGCTCTTTCCGAGCAAAGTGGTGCTGACTGAATCCGCCGTCAGTCCCAGCCTTAGTTTCTTCTCCGCCCGCCGCAAGAGCGGTAAACTGGAGCAAACCCGCCCGGTTTTCCAGGGGAATGTGGGCGTGTACCGGATGTCCGGGACCAACTATTCCCAGGTTGCCTCGGCCCAAGGAGGCCTCCACATTCCCATCGTGGTGTGCGGCATGGATCAGGCCGATGGCGGGGTTTATGTGAACCTGTCGTTCCTCGGCGCGGGGATTTACGGTGATTATTATCTGACGCTCTTCCAAGGGCCGCGCGAACAAAAGGCCAAATTGGTCGTCAAATCCGTGGAGGCGGCCAGCGGCAACGTGACCTATGAAGCGTCATTCATGGAAGATGCCGTCATTGAAGGGATGCAAGGCAGCACCATTAGCAAGGAGCAATACAGCAACCTGCTCATTTCCGGTTTTGGTGGCGGCGCGGGGGCCAACCGCTCCGTGGGCTGGCTCAAGTTGGGACAGTTCCCCGCCCAAATGACGATTGCCTTCGGCGATAGCGCCATGGAAACTGAGGTGACCAGCGCGCAAAGCGGCCTGAAAGAAATCGTGGAAAAGAAGCGTGTTGAGTTGAGTTTGGAAACCACCGAGGATATTGGCACGGCTGAGGAACAACACCCCGCCGCGCCGGACAATAAGGAGTCCGCGCCATGGCCATGAAGATGGCCGAGTTTGATCAGTCCGGCTTCCAAAACATCGTTTTGATGTTGATCGGCCTGATGACGCTGGTGATGGTGAGCAACGTGCTGACCATCATCAGCAATCCGGATAACATCAAGATCGGGGCGGTGGTCACCGGGTCTGTCTATGGCGAGGAAGAAGATGCCGAAACCTTCATCCCGCCCAAATTCCAGAACATGAAGCAGGATCCGATTTATCTGGATGTGGAGCCGACCCGCCTGACAATTTACCCCGAACTCAAGGTGATCGAGGAACGCGATCTGGTGTTTGAAGGCAACGACTTTGAACAGTTTTTGGACGATGTGGAAAAAGTGAGGTCGCGTCGCTACATCGTGCTGCTGCTGCGTCCGGGCAGCGCCCAATTCCAGCGCAAACTGCGCAAAGTGATTCGGGACCGCGGTATTGATGTGGGTTTTGAGCCGTGGGAAGCCGGGCGCGAAATCCAAGTGGTTCGCGCTTGGGAAGAATTGGTGCCGGAAGGCGAGGGCGGCGAGGGCGAAGCTGTCGAAGGAACCGAAGCCGGAGCGACCGAAACCACTCCTGCCGGGGAGCCTGCTGCAGGCGAGGAGTCCATGACTGAAGCGCCGGCCGCCACCGAAACGATGCCTGAACCAACCGGGGAAGGAATGTAAGCCATGTCCGAAGGCCCCAGCATTGACCTGAGTTCCCTGACCGACATCATGACGTGCATTCTTGGCTGCTTGGTGTTCATTATCATGCTCACTGGTATTGACGCCTCGCAGATCACCGTGCTCGTCGCCACGCCGAAGGAAATGACGGCCGACGATAAAAGCCCGGTTTTCTTTGAATGCCGCAAAGACCAGTTGTTTGAAATCTCGCTGGATCAGTTAAAGAAAGCCTGCGACGAAAAAACCGAAGAAATCCGCGACTGGGTCAAGGGCAACGAGCAGGAATTCCTCAAGCAAGCGGCGCAAACCATGCTGGAAGTGAACGGTCAGCGCTTGGACTACACCTATGCCCTGATGGGCAAATACGTGCTGATGCCCATCATGGATGCCACCGGCTACGCACTCGGCACCGCTACGGAGGAAACTCCGGATAAATGGTATGCCTCGCGTTTGGCGCAGATTGATCCGGAGACCCAATTCATTTGTTTCCTTGTGCGGCCGGACAGCTACCGGGTGTTCCAGCGCGCGCGCAACCTGGCGTGGATCAACAACATCAACGTGGCCTGCGAATTGCAGGACGAGAAGAATCCGATCAGCATCGGCCCCGGCGGCGAACGCATGTACATGCAATAGCCGCGGCGCCGGTTTTCACTCGTGCCTGAATCTTTTTTCCAGTGCCAGCATTGTGGTGCCTGTTGCCGCTGGCCCGGCTCCGTCCTGTTGACCGCCGCGGATGTGGTTGCCCTTGCGCGGCACTTGAACATGACCGAGGGTGAATTCATCCAACAGCACACCACCTTGGCCCGCAACCGCGCGCAATTGACGCTGAAAGAACAGGCTGACGGCGCCTGTGCATTCCTGACCGCCGACAACCGTTGCGCTGTTTATCCGGCCCGGCCCAAGCAATGTCGCGACTTTCCACATGGCTGGACGGTGGCGGGGTGCCCCGCGGTTCAGGAACCGGCGGTCACGAAACCGGCGGCAACAGCGCCTGGTTGAGCGTCAAAAATTGTTCGCGCCATTGGTAGTGCCGCAAAAGGGAATCATCCCGCCGCCCCAATGTGCAGAGTGCGGCAAACAGCGCCTCCACCGTGGCAAGGCCCGCGGGAGGGTCAGAGTGAGCGCGAGAGGTGCGGGGATAGGCCGTTTGCCAGCCCGGCGGGATTGAACGGGCCGCGATGGGTTCAACGGCACGCCGCATGGCGGCAGCATGGTGCCAACTGGCATCCAGCAGAAGCAGCGGCGAGCCGGCATCAGCCGGGGTGAGCCGCGGGGCATCCGGCGTCAGCAACAAGTAGCCCGCAAGATTGGGGCGCTGGCGCAACGGATAGCTCATAAAAATCAACCCCGGCGTTCCCCGCAGGGGGCGCACCGTACATTTGCGTGGACTTTCGCCGCGCCGGACCACAATCATGGCCAGTGTTTCCATGCCAGCGACTATCGCGTATCCGGCCGCTGATTCCAACGTCCAAGTGATTGCTGAACCGCCGTTGGTGTGCTTGAATGGCCGCATGACAAAGGAAATCGGCATGAAAGTGGCCTTGCTCCAAATGAACCCCACCGTCGGGGCCTTGCGCGAAAACGCAGCGCGAATCCTAAAACTGGCCCACGCGGCGGCGGAAGCCGGGGCGGAGATCGCGGTCTTTCCGGAAATGGCCTTGTGCGGATATTCGCCCGGCGATCTGGTGCAGCGCGCCCGTTTTTTGGACGACGTCGCGGCCACCATGGCGCAACTGGGGGCGGAGTTGCCCGCGGGCCTGCTCACTATAATTGGCGCGCCTTGGCGAAAGGACGGCCAAGTGATCAATGCGGCCCTGCTGTGGCGCGACGGCCAGTTGCTAGCTGTGGCCGGAAAAACTGTACTGGACGACAGCGTCGAGTTTACCGAAAGCCAAGGGTTCGTGCCTGCGTCGGCAACGCTGGTGCATGAGGTGAAAGGCGTCCGGGTGGGGGTGGGGATTGGCCGTTCCACGCCGGGGCCGGGCGAGGTGGTGCTCCAATTGGCGGCGCAGCCTTATCGTCATGAACGGGTCGCAGCGCTGAACGAACGCGCCAGCCAGTTTGCGCAAGCCACCGGCGCGCCGGTCTTGGTGGCTAATCTGACGGGCAGCGCGGAAGGGCTGGTTTTTGCCGGCGGCAGCGTCGCCGTGGCGGCGGATGGCACGGTTGCCGCGCGCGCGGCCTTGCTCCGCGAGGAAATGTTGCTGGTGGATCTGACCCGGAAAAATGGCGGTTGGCAGCCGGTGACCGGCGCAGTGGCTCCTTTGCCGTCCGCCGTGGCCGGCACTTATGCGGCCTTGCAAATGGGCTTGCGCGATTATGTGGAGAAAAACAAGTTTCCGGGCGCAATGGTGGCACTCTCCGGAGGTATGGACTCCGCGCTCGTGGCCGCCATTGCGGTGGATGCCTTGGGGCCAAACCGGGTGTTCGGAGTGACGATGCCCTCCCCGGTGACCGCCAACGAAACATTGGCCGATGCCTTGGAACTTGCGCGGCGGTTGAATATCCCTTGCCTGAAAATCCCGCTGGCTCCCGCCATGGGCACGCTGCAAGACATGCTGGACCGCGCCGACTTGCAGACCTACTGGGCTGCGCCCTTGCCCGGCTCCACCGCGGCGGAAAATGTGCAGGCGCGCCTGCGCGGTTTGCTGGCCATGGCGTTGTCCAACCGCTACGGCCATTTGCTGGTCTGCGCCAGCAACAAAAGCGAAATGGCGGTCGGTTATGCCACGCTGTATGGCGACATGGCTGGCGGCTTGGCGCTGCTCAAGGATGTACCCAAAACTTTGGTGTATGAACTCGCCCATTGGCGCAACCGGCAGGGCGAAGTAATTCCGCCCGGCACTATTGCGCGACCGCCTTCGGCGGAGCTGAAGGCTAATCAACGCGACACCGATTCGTTGCCGGCCTATGACGAATTGGACCCCATTCTCGAGCGGCTCATGGACCGCCAACAGGACGTGGCTGAAATCGTGAGGGCTGGCTTTGCCGAAGCCACTGTGCGCCGGGTGGCGCGAATGGTGGCGCGTGCGGAGTTCAAGCGACGGCAGAGTGCGCCGGGTATCTGGGTGACCTCGCCGCTGCGCCGGCGGCCGGCATCACGGCCGTTGACCAATGGCTATGCGGAATAGCTGCGCGCGGTTCAGCCGGGAGGCAATTCCAAAATGAAGTTGCAACCGGCGCCGGGCGCGGTTTCCACCCGCGCGGTGCCGTGGTGGGCCAGCAGGATCTGCTGCACGATTGGCAGGCCCAGGCCACTGCCGCCGGCGGCGCGTGAGCGCCCCTTGTCCGTGCGGTAAAACCGGTCAAAAATATGCTGCGCCGCTTCCGGTTTCAATCCGGGGCCGCGGTCCTTGACGGATAATTCCAGATTGCCGCTGGGCAGCACCTGCGCGCGGATTTCCACCGGCCCCACAAGCGCGTAGAGCACGGCATTCTTGATCAGGTTGGCGAGGGCCACAGTCATCAGATTGGCGTGCAGGCCCCAGACGAGCCCCACGGGGATATCCGTTTGGATGGCAATATCGGCCTGTTGTGCCCATTCGGTACAAACCGACACGGCCTCCGCCACGACATCAGCCACAATGGTCGGCGTGATGGGCACACCACCGATGGCGTCGCGCTCGCTCTGCAGCCAGGCCAAGCGCAAGAGATCGTCCACAATCCGCAAGATACGGCGGGAGTGGCGTTCGATGGTGCGCAAGGATTGGGTGCGAAACTCTGGGGTGACGTTGGGATCGGCCAGCAATGTTTCGGTATAGCCCAGAATCAGCGTCAGCGGAGTTTTGAGTTCATGGGACACATTGACGGCGTACTCTTCGCCGGCTTGTTCGAGCTGCGTGATCCGTGAAATATCGCGCAGCACCAGCAGCACCTGTCCCGGTTTGCCGGCATGTTCGTGAAGCAGGGGCACCCCGGCCACGTTGCACAGCGAATTGGATGCGGTGAGGCGCAGGTCCACCGCCTGAAAAGCCGCCGATGTCCGGATCGCGGTCAGCAGCGCCAACAAATGCGCGCCATCGGCGAGGTCTGCTAGATGCCGGCCCGCCAAGCCCGGCCCGGTCGGTGCGAGCAGTTTTTCGGCGGCAGTGTTGGCCCGCAAAATATGATCATTTTCTTCTACCCCGTCTTTCGCTATTCGGATCAAAAACAGGCTGTTTTTGAGGTGCGGACCATGATTTGGCCCTTTGTTTACAAGGGTTGATGCTTCAAAATGGCTTGTGGGGCAGACCTAGTCTATTGACTCCCTG
>Ga0208196_1001862_pt1 | contig 20985 bp, 17 predicted proteins | sample AD_JPNNA7_MetaG_FD_184443 | JGI IMG/M metagenome (GOLD analysis project Ga0208196, IMG submission 184443) | Active sludge microbial communities of municipal wastewater-treating anaerobic digesters from Japan - AD_JPNNA7_MetaG (SPAdes) (version 2) | ecosystem: Engineered > Bioreactor > Anaerobic...
ACTATCTCGACAGAGAGCTTAGAAAGGATCTTGCTGATCATCGTCGCGAAACAGTTTGTTTTCCGAGAAATGTTGCGAATATGCTGAATCGCCTTGTCGTATACTTAGGTTGGCATAATTATGAAAAACCTTACAGGATTGGAAGGGATATCGTTCTAACGCATGCTGAAGTAGCTGGTATTGAAAGAAGAGCGATTTGTAAGGCTAGAGAGAAGCAGTTTCAAGAACGTGCTTTCCTAAGCAGAGCAGGATTGTCGCTTCTTGAAAGAAAGCTATGGCTTAGGAGTTTCCCAACTCCCCTTAAGAGAAAAGCGGAGTATGTACCTGCTTATGCTTATGCATGAGATACTCTACTACCAAATCTCTAAAGCCATTTACACAAGGTTCGTAACAGTAGTGTGCCTTTGAGCTCGATTTTTAACTTGGCATATAGTTGCTTAGATTTGCTTAGAGTTAAGCCCTGGCAGTAATTTATAGCCCTGCTCAGCTCATTAAAAATGCGCTAGAATGCAAGCATGTGGCCGATAATCGTAGTTTATGCTGGATTGGTATGCACTCTTACAGCGGTGTCCTATGTGCTTATGTTTAGGCCAAAATGCAAGAGCCTTGAATTTACGAAGCAATCTTCACTCGAGAGGGGGGAGTTCGATGAGAGTTTTTTAAATCTCGATTGGCAGGAATGGTCATTCGACTCGCCGCATGGCTATACTCTGAGAGGCCAGTATCTACGAGGCCGAAAAGATGCACCGGCAGCGCTCTTTGTCCATGGCATAACGTGGTCGCGTTATGGAATGATAAAATATATGCGACCATTCATAGAGCGTGGCTGGAATGTAGCGGCTTTCGATCTTGCAGGGCATGGAGCCAGTATGGCTCCAAGGCGCTTCTACCCATCCTATGGTTTCTATGAAAAATACGATGTGAAGACTGGAGTCGAATCGCTACATTCGCTCTTTTCAAATGCTCCACTCTATGGTCTTTTTGGTGAATCGCTCGGAGCGGCCTCAGCCCTTCAATATGCACCTCTAGCAAAAGCCAAACCCTCGAGAGAAGTCGATTTTATTGTAGCCGACTGTTCTTTTTCTTCGGCATGGGAGGAGCTCCTCGAACAGTATAGAGCAATCCATATGCCAAACTTCATAGCATGGCCTTCTGCTCATGTTACAAGGTTATTTGTACGCCTTCTGCGAGGCTTCGACATAAAAGAAGCAAGCCCGTCCAAGGCAGTATTGCTGACCGATATACCCATTCTCTTTGCTCACGGTATGGAGGACAGCTATGTGCCGACCATAATGAGCGTGCGTATGGCGAGCGCTCGGCTGTCGAACAATATCGGGTTGACGGAGCTAGTTCTTATTCCTGGTGCCAGGCATGCGGTGGGAATTCTGACAGACCAGATGCGTTGGTTATCTGCTGTAGACGCTTTCATAGATCGTGTCTTTCTTGAAAAGAGCGAAAAATGCAATAAAGCGTCGTGCAATATATCTTTGAATGAAGAGAGCAAATAGAAATCTGACCATGAGGAGAGCAGCAATGGAATTGAAGGAAGGGATTATCGCAGAAAAGGAAATAATTGTGGAAGAAAAGTATGTCGCCTCGCATCTGGGCTCAGGAGGCGTCCCTGTCTATGCGACACCGATGATGGTACTGCACATGGAAGAGACTTCGCGTCTTGTGGTGGATCATCTTCTGGAATCAGGCAAGGCTACGGTCGGGGCTTTTATTGCCGTCAAACATCTCGCTCCGACCCCAAAAGGAATGAAAGTTCGAATTCGCTCTGAACTAGCAAAAATCGAAGGGCGCATGCTAACTTTCAAGGTCGAAGCTTGGGACGAAGTAGAAAAAGTCGGAGAGGCAGAACATATTCGTTCCATTATAGATATTGAACGATTTTCCGAACGAATCGAGAAGAAAAAAGCTATAGCCGCTTCGAAATGAGCGCTATATATTACATGCTCTTCCAGAATCTATAGAATCTACGCTCAATAGTGCCAAGGTCTAGATAGGGGTAGAATTTGCATGGTTTATCATGCTCAGCGAAGACGAATCCTTCCTTGAGATATTTATACGAAATATGGTCGATTGGACAGTCTAGAGAAATACCCTTGACAACCTTGCCTGGCGTATTGCGGACTTCCTCTATGGCCGCTGCAAGTCTTGCGGGATGTATACCAGGTACATAGCAGCGGATAAGCGGATTTTCCTCATATTCTTTCATGAATTGTTGACTATCGAACTCGAGGAGTGTAAAAGCGGTCTTTGGCGCACCCTTGGTGTTGCGAGGGTCGGTTATGAATTGGCCAAACTCATGGTAGTTTAGTTTTGTTAGCACTATGAATCGCACGGGATTTACTTCAAGCATTATCCTAAATTCATCGCTGTCTATTGAAGGTTCGTGGGGTTTGGATTCCAGCTCCACATAATCTCCTAGCGAATTGCTTATATAGAGCTTGCCGAATGCGTTGTAATCCATATGCTCCAATACCCGGTAGCTCTTTATGAATTTTGTGGCCTTTGGTCTACCGTCTTCATGAGGTTTGAGCTCTGAATAAGCTGTATCGATGTCGAAATAGGGGTTTCTGAATTCAGGATCGACTTCGACAAAGATCAGCCTACCTTCAAAGTATCGCGTCGAGCCCTGGACATAATGCTTTATGAAGCGTTCAGGCTCGAGCTGTGAAGCTATTAGCGAGTGATTCGGATGAACGATCATATATAAACGTTTTTCATAATCCATGGGGCGAACCTCCTAAGGTTCCGAATAGCCTAAATATATTATCGCAATTCTTACATATTTAAAGAAATTTCTGCAATAGGCTAAAACATCAACCCCACACTGTTTTTAGAACAGGAGCAAGTACAAGCGAAATAACCGCCATCAATTTTATCAGGATATTTAGCGAAGGGCCGGCCGTATCCTTGAAGGGATCGCCTACGGTATCTCCCACTACGGCAGCACGGTGAGCGCTAGTGCCCTTGCCTTCTTCGCTTCGTGATTCTATGAGTTTCTTGGCATTGTCCCAGGCTCCGCCTGCATTCGACATGAATATGGCAAGAAGGCCTCCGGAGACCGTGGCGCCAACTAATAATCCGGTAAGTACGGCAGGCCCACCGATGAAGCCAGTCAATATAGGCGCGGCTATGGCCGAAATACCTGGCAATATCATGCTCTTCAAAGCTGTCTGTGTAGAAATGTCGACACAGCTTTTATAGTCAGGTTCATCGGTTCCTTCGAGAATGCCTGGTTTTGCGTGGAACTGTTTTCTTACCTCTTCTATCATGGCGAATGCAGCCCGATAGATTGCATCCATGGCCAATGAACTGAAAAAGAAAGGAATCATTGCGCCAATGAAAAGACCGATTAACACGCTGGGATTTGCAAGATTCATCATCTCTACAGGCAATCCTGCAGCGCTCAAAAAGGCAACAATCAGGATGAGCGAAGTAAGAAGCGCCGATCCAATGGCAAAGCCCTTACCAATGGCCGCCGTCGTATTACCGACAGCGTCGAGCGAATCTGTGATTCTTCGTACTTCTGGCTCCATTTCTGCCATCTCCGCAAGACCGCCCGCATTATCTGCAACAGGACCATATGCATCGACCGAGAGTTGTATTCCGAGTGTGAGCAGCATTCCGAGGCCAGCAATCCCAATACCATAGAGCCCCGCAAGCCAGTTTGAGAGCCCAATGGCTAGCCCAATGACCAGAATAGGAAATACCGTAGAAATCATGCCGACGCCTAAGCCAGAGATGATCGTGGTTGCGGCGCCGGTAGTACAGGATTTTGCTATCTTTCGAACAGGAGGAGAATCCGAGCCCGTGTAGTATTCGGTTATGAGACCAATTGCCGTACCTGCCACCAAGCCTGTTATGCATGCAAGATAGACCCCAAGCCACCCTGCTTCTCTCGACCCAATCGAAAAACGGCCATCTCCAATAATGAAGCGAACGACTGGAATAAGAATAATTATGGCTATTATAGATGCTCCTATAGAACCGGCATTGAGGGCATTCTGAGGGTGTTTGGCTCGGCTTAGGTGTACGAAGAGCGTTCCGATGAGCGATGCCACCACACCTGTTCCCGCGGCGATGAGCGGCAATATAGCTAATCTTTGCTGAAGCTCTGGGCTAGCGGAAATCGCAATGCCGAGTACCATGCAGCCGACTATCGATCCCGCATACGATTCGAAAAGGTCTGCTCCCATTCCAGCAACGTCGCCCACATTATCGCCAACATTATCCGCAATGACTGCAGGGTTTCGGTGGTCATCTTCGGGTATACCGACTTCGACCTTGCCTACGAGGTCGGCACCAACATCGGCGGCTTTTGTGTAAATGCCGCCGCCAACGCGTGCAAAAAGAGCCATCATCGAGGCCCCTAGCGAAAATCCAGACACGATCGGGAATATTGTTTGGGCCAATATCTGCTCTGCCTCTGGCATTAGAAGAAGAAGGCCTAGGATAGCTCCTATTCCCAAGAGCACAAGGCCAACCACTGTCATACCCATAACAGATCCGCTCGAAAACGCAATTCTGAGTGCAGGCAGGACACCTTTCTCCGCAGCCTCCGCAGTCCTAGCATTGGCCTTGACCGCTATGCCCATACCAAACCAGCCCGACAGCGCGGACAGAACTGAGCCGACCAGAAAAGAAACGGCTTGCAACTTAAGAGCGCCATTATTGAGACAAAGAAGGAGAACAGCAACCACTGGAATGATAAAGCCTACTGCTTTGTATTCCCTGACGAGGAATGCATGGGCTCCTTCCTCTATATAGCCCGAAATTCGTATTATAGTAGGATTGGAAAGAGATATCTTTTTAATTTTTGAGCTCGTAATCAAGGAATACACCAGCGCCGCCAGGGCTGTTATGATTGCAACGAATACTCCACTCGAGAGCATCGGCGACCTCCTAATTGCGAAAAGCCAAATTGTGCTTTACGTTTCATTATAAGGCTGGTTATTTAAATCTGGCAATATTGAAAATAAATACAAAACCCCTAGCAAAAACATGATAATGCCTAGAAATATTGAGAACATAATAACTATGTACAGAGAGCACGGCAGTATTATGCATTATATGTCGGGTTTAAGAAAATTTTGTGGAAAGTTAATTAATCTATTGCGCATCTATATCCTTGACAAAAACAGCGAATTGTATTTTTATTGAAACACTTTTTTCTTGGGAGGGGCACATGGAATGCTCGCTTCTCATATCTATCTACTCACCATCTCTAAGAACTCTGCCAAAGCGCTTTCTTGCATTCCATTCTCGTCGTCTTCATCTATTCTGCTATCGTCGTTGACAATCTTGCACTTTATACGTGCAATTTACCTCATTTCTCATTACACTTGTTATTGAAAGGAGATGCCCGTGATTCATGTGGGTATATTAGGGGCCACCGGCTATGCTGGGCTCGAGCTGACCCGAATCCTCTTGCAGCATCCGGAAATAGCAGCATTGAGCGCTTCATCTGTGAGCTTTGAAGGCAAAAGACTCGAAGACGTCTACCCAGCGATGATAAACATTCAGAGCGATGTTGCGCTTCCAATGCTTGAAAAGGCCGAGGATGTTATATGTAAAGCCGATATCGTTTTCTCTTGCTTACCGCATGGGCATGCAGAGGAAGCAGGTCAACAATGCTTCGAAGCATCGAAGCCTTTTATCGATATCTCTGCCGATTTTAGGTTTGGAATCCATGAGAATATATTCGAAAAATGGTATGGTGCGCCGTATAAATATCCAAAACTGCATGAGTATGCGATCTATGGGCTACCCGAGTTGAACCGCAAAGCAATCAAATCGGCTGTTCTAATCGCAAACCCAGGATGCTACCCTACCTCTGCGGAGCTAGGCCTTATGCCAGCTATTCAGGAAAGCCTTGTGGACATTTCCAGTATCGTGATTACTTCGATGTCGGGAGTTACTGGGGCAGGCCGCGAACCGAGCCAAACAACGCATTATCCAGAAGCAGCGGATGCTGCTTCGCCCTATAAAGTCGGCTCTCATAGGCATCAGCCAGAGATTGATCTTTTGCTCTCTGAGATGGCCGGAGAACAAGTGCAGAGCGTATTCACACCGATCCTCGCTCCAATGAATCGAGGAATTGTGAGCACGATCTGCTTTCGACTTAAGCGTGTAGTCTCGGACGAGGAGCTTCATTCGATCTATATAGAGCGCTATGTTGACGAACCCTTTGTGCGAGTGCTGCCACTTGGAGCTGTGGCTTCGAACCGTTTTGTAAGATTTTCGAACTATTGCGATATCTCGGTTCACCTATCAGCGGATAAGGAGCGAGCCGTCATAATCTCTACTATCGATAATATGGTAAAAGGCGCGGCTGGTCAGGCCGTTCAGAATATGAATATTCTCCTGGGCTTCGAGGAAACAGAGGGGCTCAGGTTCATTCCACCTGCATTCTAGGCAAGGAGGGTGCAATGAAACAAAGTCGGGGCGGTGTAACTGCCGCAAAAGGATTCCTAGCTTCTGGCGTTCATGTCGGAATTCGCAAAAACAAGGAAAAGAAGGATCTAGCCCTGATATGGTCGGAAGTTCCCTGTGCGGCTGCTGCTGTGTACACGACGAATAGAGTAAAGGGTCAGACTCTTATCGTTACTCAGGAACACCTGGCAGATGGCCGCGCTCAGGCTATAATTGTCAACTCGGGCAACGCAAACACCTGTACCGGAGAAGAAGGTCTAAAAGCTGCACGGCGCATGGCTGAGCTTGTATCCCAGTATCTTCCAGTAAAGACCGAAGACGTAGTCGTAGCCTCTACCGGTGTCATTGGTCAACAGCTCGATGTGTCAGTTATAGAAGCCGGCATGCCCGATCTAGTAAAAGGCCTTTCCAAAGGCGGATCGATCGATGCCAGAGAGGCAATCATGACGACCGACACAATGAAAAAGGAAATTGCGGTCATCGAAGAACTCGATGGCGTACCGGTTACCATAGGAGCTATGGCCAAAGGTTCCGGCATGATCCACCCAAACATGGCAACAATGCTCTGCTTTATAACCACAGACTGTGCGATTGCCGAACCGCTTCTTAAGAAAGCGCTCAAAGAAGTCGTCCGGGTTAGCTTCAACCGCGTCAGTGTAGATGGCGATACTTCCACTAACGATATGGTCGTAATCCTTGCCAATGGCAAAGCTAACAATGCGTATATCGACAAGGAAGATGACAACTACAGCGATTTTCGCGATGCTCTACAATTCGTCTGTGTGGAACTAGCCAAGATGGTAGCTCGCGACGGTGAAGGCGCAACTAGGCTGATAGAGTGCACGGTTGGAGGAGCCGTATCCGAAGAGCAGGCCGAATCCCTAGCGAAGGGCATAATCACATCGAGCCTCGTAAAGACCGCAATGTTCGGAGCAGATGCGAACTGGGGTAGAATTCTATGCGCAATGGGTTACACACGCAGCGATTTCAACCCAGACAAGGTGGATATCTCTTTCGAGAGCCCAAGAGGCTATATCGAGGTCTGCAAGGGAGGCGCGCCCTTGCCTTTCAGCGAAGAAAGAGCCAAGAAGATCCTCAATAATCAGGAAGTAGAAATTATCGTGGATCTGCATCTGGGAGAGGCTGAAGTAACGGCCTGGGGCTGCGATCTTTCTTATGAATATGTGCGAATCAATGGCGATTATCGTACATAATCGAAGCAAGGCTATAATGCCTTCGTGTCGATCTTAGATAAATAGAAGTGAGGCTTCTTAATATGTTCGCGTCGACTTTAGATAAAGATATGATTACGGACGAGGTGCTTTATGGATAAACATTTCAATGCGGATGTCTTGATAGAGGCTCTGCCATACTTGCGAAAATTCAGCGGCAAGATAATCGTAATCAAATACGGCGGTGCAGCCATGATAAACGAAGGCGTGCGCCAGACTGTGATTCAGGACCTTATCCTCATGCAGCAGGTAGGGATGAAACCAGTCCTTGTGCACGGAGGCGGACCAGAGATAGATCGAATGCTGAAAAAACTCAACAAAGAGGCAATATTCGTAAATGGCCTGCGCTATACCGATGACGAGACCATGGAAATAGTGCAGATGGTCCTTGCTGGCAAGGTGAACAAAGACCTTGTAGAACTTTTTTCGCGCATGGGCGGCAAGGCGATGGGAATTTGTGGCTCGGATGGCGGACTATTCATGGCAAAGCGCATGCGAAAAAATGGACAGGATCTCGGGCTTGTAGGCGACATTCAAGAAGTCAAAACCGATGCTATTCGAATGCTACTGGATAACGGCATCATACCGGTTGTAGCGAGCATTGCTCTCAAAGCAGATGAAGGGAGCGGATTCTATAATATCAATGCGGATACCGCGGCTGGAGCTCTAGCTATAGCACTCAAAGCCGAAAAACTAATCCTGCTCACCGATGTTCCGGGCGTTATGGAAGATAGGGCAGACCTCGGTACACTCATCCGCGAGATGGATGTGGAGATGGCCAAAACCCTAATGAAAAAGGGTGTAATCAAGGCTGGAATGATTCCCAAGGTAGAGGGTTGCCTCCAAGCTCTTGCCCAGGGTGTAACAGCAGCGCATATAGTCGATGGGCGCTCTCCTCATTCTCTTTTGGTGGAATTATTCACTGATACTGGCATGGGGACAATGATAAGATGAAAGATATATCGAATAACAAAGCGCATATGAAGGAAGCAATGATGAGCGACAGATTCATGAATACCTACGCGCGTACCGGCCTTGTGTTGGATCATGGGGCTGGTGCTCGGCTTTTTGCTGTCGATGGAAACGAATATATCGATTTTATGGCGGGAATAGGAGTCAGTTCGCTGGGGCACGGGCATCCAAAGCTCGTGGCGGCGATAGCGGAACAAGCATCAAAGCTAATCCATGTGTCGAATTATTTTATTACTGAGCCATCGATAAAACTCGCTCAGGAGCTCACGGACGCGACCGGCTATGACAAGGTTTTCTTCTGCAATTCAGGAGCCGAAGCGAATGAGGGTATGTTCAAGCTTGCCCGCAAATATGGCTCAACAAAGAATCCGAACAAGAATATCATTGTAACTCTAAAACAATCTTTCCATGGGCGGACGATAACCACTATTACGGCTACAGGACAGGATAAATTTCATCAATACTTCGGACCTTTTACGCCAGGCTTTATTTATGCCGAGCCAGATGACATAGAGGTGCTCGATAAACTGCTTGGACCGAATGTGTGCGCTTTTGTGTTCGAGCCAATTCAAGGCGAAGGCGGGGTGCGAATGATTTCGCAGGCGTATCTAAAGGCAGCCCAGGAGATGTGCCGCGAGCGGGATATTTTGTTCTGTGCGGATGAGGTGCAGACGGGGATGGGCAGAACGGGGGCGATCCTGGCCTGCGAGCGGCTGGGACTAAAGCCCGATGCCGTTGCGATTGCCAAAGGGCTTGCTGGCGGCGTGCCGATTGGCGCTTTCCTTGCGCGAGGGAATGCGGCTGAAGTTTTGCAGCCTGGCGATCATGGCACAACCTTCGGCGGCGGCCCACTTGCGGCTTCCGCAGCTCTTGTTGTGCTATCGGAGCTTAAAAGACCGGGTTTTTTGGACGAAGTAGACCGCAAGGGCCGCCGCCTCAGATCGCTCATAGAAAGCTTCCATCATCCAATAGTAAAAGATGTGCGCGGCATGGGGCTCATGATAGGCGTGGGAGTAAAAGTCGATCCTCATGAGGTCGTCAGCGCAGCCCAGGCTCACCACCTTCTCGTTCTAACCGCTGGTGAAGATACCGTGCGCCTCTTGCCACCTCTGATACTAACAGACAAAGATATCGAAGAGGGCGCCGCGGCGCTAAAACTTGCATTAGATGATGTAGATAAGCTGCGCAAATAGCAAAAACAGCGCCGGGGTGGCTCGAAATAGAGCTAACCTAGGTTTATCGCAGCAATAACTTGTCAACGACTTGTCGGAACATGAAGGGTGACCCCTATATCTTTTAGAGAATTCTCAGAAAAATATCGCAAAGCTCTGAAAGCCCACCTTCTCTGCTTGATTAGCAATAGATAGGAAGACTCATATGAATACCGATGCATGGCTCTATTTTGGCATTGTACTTGGATTTGTTTTTTCCGGCAGTTCAGGTCATGCGCTCCATGGATTGTATACAGCACTTGCCTATGGTTTTGGGGCTTCATCGCTAGCGCTTCTTGCCAAGGCAGGGGGCGGAATTTATACCAAGACAGCAGATATCGCTGCAGATCTTGTGGGGAAGGTTGAAATAGGTATTCCGGAGGATGATCCACGCAATCCTGCGGTTATAGCGGACAATGTTGGAGACAATGTGGGCGATGTGGCTGGAATGGGCGCCGATATTTTCGATTCCTATGTAGCAGCAACTGTTGCATCGATGACGCTTGGGGCTTCTTTTGCACAGACAATAGGAGTCCAATATATCGTATTACCTCTCATAATGTGCATTATAGGCATCATAAGTTCGCTAATCGGTCTTCAGCTAGTCCATGTAGGTCCAAATGGCAAGCCTGGCAAGGCTCTGAATTCGGGTTCGGTGTTTTCATGCTTTGTTTTTATTGTTCTTTCTGTGCTTGTTTTTGCTATAACGAATAGCGTTGCTGGAAGCATGGTTCTAAACTGGGGAGCTCTCATCGCAACAATTTCAGGGCTTCTCATCGGTATCGTCATTGGATTTTCCACAGATTTTTTCACCAACGATGAATACAAGCCGGTGCGGCATGTAGCTAATGTCTCTTCATCCGGGACCGGGCTCAATATCATTACAGGCTTTAGCTATGGTCTTATTTCGATGATACCAGCTATTGTAGGCATTGTAGTGGCCATGATGGCCGCTTATTTCGGTTGCGAGGCATTCGGGCTACATGGCTTTTATGGTATAGAGATTTCGGCTGTTGGCATGCTTTCGCTTACTGGAATTGTGGTTTCCAGCGATGCTTATGGTCCAATTGTCGATAATGCTAAAGGCATCGCAGAGATGTCAGGAATGAAAGAAGAGGTAGTCGATGCTGCTGATTCCCTCGACTCTGTTGGAAACACTGCAAAAGCAATCAATAAAGGTTTTGCGATCAGCGCCGCAGCACTCACTATGCTTGCTGTGACTAGAAACGCATTCACAATGATCAATGAGATTAGGCGGCAATTCCACGAAAAGCCATGGATATTGCAGGGTACCGATTTGCCCGATTACTCAGCATGTGTCGGCATAGCATCTCAAGGTGCGCTTCTAGCTCTTGCTTTGCCGGCTTTCCTCGCCGTCGTACTTCCTCTTTGCGCCGCTTATTGCGCAGTACCATATTTTTAGTTGACCGTAAAATGAGGCTATCCTGCTGAAGTTTGAGTGAGGCTACTTTGAATGAAAACTCGTCATCTGCTAGAGGGCTACTCTCTAATTAATGCCATATTCTCTAATTAGGCGAATCCGCTTTCTTGAATGAATCTGCCTATCATAATTCATCCCTCATCCGTGAACAGGATTCTTATCGCCTTGTCAGTATCTTACAGAGCTGTTGGCTTTGCTTCATAATATAAGTATTCGAGTACAAGGGAGAGATCGATCATGGAGCAGAATTACAAAGTTTTTCCCTATCGATGGGTTATCCTTATGGCGACAATGCTCGTCAATATGACTATACAGGTACTGTGGATTGCGTATTCGCCCATCACGAGTAGCGCGGCCTTATACTATGGGGTATCGGAAATGGCAGTTGGCTTTTTTGCGATGTCCTTCATGATTGCCTTTATCCCTCTCTCGATTCCAGCTTCGTGGCTGATCGACCGATATGGTTATGTGTTAACTGTAGGTGCGGCTTCCGCCTGACGAATCGGCATCCAGCGAGCGTGCCTTCATGGTTGAAGGATTAAAACATGCGCTCAAAACACCATCATTTGTGCGATTCCTCGTAATCGTGTTCGTTGGGATGGGTATTTTCAATGGTGTTACAACCTGGGTTGAAGGTATTGTTCGTCCGCGAGGCATAGGTTTGGACCAAGCGGGAATTCTCGGAGCCATTATGTTAGTAGGAGGAATTATTGGCGCAATGGTCATACCGCACTTTTCTGACAAGGCTGCAAAACGCAAACCCTACATTGTATTAGGCCTTATAGGAGCGATTCCAGGTCTTGTTGGACTGGCACTCGCACCAGGATTTGTACTGATTGCAGCTTCGTCTTTTGTGCTGGGTTTCTTTCTAATTGCAGTGAATCCTGTGGGAATGCAATATGCGGCTGAAGTTGCGCATCCAACTCCAGAAGGCACATCGAACGGCTTGGTTACGCTCGCAGGCCAAATCTCCGTTCTACTAGTCTATGCGATGGAAGCTATAAACAATGTAACTGGAACTTTCACTGTATCGCTCATCATCGTAGCGGTGCTATTGGGTGGTTCAGCTATTCTCGCCACAAGTCTCAAAGAGAATGATCAAAGATAATGATGAGACGGCTCGTTAGGATTGTACTAGTAAGTATCGTGCATGAAGCATTTGGCATGGAGCGCATAATAAATGCTATATGCTTGAATTGATATAAGTTTTTCAATTCTTGGTGAACTCGCCTTGCAGCCAATTGTCTCTATGCAGAGTATGCAATGCCATTTTAAGTCTATAATAACATCTTGGATAAAAATATGTTGCAAGATTAGAGGGGCGATATAGAATTCTTATTTCAAAAAGTCGCTTATCCGGTCGAATTGCGTGATTACGCTCATATTTTCCTCATCGTCGATAGAGACTCTTATGTTTCCATCAATGGGGCTCAAATAGACTGCTGCTCCTATTTTTCGAAGGTTGTTATATACCTGCAAGCTGGCAAGGCGGTCATGCATTATCACTGCAATTTCTGGAGACACAAGCCTTATAAAAGACTTGGATGATGATGTATCGCTGCCGTGATGTCCTACTTTCAAAACATCGGCCTTGAGCTCAGAGCCATATTTCTCTATAAGATCCAGTTCCCTCGATGTATAGACATCGCCCATGAACAACATGCTCGAATTGCCAAAAGCGAATTTTATTACCAAGGATCTATCGTTTACAAATAGAGTGCTATTGGCAGGATATCCGCTATAGTACGCGATATTGGCTTCCGGATTGTATACTTTTGCATGTATTTTGCTGCCAAGGTCGAACTCCGATCCTTCTTCGAGATAGATGATGGGGATTTCTTTTTCCGCTGCATTGGTCAAAAAACTCTGGAAAATAGCGGTAGGATATTCGAGTTTGCTCATATAGATGACTTCGACAGGGAATTCTTGTAGTACGGATATAAGCCCACCTATATGATCGATATGAGGATGCGAAACTACTATGGCATCGATTCTGTCGATTCCAAGGGCGTGCAGATAAGAGCATACCATGGCGCCGCAGGATGGAGCTCCGCCATCTATAAGCATCACCTTATTGTCTGGCGAGATAACGATAGTACTATCCCCGGATTTTTCATCGGTATTGGACTCTTCTGATAATAAGAGCCTTAGGAACCAGGCTGTCAGACTTTTTTCATTGTTCTCACGACTGAATACTTGATCATAGCGATCCGCTATGGCCGGAGATTCGGCTTGAGCCCATGTAATGCTGACGGTTCGAATCCCGAAGACAATGCACAGCATTGCAAAAATGAATGTAGTCTTACATCGCAGAGGAAGGGCATTCTTGTGTCTTGAGAGGTTCGAATTGGGTTTTCTTTTTTGGGCTTCTATAGAATAGGCTTCTATAGGGGAGGCCTTTTTAGAAAAGTTCTTTTTAGAAAGGACCTTCTTAGAAAGGGCCGCTACCCCTATAGAAAGAGCTTCATTAAAAAGCCGATTCATCTTTCTCCCAATCATTTTGAAGCCACCTTCGAGAATCCGGTAAGAATATATTTCTGAAGGAGAACGAATAGAATAATGATTGGGATAACCGTTACTACAGCTCCGGCCATGATTTGGTTCTGATTCATGGTTTCTAGGCCTGCATAAGAGCGCTTGAGTTCATAGACGCCCAAGGCGATGGTTCTTCGCAATGGGGTGGTGGTGGCGATTTTAGGCCAGAAATACGCATTCCAGCTATCGATAAAAGTTATTATGGTAACAGTAAGCATGGTGGGTTTACATAATGGAATGAGAATGCGAAAGATAATACCGATTCGTCCCAATCCTTCGAGCTGTGCGGCTTCTATGAACGCATCGTCTACAGATTTGAAAGTCTGTCGAAGCATGAAAATCGTATAAGCGGATACGGCGTTGGGAACTATCAAACCCGCAAAAGTATTTATCCAGTTGAGCTTTGCTATCATTACATATATTGGCACAAAGGTTACTTGAATTGGTACCATTAGTGCTCCCAAGACTACAATGAATAGAATATCGCGTCCGGGGAATTTTCCTTTGGAAAAACCATAGGCTGCAAAGGATCCTATGACGATCTGTAGTATCATTACTCCTGTGGTCATGATGATTGTGTTAAGAATATATTGCCCAAAAGGAGCCATTTTGAACACATCGATATAATTCTTCCACTGAAATTTTAGCGGCCAAAGAGTAGGGACGGGTCTCAGTAGCTCTTCGCTTGTCTTGAGCGATGTAATGATCATCCAGTAGAAGGGAAAGACAATGATAAGCGTAAATACGATCGCAAACAGATACTGAAAAAATGTCAGTATGTGCCGAGTCCTGATCGCTTTGATATTGGAAATCTCTTTCTGTTTTAACATAAGTAAGTCACCTTATTATGATTCATAATAGATATTTCTTTCGGTGAATTTCATTGTGGCAGCGGTAAATCCCATTAGAATTACAAAAAAGACAAGGGTAACTGCCGCAGCGCGATCCACTCTAAAATCGACAAAAGCTAATTCATAGATCCAGTATACAATTACTTCTGTTGCTCCATACGGTCCTCCACTTGTCATGACATCGATTGATTGGAAGACTTTCATCGAAGCTATAAAAGTTGTGACAAAGAGGAACAAAGTTGTAGGAGAAAGAAGCGGGAGAGTAATATATCTAAATCGCTGGAAGCCATTTGCCCCGTCGAGCTTTGCCGCCTCATAATATTCAGGTGATATGCCCTTCATTGCAGAGAGATAGATCATCATGCCATATCCAATAACCCTCCAGCCTGTCAATATGAGCACTGCCGTCAAGGCATTTTCTTTAGTGTTGAACATTATTGGCTTAAGACCGATAACTCCGAGGACATAGTTTAGAATTCCGTATTGGTCGTTCAAGATCCACATGAATACAATGGCCGAAGCCGATATGGCGATATATCGCGGCATAAAAACGATAGAGCGCAATGCAGAAAAAACTTTGCTCTCTCTATTGAATAGGGCTGCTAGCAACAGACCTCCAGCTATTGTTATAACAATCTCCCAGAATGTATAGCGGAAAGTGATGGTCAGGGAATTTATAAGGCTCGCGAATCCCGAGCCCTTGAAAAGCCATTTGAAATTCTTGAGTCCAACATATTTATAGGTATCGCTTATAAGGTTCCAGTTTGTAAAACTGATCTGAAAGAGTTTTAAGATTGGGTAATAAACAAATAATGCGAAAAATATGACCGCAGGTAGGACGCATAGAAAATCTTTCAATTTTTCGCGCCGCCGGTAGTTGATTTTCTTTTTTGTAGTCATTGGGTTCATCTCTCCAGCTTAACTCGGAATAAGGATGTGGCTGACAAAAAGTATCTTTTGTCAGCCACATTTAAAAGCGAATTAATTTTTACTTATCAGTCTTCAAGAGCTTCGTTTATAAGCTGTGCCATCTTTTTCATAGAAGAATCGACATCTCCGCCTTCAATAATGACCTTAGCCAATTCTTGCATCCAAATCTTGGAAAGCGCTGCATAGGCTGGGTGCTGAATACGTGGATTTATATTGTTTAGATTGTCGAAAACTGCCTTGAACGCTGGTTTTTCTTCCAGAAATGCTTTGGCCTCGCTTGTTTGTAAGACAGAGTTGCGGGTAGGCATATATCCAGTTTCTTTTGCCCAAAGCATGTTGACTTCCTTGCTTGTTAGATAGGAGAGAAGTTTCCATGCCGCATTCTTTACATCCTGTTTGTTCTTTGACGGAATAAGGAGAACGCATCCTCCAATTTCCGATTTCCTTGTGACATTGCCCGGCAGATAGTGCATTCCAACTTTGAATTTGGCATTAGTGGCATACATCTCGTACAATGAAGTAGTGTGTACGACCGAAAAAGCTTTTCCATCGAGAAAGTTCTGTCTCATTATAGAAGAAGCATCTTTTCCATAAGCCCAGTAAGCGGTTTTTTCGTCACACCACTGTTTAAGCTTCTTGGTGATTGCAACAGCGGTTGGCTCTCCTAGATCCGTAGTATTATTGTCTTTTATTATCTTTACTCCAGCGTTTAGATAGAAAGGCTCGAAATACCACTGATCCCAGCCCGGGATAACTGTTGCGTATCGTTGAGTAACTCCGCCCGAGATCTTCGAGGCTTTCTTCATGAATTCATCCATATCGGACCATTTTTCTGGCAGCTTAATTTTTTCTGCTTCCGCCATATCTTTGTTGTAGAACATGATTTGGGTTGAAATAAGGAAGGGCAAAGAAACCTGCTTGCCATCATAACTCGAGGCTTTTCGCAAACCTTCACCAAAGTCATTTATGTCGAATCCGGTAGCCTTGATGTATGGATCAAGGACCTCGCAAAGCCCTGCTGCACCATATTGTGCTACATAGGGTGTATTTGCCACTGTTAGCGCTGGCAAAGTAGTACCTGCCGCTTGAGCGGCTATCAGCTTTTCGTTGAGATCTGCATAGCTGCCTTGATAGATTGCCTCGACCTTTATAAGCGGATTCTGTTTTTCGAAGTCAGCGATTACCTTGTCGATAAGCGGCTTATATTGAGCCTCAAGTGCGTGCCAAAACTGTATCTTGATTGGAGCTTTGACAGCATATTTGTCAGCATCTTGAGCTCCTATCCCGACTATAACCATCAGCATCATTATTGAAAGAATAAAAGTCGAGATACCCTTTTTCATCAGTTTCCTCCTCTTGGAAATTGTCTATTAGATGTCTTTATTTGGATGAATCGTAACATCAGTATGATTAAAACATCAGAGACCTGCGCTGTCAACAGTTTTATTACTGCTACGAACCTTGTGGTTTGCTTCGATCTATTGAACCGCCCCAGGTTTGCTATCTCGATAGAGAGCTTAGAAAGCACCTTGCGGATCATCGCAGAGAAACGGTGTGCTTTGCAAGGAATGCTCCAATATGCTGCATAGACTTGTGGTGTATATATATAAGAAGAAAGCAGATTATGGGCCTGGCTATGCTTGTGCATGAGAAGGCTTCCTTATGCCATTCTCAATCCTAATAAACAAGGTTCGTAGCAGTATGGATATTTTTGGCAAGAATTTATTTTGAGATTGCGAAGACAGTATAGAATTCCTGCCTTAAAAGTCGACTATTCGGTCGAACTGCGTAATTATCGTCAGATTCTTCTCTTCGTCGATAGAGAGCCTTATGTTTCCATCGATGCAATTCAGATAGACTTCTGATCCTATTTTTTTAAGATTGTTATATACTTGGAGACTAGCAAGGCGATCATGCATTATAACTGCGGTTTTTGGACAAACAAGTCTAATAAAAGACTTGGAGGAGGATGTATCACTACCGTGGTGTCCCACTTTCAAAACATCAGCCTTAAGTTCAGATCCATATTTCTCTATAAGATCAAGTTCTCTTGATGTATACACATCGCCCATGAACAGTATGCTCGATTTACCAAAAGCCAATTTTACTACCAGAGATCTATCGTTTACAAATTGAGTGCTATTGGCAGGATATCCGAAATAGTACACGATATTGGCTTCAGGATTGTATACTTTCGCATGTATCTTGCTGCCGAGGTCGAACTCTGAGCCTTCTTGGAGATAAATAATGGGAACCTTATTATCAGCTGCAATGCTCAAAAAACTGTCGAAAGTAGTGGTGGAATATTCGAGTTTGCTCATATAGATCATTTCGACAGGGAATTCTTGCAGTACAGATATAAGCCCGCCTACGTGATCGATATGAGGATGCGACAGTAGTATTGCATCGATTCTATCGACTTCAAGAGCATGCAGATAAGAACATACCAAGGCACCGCAGGATAAGGCTCCGCCATCTATAAGCATCACTCTATCATCTGGTGAGATAATAATAGTACTATCTCCAGATTTTTCATCGATATTCGACTCTTCGGATAATGATAGCTTTAGAAACCAAGCAGTCAACCTTTTTTCGCTATTTTCTCGTTTAAATACCTCATCATAACGATCCACAATGGCAGCAGATTCAATTTGAGCCCATGTAAAGCTGACAGTTCGAATCCCGAAGACAATGCACAGTGTTACAAAAATGAATGCAGTCTTGCATCGCATAAAAGTGGCATTGCTGTATCTTAAGCGGTATGGCTTTGGTTTTCTTTTTTGGGACTTTATAGAAAAGGCTTCATTAGAAATGGTATCTATAGAAAGAGCCTCTATAGGATGTGCCTTCGTCTCATTGATAATCACTTTGAAGCCACCTTAGAGAATCCGGTAAGGATATATTTTTGAAGGAGAATGAATAGGATAATAATTGGGACAATCGTTATAACAGCTCCTGCCATAATTTGGTTTTGATTCATGGTTTCCAGGCCTGCATAAGAGCGCTTGAGTTCATAGACGCCCAGGGCGATGGTCCTTCGCAATGGGGTGGTGGTGGCGATTTTAGGCCAAAAATATGCATTCCAGCTATCGATAAAAGTTATTATGGTAACAGTAAGCATGGTGGGTTTACATAATGGAATGAGAATGCGAAAGATAATATCGATTCGTCCCAATCCTTCGAGCTGTGCAGCCTCTATGAACGCATCATCTACAGATTTGAAAGTCTGTCGAAGCATGAAAATCGTATAAGCAGATACGGCGTTGGGAACTATCAAACCCGCAAAAGTATTTATCCACTTGAGCTTTGCTATCATTACATATATAGGCACAAAGGTTACTTGAATTGGTACCATTAGTGCTCCCAAGACTACGATGAATAGAATATCGCGCCCGGGGAATTTTCCTTTGGAAAAACCATAGGCCGCAAAGGATCCTATGATGATCTGTAGCGTCATTACTCCTATGGTCATGATGATTGTGTTAAGAATGTATTGCCCGAGAGGAGCCATTTTGAACACATCGACATAATTATTCCACTGAAATTTCAGCGGCCAAAGAGTAGGAACCGGTCTCAGTAGCTCTTCACTTGTCTTGAGCGATGTAATGATCATCCAGTAGAAGGGAAAGACAATGATAAGCGTAAATACGATCGCAAACAGATACTGAAAAAATGTCAGCATGTGCCGAGTCCTGATCGCTTTGATATTGGAAATCTCTTTCTGTTTTAACATAAGTAAGTCACCTTGTTATGATTCATAATAGATATTTCTTTCGGTGAATTTCATTGTGGCAGCGGTAAATCCCATTAGAATTACAAAAAAGACAAGGGTAACTGCTGCAGCGCGATCCACTCTAAAGTCGACAAAAGCCAATTCATAGATCCAGTATACAATTACTTCTGTTGCTCCATATGGTCCTCCACTTGTCATGACATCGATTGATTGGAAGACTTTCATCGAAGCTATAAAAGTTGTGACAAAGAGGAATAAAGTTGTAGGAGAAAGAAGCGGGAGAGTTATAAATCTAAATCGCTGAAAACTATTTGCACCGTCGAGCTTTGCCGCCTCATAATATTCAGGTGATATGCCCTTCATTGCAGAGAGATAGATCATCATGCCATATCCAATAACTCTCCAGCATGTCAATATGAGTACTGCCGTCAAGGCATTTTCTTCAGTGTTGAACATTATTGGCTTAAGACCGATAACTCCGAGGACATAGTTTAGAATTCCATATTGGTCATTCAAGATCCACATGAATACAATGGCCGAAGCCGATATTGCGATATATCGCGGCATAAAAACGATAGAGCGCAATGCAGAAAAGACTTTGCTTTCTCTATTGAATAGGGCTGCAAGCAACAGACCTCCAGCTATTGTTATAACAATCTCCCAGAAAGTGTAGCGGAAAGTTATAGTCAGGGAATTTATAAGGCTCGCGAATCCCGAGCCCTGGAAAAGCCATTTGAAATTCTTGAGCCCAACATATTTATAGGTATCGCTTATAAGGTTCCAGTTTGTAAAGCTGATCTGAAAGAGTTTTAGGATTGGGTAATAGACAAATAATGCAAAAAATATGACCGCAGGTAGGACGCATAGAAAATCCTTCAATTTTTCGCGCCGCCGGTAGTTAATTTTCTTTTCTGTAGTCATTAGTTTCATCTCTCCAGCTTAACTCGGAATAAGGATGTGGCTGACAAAAAGTATCTTTTGTCAGCCACATTTAAAATTGAATTAATTTTTATTTATCAGTCTTCAAGAGCTTCGTTTATAAGCTGTGCCATCTTTTTCATAGAAGAATCGACATCTCCGCCTTCAATAATGACCTTAGCCAGTTCCTGCATCCAAATCTTGGACAGCGCTGCATAGGCTGGGTGCTGAATACGTGGATTTATATTGTTTAGATTGTCGAAAACTGCCTTGAACGCTGGCTTTTCTTCCAGAAATGCTTTGGCCTCGCTTGTTTGCAAGACAGAGTTGCGGGTAGGCATATATCCAGTTTCTTTTGCCCAAAGCATGTTGACTTCCTTGCTTGTTAGGTAGGAGAGAAGTTTCCATGCTGCATTCTTTACATCCTGTTTGTTCTTTGCTGGAATAAGGATAACGCATCCTCCAATTTCCGATTTCCTTGTGACATTACCCGGCAGATAGTGCATTCCAACTTTGAATTTGGCATTAGTGGCGTACATCTCGTACAATGAAGTAGTGTGTACGACCGAAAAAGCTTTTCCATCGAGGAAGTTTTGTCTCATTATAGAAGAAGCATCTTTTCCATAAGCCCAGTAAGCGGTTTTTTCGTCACACCACTGTTTAAGCTTCTTGGTGATTGCAACAGCGGTTGGCTCTCCTAGATCCGTAGTATTATTGTCTT